>Ga0209692_10005781_pt1 | contig 10446 bp, 5 predicted proteins | sample tdDd472_FD_187129 | JGI IMG/M metagenome (GOLD analysis project Ga0209692, IMG submission 187129) | Marine sediment microbial communities from the Atlantic coast under amendment with organic carbon and nitrate - tdDd47.2 (SPAdes)... | ecosystem: Environmental > Aquatic > Marine > Coastal >...
AAGACTCCTCTGCAATCCTTTTTAAGGTTGCATAGTCATCCCTCGCCCGTAGAGATGCCTCTTCCGTTGGGCTCAATTCGCCATTTAGCCACCTGGCCAGAAAAGCATCATCCGGAAATGGTTTTGACATCTTTACTTTATTTGACTAATAGCTTTTTTAATGATAAGGGCAATTAGAATTAAAATCAAAAATCGAAGCCCTTGGTTCGCAGTTCCCTGCCTTGACCACCGCCTTCCTCGCCGTTGGTTCGCGGTTTCCAACCGGAAGCTGTCCTGTCCTAGCCTTTCGGTTTCCGACCGACACTCCCCCCTCTCCTCTTTCACACCTGTTGACCCAATAAGTTGGGCCGCAACGGGGGCGCTACAGATATTAAACGATATTCAGCTCGATTCCCCTACCCGATTTATATCTTTTCGCTCAATTTCCGCAGTTCAACCAAAGCTTTATGCATCCGTTTCTCTACCGCTTTTACACTAATGTCCAACAAAAGGGCAATATCCTTGTATTTCATTCCTTCCACCCGATGGAGTAAAAAAACGGTCCGGCTCTTTTCCGGCAATAGGCTTAGGGCTTTTTCCAAGCGCTCTCGAAACTCGGTTTCTTCCAAAGCATGCGCGGGTGTAAAGTGCTGCACCGCATCTGGGATTTGCACTCGATATTTAGCCACCACTTTACGGTGTTTTACTTCATCCAAAAAGAGATTATTCGCCACTCGAAATAAAAAGGCTTTAGCTTTATCATAAGGCACCTTTTGGCAGGCTTCCCACATTTTTAGAAAGGCTTCCGAGACTAGATCTTCCGACAATTGAGCATCGCCACATTTGAAATACAAAAAATTGCGTAGAGGACGGGAATACGCCCAAAACAATTCCTTGAAAACTGCTTGTTCACAAATATGATCTGGATTAGCCATTAGTGTCGGTTTCAGCAAATAAAGAATACTTCCCAATAATAATCGATAGATAGATATAAATACATTTGCTTAGACCCTTCTTTTGAGAAATCGTTTAGAACATGTTTAAATTCTAGTAATGAAGTTCTTAAAAATAAGAAATAAGCTTTCAATTTCGTCTCTTACTCAACAATCTGCACAAACCTTCGTATACATATAGATTAAAGAGTCCCTCATGAAACAAATACCCCTCATCCTACTCCTCCTTTGGAGCCAAACGCTGGATAGCCAAACTCCTTACTTCCAACAAGAAGTCAATCACGAAATAAAGGTGCGTTTAGATGATGAATTGCACCTCCTCGATGGGCAATCCAAAATCACCTATAAGAACCATTCTCCAGATACACTTTCCGAGCTCTATTTTCACCTTTGGCCCAATGCCTATCGCGATCAAACTACCGCTTTTGCGCAACAATTATTGCGACAAGGGCAATTGGATTTTTACTTTGCCAAAGATAGCCAATTGGGGCACATTTCAAACTTGGCTTTCAGCCTAGACGGCCAGAAAGCCAGGTGGCGATTTGACAAAGAACATCGAGATATTGCGATTATCCACTTAGAGAACCCACTATTACCAGGTGCAACTACTATCATAGAGACTCCTTTTCGAGTCAAATTGCCTGATTCTTTTTCTCGCCTGGGCCATGTCGCTCAATCTTATCAAATTACACAGTGGTATCCCAAACCCGCTGTTTATGATCGAGATGGTTGGCACCCCATGCCCTATTTAGATGATGGCGAATTCTATTCAGAGTTTGGTTCTTATGATGTCCATATTACCCTTCCGGCCAACTACCTTGTCGGAGCGACCGGAACCCTACAAAACAAAGCAGAAAAAGCTTGGTTAGCACAAAAAAGCAAAACCACACAAGCATATTTAGATAGTACGGAATACCTTTCTCCATTTATCGAGTATGAAGACGCCCCTATCTCTTCCGAACAGCTTAAAACCTTGCATTTCACTGCAGAAAAAGTGCATGACTTTGCTTGGTTTGCCGATAAACGCTTCAAAGTCTTATTGGACCAGGTAGAGTTACCCAATAGCGAAAAGGTAGACATCCAGGCCTTTTTTACCGAGAGTGAGGAAGTATACTGGCAAGACGCCCTGACTTACCTTAAGCAATCTCTGGTGTTTTATTCGGAGAAGGTCGGCCATTACCCCTATCCTCAGATGACAGTCGTGCAAAGTGCCTTGAGTGCTGGTGGAGGAATGGAATATCCTATGATTACCGTGATAGACGAAGTAGGAAGTGCTGATTTTCTTGATGAGGTAATTGCGCACGAGGTGGGCCACAATTGGTTCTATGGTATTCTAGCCAGCAATGAAAGAGCACATGCCTGGATGGATGAAGGAATCAATTCCTATTACGAAGAGCGCTATACACTAGCTCAAAAGTCCACGGAGAAAACCAAACGATTACTAGTTGAGGAGATCCCATTAGCGCATTTGGGGTACCTCTACAAAGCGCGTATTCGAAAAGATCAGGCGCCAAATACTTCCGCGGAAAAACTAACGACTAACAACTATGTTCTTGCTACTTATCGCAAACCCACTTTAGCCTTTAAAATGCTAGAAAAGTACTGGGGCACCGCTCGTTTTGATAAAATCATGCAGGGTTTTTATCAAAAATGGAAATTTAAGCACCCCTCTCCTATTGACTTGCAATTCTACTTAGAAGAGGCCAGTAATGAGAACTTAGATTGGCTATTTCGTGATATTATCGGGAGCACCAAGCACTACGATTATGCTATACAAAAAGTAAAAAGAGTCGGAAAAACGCTCCAAATAAAAATCAAAAACAAAGGTGAACTTGTAGGACCTGTAGCTATTGGTGCCATTAAGAACAAGGAAGTCCAGAAGATCATCTGGCACCCTGGCGCTAAGGACACCTTAAGCATACAATTGCCAGACGAGGGGTACCACAAAATTGCCATCGACCCCTTATTTTGGACACCAGACCTTCGTCCTAAAAATAATTATTGGGACTGCATGGGCCCCTTCCCAAAACTAGAGCCTGTCAACCTGCCGCTCTTGGGCACTTATGAATCGGCGACTAAAAGTAATTTCCATTGGGGGCCGATGTATGCTTGGAATGCTTATGACCAATCTATGTTTGGACTGGCTTTCTACAACACCGTGTTTCCCCATCGCCGTTTTGAATATTATGCAGCGCCACTCTTTGGTTTAGGAAGTGAGTCACTCACGGGAGCGGCTCTATTTCAATATCATCTGTATCCTAAAGCATCCCCAATAGAGCGAATCAGCATAGGGTTGCAGGGAAAGAGTTTTAATTTTTTCACGCAGGAGGAATTCAATTACGAATTGCGTTTCAGCCGATGGACTCCCTTCCTACGACTTCAGTTTCGAACCGATCCTATGTCCCAATTCTCTCATGCATTGGAATGGCGATCCGTAGGCCTCTGGATCGAAGAGGCTGGCTTTAGCGATAACGGACGTTTCTTGGGAACGACTTGGGAAAACACCTATATTCATCGCCTCAGCTATGCCGGCAAGAATCAACGTGCGCTTCATCCATTTAGCTATACTATTGCTTTAGAAGGTCAGCAGTATACAGACTATACCGAGCCGCAGCAGTATGTGCGAGCGAGTATCGAAGGCCAAACACAGTTCACCTATGCCGAAGGAAGTCATTTCTTTATTCGTTTCTTTTCGGGTATCAACTTGATCAATAGTAGGCGAAATGCTGGTGGCATAGGTAGGGGCGCCTTCAACCTGGCCAGCCAAGGTTTTAATGACTATCGTTTTGAAGACAGCTACTTTGGTCGCAATGAAAGTACTGGCTTTTGGTCGCAACAAATTACAGTCAGGGAAGGAGGATTTAAAACGCCTATCCCGAAAGGTTTCCCGCTAGGAAGAAGCAATGATTATATCGCCGCCCTAAACCTGAAAGTCGATCTGCCCATATTCGCCAATAGCCCGGTTCGTATCAGACCTTATTTTGATGTGGGTTATTTTCATAACGCTACCCCTCTGGGCGAAAACGACACTTTGGAAGATCAGTTGATGTGGAATGGTGGTGTTGCAATCGAACTGCTCGATGGTGTATTGGGCTTCTATTTTCCTTTTGCTAGTTCAAAAAACCTCCAAAATCGCTTATTGGAACGCGGTAGTTACTTCAACCGTATCAGTTTTGCGTTTGATATCAATCGAGGAGACCCCAGGGAGCGCTGGGGTAAGTTCTGATTTTTTTGAGGTGGCATTTAGATGAACGAATGAAGACTAAAGGGAGCAGTACTGTTCATCTGAGAAGTCAATCCAAAACACAGAAATGGCCAGAGAACCGTATAAATGTGTAACTTCATAATCTACCTTACACCAAATTCACATTCATTATGTTGAAACTTGTTCCCTTTTTTCTATTGGCCCTATTCATGGGCTGTCAAACCAATACACCTACTGCTGAACGTACAGACAGTGCCCCCGCTGCGGAGAAGGTCATACACACCTTTACCGAACATGGCAATGAAAGAGAAGATCCTTATCATTGGCTGAGTGACAAGACTGATCCTACCGTCCTTGCGCACTTAGAAAAGGAAAATGAACACACCACAGATATGCTGGCTCACACCAAGGGCTTGCAAGATGACTTATACAATGAATTGGTCGCCCGCATTGAGCAGAAATATGAATCTTTGCCCAGTAAAAGAAATGGTTACTGGTATTACGTACGGTATGAAGAAGGAAATGAATACCCTTTCTACTGTCGAAAAAAAGGAAACCTAGCGGCCCCGGAAGAAATCATTCTTAATGTCAATGAAATGTCGAAAGGCCATGAAATCTATCGACTCTTTCAATATTTTGTTAGTCCCGACAATGAAAAGATAGCCTTTCTTGTAGACACATCTGGTGATCGCCGAAATACGCTTTATTTTAAGAACCTAAAAACGGGAGAAATCTTGGCCGATCAACTATCTAACTGCTCTTATGGTGGGGCATGGGCCAATGATAATCAACATTTCTTTTATACACTCAATGATAAAACTGTGCGCTCTTATCGTGTGATGAGACATGCGTTAGGGCAAGCAACTACATCGGATACGCAATTGTATATTGAACCCGATAGTACGTTTTCTGCAGGTGTGAACCGTTCGCAAGATGGTCGCTATATTTTCATGGGTTCGGGTAGCACGACCTCCGCGGAATTCTGGTTCCTGCCCAGTGATCAGCCTCTTAGTACGCCTAAGATCATCCAACCAAGACAAAAAGGGTTAGAATATCAGGTAGAAAGCTATACGGGAAAAGAATTGCACATTTACAATAACCATGAGGCCCAAAACTTCAAGATCTCAACCGCTCCATTAAGCAATCCTGGCATTGGTAACTGGAAGGATGTAGTGCCACATAAAGAAGGCGTTTTAATTAATAGTTTCATGGTTAAAGAGAAATACCTAGTTGTGCAAGAGCGATCTAATGCGCTAGACATGCTCCATGTTTTTGATCGAACTACGGGTGAAGAATCTTATGTTGATTTTGGCGAAGAAGTCTATACCGCCAACATGTACAACCCCACTGATGAATTCAAATCAGACAGCATTCGTTATAACTATACTTCTTTGACGACACCTCGTTCCGTCATTGGTTACAACTTAACGACCAAAGCCAAAAAAGTACTCAAACAGGTAGTTGTAGGTGGAAACTATGATGCTACCCAATATGAGACTAAGCGAGTATGGGCCACAGCCGCGGATGGCAAAAAAGTACCGATTTCCTTGGTCTATAATAAAGAAACCTTTAAAAAAGATGGAAGTCAACCTTGCTTATTGTATTCGTATGGGTCGTACGGATCCAGTAGTATGCCTTCCTTCCGTTCAAGTGTCGTCAGTTTACTTGATCGGGGATTTGTTTATGCTATTGCTCACATTAGAGGTGGGCAGGAGATGGGCAGAGGCTGGTATGAAGACGGGAAACTACTGAATAAGAAAAATACATTTACCGATTTTATTGACTGTGCTGAGTTTTTGCTCAACGAAAAATATACCTATAAAGAGGGATTGTTTGCGATGGGAGGAAGTGCAGGAGGCATGCTCATGGGGGCAGTGACCAATATGCGGCCTGATCTTTTCAAAGGAATCATCGCCTACGTACCTTGGATGGATGTAATTACAGATATGACTAACCCTGATCTTCCTTTAACGACCTTAGAATATGAAGAATGGGGTGACCCCAATGAAAAAGAATACTACGACTACATGTTGAGTTGGTCGCCATATGACAATGTCAAAGCCGCAGACTACCCAGCCATTCTAGCAACTGGGGGCGTCAATGATACCCAGGTACCTTACTTTAGTCCTGCCAAATGGGTGCAAAAAGTGAGGGATAACAATACCGGTAGCGAACCCGTCCTATTCAAATGCAATATGGGAGCCGGCCATGGCGGTGCCTCTGGTCGGTTTGAAAGGCAAAAAGAGACCGCCTTGGTGTATGCTTTTATGGTAGACCAAGTGGAGCGAAAAGTCAAAAATTAAACAGCGGGGACTAATTGAGCGTAGTTTCATACTACTGGACAAATATCGTTTATCAGATGAAAGTTGAAGGTTTATGCCAAGGAGTTAAGCCCATAAACCTTCAACCCTAAACTAATAAACCTGCTTGGATTAAAATGTCAAGTAGTGTGGCGTAGTTTTACCTATCACCTCTACACTACACTCAATTAGTCCCTTATTAAATGCTTACTCGACGCCTAGCGTCTCTGCCGGATTAGCTCTAGCCACGCGAATAGTTTGAGAACTAATCGCCAATAAGGCAATAACAATCACGATACCAGCACTCAATAGTAATTCCAATGGCCCAACCGGTGCCCTATAGACTATTTCGGCAAATACCAATTGATCAAATAGATAATACGTTATTGGAATGGCAATGAGACTAGCGATAATCAACAAAGAAATAAACCCACGACTCAGCATGAAAAATAGCCCTCGCTCTGTAGCGCCTAGCACTTTTCGAATGCTGATTTCTTTGACCCTAGTTTCGGTTGTGAATACCACCATACCCAATAGACCAAACGAAGCGATCGAAATGGCCAATAGCGCCAAAAAGCCAATAATTTTGATCATCCCCGTTGTTTCGCTATAGGCTTCCTGAATATCTTCATCATAAAAACGAGCCTTAAAGGGGTGAACGGGGTCTATTTTTTTCCAAACTGCCTGTAAGCGATTCATAGTGACCCCAATATCAGCAGACGCAATTTTAAGGTTCAACACTCTATGAACAGAGGGATCATTTCGAAAGGCGAAATATCTAATCTCGTTATATAAGGTACTATGGTGAAAGTCTTTTACAACACCTATAATTTGCATTCTTTTCCCACTAATAGTCAGCTCTTTTCCTATTGCATCAGCGGGGGTTCCCAATTTGAAACGCTCTAGCGTTTTTTCATTGACAATAACCTCCGACTCTTCTTTTTCTTCCGTGCTTAATGCCCTGAAATTCTCGCCCGCGATAAGTTCGTGATCATGTAACGAAAGGTAATTTTCATCAATCGAATTGTGAAAGATATGGGTGGAATCAAGTGGATCTTCGTATTTAATCGTAGAGGAATAAGTATCCCCTACACTGAGAACCATCATAGACGCCGATATGTCCGTTACATCCGGTAATTGATCCAATTCCTGTTTTAGTATATCCGGCGCATTACCTTGTAAATCTATATTGAGAATATTTTCTGTATCGAATCCCAGGTCGAAATTTAAAGAGTACTTGTATTGTTTATATCCTATACTCACGGCAACGATAAAGCAAATAGATAAGATGTATTGAAAAGTAATCAAGCCTTTCCGAACATTAATATGTTTAAACAATCTTAATTTACTGACATCCTTAATCACTTTTACCGGATCAATTCTTGAAAAGAATAAAGCAGGGAAAAAACCAGCCAACAAGCCTATCATCATCGCTAGCAAAGTAAAATAAAAAAAGTCTCCTGCTGTTGGGCGTAAAAAGATTCTACTCAGAAATTTAGGCTCAATCGTCAAAAATCCAGGCCGAATCAATAAGAATACCAAATAGGAAAAGAGCAGGGACAATAAGGCTATAAGAATCGATTCTGTCACAAATTGTAAGAAAACCTGTGATCTAGAAGCACCCACCACTTTTCGAATGCCAACTTCTTTGGATCGGCGTAACGCCCGCGCTATCGATAAGTTGGTATAATTGAAGCAAGCCGATAAAATAACTACAAAAGCGAGACCCGACAAAATCCAGATAAAAAGGGTGCCAAAATTAAAACCTAACTGATTGGATAGAGGTTTGCTAATGACAACTTCGCTTAATGGCTGCAAGCTTAAATTGATCTTTGTTTTTCCTAATTGGGTGTTTTCCTTTAGGGCAATTTGTGTTAAACCCTCCTGCACGCTTTCCACATTTGCCCCTTCTGGCAATAGCAGGTATACATAATTAGACCACATGAAACTCCAATTCAACCATTGGCTATTCTGCGCTGCTTGCATTTTATTCTCTTGGGTAATTAATGAGCCCAACATCTCAAATTGAATGTGAGAATTCGTCGGAGGATCTTTCATTACCCCCGTAATGGTATAGTTTTCATCCTCTATGCTAACGACTTCTCCGATAACCGATATTCTTCCAAATAACTTCAAAGCTGAAGTTTCAGTCAGGACCAGGGTGTATGGAGCATTTAATGCCGATTCTGCATTTCCACTTAGCAGATCAAATGAAAAAACACGAAAAAAGCCATCAGAAGCCCAAAGTCCTTTAATAGCCAAGGTTTTTTCTCCAACAACCAAGTCCCTTTGGAAAGCACGATTAATAATCACCAAATCCTCAACTCCTGATAGGGTCGTTTCTATTTTCCGCCCGGCAAGAATCGAAGTGGAAGCGTAATAATCAGGTTCTTCGCCAGGAGCGTGGTAGGTATTGTTGACTCGATAGATTCTGTCATAGTTCGCATGAAAAGTATCAAAATTCTTAAGCTCTGTCACAAAAGTGATCAGCAGCAGACCAACAGACATACTAATCGCTAATCCTATGATATTAATAGCTGAGAATAGTTTGTTTTTTGCAAGATTACGAAAAGAGGTTTTGAAATAGTTTTGGATGATAGTCAGGTGATTCATCGGATAGGTATATTTAGGTGATCGGACCGTATAGCCCCGAAAAAACTTGATGACATCAATTATGTAAATCAACCTAGCCCTCCTTTCTCCGTGAGCAGTGAGGTTTCGTCCAAAATACTCTCGAAGGTCTCCTTGTAAGTCTTCTAGTAGATCTGGGCGGCAGTACCATTCTAAGAATCGATCTGCCCAGCGCGGTGGTGTCGGTTTCTTTTTCATCAGATCAAACCTTTAAAGACAAAATCAGGAATAATGTTCCATAGTTGATCCCGTAGTGCTTTAGCTTTGACCAATGCCGTTTTTCCAGCAGTACTCAGTTCGTAAAAACGTTTGCGCCTACCCCCTCGCTCATTAGTTGGTTCCCCCAAGGTACTTTCTAAATAGCCTTTAGACTCAAGGCGATTTAATACCGCATGAACCATCCCCAATTTTATGACTCGTCCTGTGTGTTCTGTTAAATGATCACAGATGGCTACACTATAGGCATCTGAAGTGAGTGCCGCAACGGTCAATAAAACCAGTTCTTCAAACTCTCCTAGGTTGGTTCCTTTCATAGAATAATTTATTTATTCTATAAATGTATGTAAAATAATTAAATTAAGCACTTCATGAAATAGAAAAAAGAAAGGGATAAAAATAAGACAAGAGGTTTTCTCGTGCTTATTTTTATCCCTTTCACCCTAGATGAAGGATAGTCCAGTTTGGATAGATCACAAATGGGCGGTTAGTCACCCTTGGGTTTACAGCTATTAAAACATCTTAGTTTGCCCATTGCCCTCCACATCAAAATCGATACTATCTCCTGCTGACAACTTATCTTTTTTTGCTTTTGCAGCCGCTTTCGGGTCGAGTTTAGGAGGCTTAGGCGTTAAATCTTTAAAGCTGGATATCTTCTTATCAATGAGTTTATTGCCTAGTGCTTTCCAACCTTTTACATCAATGAAGTCAGCCAAGTCCACCGTACCTTCTTCCTTCCCCCCTTTCACTCGATAGGCGTAACTCAACTTTGGTTTCTTGTGTACAGAAGCGAAGTAGAGTTTGGTATTTTTATCATCTGTCAGGAAGTTGAATCGTTGATTGAGTTTATTGGTTTCTATCTGAAACCGTTTGATCATCGTCCATCCCTTACCGCCATCATAATAGATCGCACTAATTGTTGTGTCTTTTTCTAATTTCCCAATATGCATGACATCATTGACATCAAAGCGCTGGTTCAGATCCAACTCCAGTACCTCGTACTCTCCTTTCTTAGAAATCACCAAAATCGTATCTCCGGTATCAAAAGCCCCCAGGTACAAGCCTCGGGAGGAGGTATTCAATCGCCCACTTACTTCATCCATCCATACCTTTATTGCGCCGAGCGTCGATTTGCCCGCCTCTTTCAGGGTGATTTTTCTAA
>Ga0209692_10005783_pt1 | contig 10444 bp, 10 predicted proteins | sample tdDd472_FD_187129 | JGI IMG/M metagenome (GOLD analysis project Ga0209692, IMG submission 187129) | Marine sediment microbial communities from the Atlantic coast under amendment with organic carbon and nitrate - tdDd47.2 (SPAdes)... | ecosystem: Environmental > Aquatic > Marine > Coastal >...
CCCGTAAGCGAATGTGAAGGGGCGAGGTACGAGCCCCGGAGCATTCGCGAACTAATGTTTATGGGGATCAAGCAGGTCCCGCATGCCGTCACCGAGGAGGTTGAACCCAAGAACGGTGGCAAAGATGGCAAGACCTGGAAAGATGGAGATCCAGGGAGCCGTGAAGAACTCTTCCCGGGCGTTGGAGAGCATCCCGCCCCAGCTGGGGGTGGGGGGCTGGGTGCCGAGGCCTAAGAAGGAGAGAGAGGCTTCCGTCAAAATGGCGTAGGCGATGCCCAGGGTTGCGATGACGAGGATCGGTCCCACCACGTTGGGGAGAATCTGGCCGAACATGATGCGCCACTTGCCGTAGCCAAGGGCTTCTGCGGCACGGACGTATTCGATGCGTTTTGCCGAGAGCACTTGAGACCGCGTGATCCGGCAGGTAAAGGACCAGTTGGTAAGGCCCAGGGCAATGTAGACGTTCACGAGCCCCGGGCCCAACAGGGCCATGATGGCTAAGGCGAAAATCATGGAGGGGATGGAGAGCATGATGTTGGTCAGCCCCATGATAAAGTCATCCCACCAGCTTCCGAAATAACCTGCCGTCACCCCTAAGAGCACGCCGATAAAGGTGTTGATGAGCTGGCTCACCAACCCTACGGACAAAGAGATGCGGGAGCCATAGATGACCCGCGAGAGGACGTCGCGCCCCTGGGTGTCTGTGCCGCAGAGGTAGTCTGCCGAAGGGGCCTCTTCCGAGACCATCAGGTCCGCATCATCCACGGGGTGATAGGGGGCAAGGACGGGGGCGAACACCGCCATGCCGATGACAAGGACGGTGAGGACCGCGCCGATGATAAGGTTGCTCTTGCCTTTGAGTGCTGCTTTAGAAAATGCCATCAGTATTCAATCCTCGGATCCACCACCGAATAGAGAAGATCCACCACAAGGTTCACGATGAGAAAGACAAGGATCATCACAAGGATACACCCCTGGGTGACGGGGATGTCCCTTTGAAAGATGGAGTCCACCAGAAGGGAGCCAAGGCCCGGCCAGGAGAAAAGTTTTTCCACGATAACGGTCTGGCCGATGAGGGCGCCGAACTGCAAGCCTGCGGTGGTCAAGACGAGGACCATGGTGTTTCGCATAACATGGCGCCAGTTGACCAGAAGCTCGGAGAGACCCTTGGCTCGGGCGGTACGGATGTAATCCTTATGTAGTACTTCAAGTACGGCGGCGCGGGTGGCACGGGCGAGAAGGGCCGTGTAGCCGATGCCCAGGGTGATGGCAGGCATGATCAGATGGCTGAGCTTTCCATTGCCGTAGCCCGAGGTGGGAAGCCAGCCCAGCGTGACGGAGAATAGGTACATAAGCAGCAGGCCCAGCCAGAATTGCGGGAGAGAGACACCGGAGACCGCCCCGATCATGGAGGCAGAGTCAATAAGAGTGCCCCGCTTCAAGGCCGAGATAAACCCTAAGGGGATACCGATTCCCACGGAAATAAGAAGGGCCGCGATGGAGAGGCGCAGGGTGGGCCAGATGCGCTCGCCCACCAGCTTGTTCACCGGCTCACGGCGCAGAAAAGAGGTCCCGAGGTCGCCTTTGACGAGTCCTTTGAGGTAGATGAAGTACCGGGTGTGCACCGGTTTGTCGATCCCCCACTCTTTCTTGAGTTGCGCAACAACACGTGGGTCCGGTGCCTTGCGCTGGTCTCCGGCCATCAAAGCGGCGTTGCCGGGAAGCAGGTTTAAGAGGACGAACATGATCATGGAGATAATCAGGATCGTGGGGATGAATTGCAGAATGCGACGAAACGCGTAAGCTCTCATACGTTGAACAACCTGGATGAGTGGTTCGTTAATGGTAAGTCGTGAACAGTGAGTGGTAAATAATTAGAGCTATGGAAACATACAAAAAACGATGCCTCCGGCGGCAAGGTGAGCCACCTTGAAAGCTGGGTACCGCTGCGCTTTGCCTCTCGTTCCTCGAGTCAAATCACAGCGGTATTTTGAAACCATTGTACATTTATTTCCAGCAGCCTTTGGGGAAAATGAGCCTGTATTTCAGTGCTGTTTTATGCACATCACCATGCATTGGAACCGGGCGAAGCCCGAGCCAAAGGCGAATGCGCTTTGACCTGAGGAACGAAGGTTAAAGCGCATTCGCAATATGCTTTCGAGGTGGCTCACCTCGCCGCCGGAGGCCGGCTTTTAAAGGTGCTTGTGCTTTACTTCCGGGGCGAGCTGTCATCGAGTTTCAGGTTGGTAAAATCCTGAAGCATCATCTCGATGGCCACAGGCTTGATGCCGTGCACCCAGGGCTGGTAGGCGATGATGGCCTTGTTGTAGTTGAAGAACCAGAAGGGTGCGTCCTCGAAGAGGATGCGGTTGGCTTTCTTCACGTACGTAAGTTTTTCCTCAGCAGAGCCTGCGGCGGCTGCCATGTCCAGTGCCTTGTCGTAATCGGCGTTGGCGTAGGCGGTGTAGTTACCGGCGGAGGTGGGGGTGGTGGAACGGAAACGGTTGAGTGTTTCCAGGGGATCGGGACCGGATTCGATGGACCAGATGAAGGCATCGAACTTGCCGGTACGGGCGCGCTCACCAAGGGCGGCGCCTTCAAGCTGCTGAGGCTTGATGGTGACGTTGATCTTTTTCATGAAGGGAATAAGGGATTCAACGATACCTACGCCCCAGCTCTTGTTGGCGGTGGCGATGCACTCAAAGGTAAAGCCTTTTTCGTAGCCAGCCTCTTTCATGAGCTCTTTGGCTTTGGCCAGGTTGTACTCGTAACCCTTCATGGCTTTTTCGTAAGCGGGAGAGCTGGTGGGCAGGAAGCCCGTGGCGGGAACCGCCTTGTTCTTAAGGAGCTTTTTAATGATGAGCTCGGCATTGATGGCGTGGTTGATTGCCTGACGCACGCGCTTGTCGGCGAAGGGCTTGAATTCGGGGTTGAACCCGATAATTCGGGTGTACATCTCAGCCACTTCGATCATGTTGTTCTTGATCTCGGGATCGCGCTGATAAATGGGATACTGGGACGCGCCCACGATGTTGGCGTCGAGTTCACCGGCGCGGAAGGCGATATCACGGGCCGCGCCTTCGGGCATGATTTTGTAGACAAGCTTGTCGATGTAGGGCTTGCCGGCTTCGAAGTAGCCGTCGAATTTTTCAAGGATCACTTCGCTGCCGCGAACCCACTTGACGAACTTGAAGGGACCGCAACCCACGGGGTTGGTGGCGAAGGCATCTTCTTTTCCTTCAAGGGCCTCACGGGGCACGATGGCTGTCTCTACCTTGCAGAGGGAGTAACCGATATCCACGGGGTGCTTGAGGGTCATCTCAAGGGTGGTGTCGTTGATTTTCTTCAGGCCACTGATGGCAGTGGCCTTTCCTTCCATTACCGCATCAGCGCCTGCGATGTTGGCGATGTAGCTGGCTGCGGAGGAGGCTGTTTCAGGCTTGGCGATACGGTTGTAGCACCAGATGATGTCATCGGCGGTCATGGTACGGCCGTTATGGAACTTGACGTTGTTGCGAAGGGTGAAGGTGTAGGTTTTGCCGTCGGCGGAGATCTTCGCGTCGGTGGCCAGGTCAAGAACCGGCTTGCTCTGGTCCGCATCCCACTTGTAGAGGCTGCGGTTGATGTTGAGGCCAACGATATAGTCCTGGGTACGTGATGTTTTGTGCATGTCCAGGGAGAACAGGTCCCCGCCGTAGGGTGCGCAGAAAACAAAGGTGCCGCCGGATGAGGCTGAAGCCCCTCCTGCCGTTACCAGAAGCGCTGTCACGGCAGCGAGCAGCAACATTCCAATCTTCTTCATGAAACAATCCTCCTAAAGTTACTGTAACTGAAAAAAGTTTAAATATTTTTCGGGAACTAAAAATAGAACCACACAAGGAAATGCCTGTCAATAAGATATAGAAAAACTGGATTTATGTTCCCTTGATAGGAATGCCACAAGGGGTGTGATCCCTCTTAAAGAACGTATTGGCGGGGTATACAAGTTTTTTTTAAGTGTTGAACGCGCCCTGATTAGCTGGTATTAATTTTTGCTTAATTTACAATTCATCAGGGGTATCATGGAAAACGACTATTTATTGGAAGTGAAAAGCCTTACCACCCGTTTTCACACCCAGCATGGGGTGGCACACGCCGTGAACGGGGTTTCCTTTGGAATGTATCCGGGGGAGATTCTGGGGGTGGTGGGTGAGTCCGGCTGCGGCAAGAGTGTCACAGCCCAGTCCATTATGCGGCTAATTCCCGAACCTCCGGGGCGCATCGAGAAAGGGGAGATCCTCTACGGGGGAAAAGACCTGGTTTCTCTCTCCCGAAAAGAGATGCAAGCTATTCGGGGAGACCGTATATCCATGATCTTCCAGGAACCCATGACGTCTCTGAACCCTGTAAAGACAGTGGGCAAACAGATCGGTGAGGTATACGCCCTTCATCGCGGGGCGTCCAAAAAAGAGAGCCTGGAAAAGGCTGTGGAGATGCTTGAAAAGGTCCAGGTTCCCGAAGCGAGACGGCGGGTGAAAGAGTACCCCCACCAGCTCTCCGGCGGTATGCGTCAAAGGGTGATGATCGCCATGGCCCTTGCCTGTGATCCGGAAATCCTCATCGCAGATGAACCCACAACAGCGCTGGATGTCACCGTTCAGGCCCAGATCATGGACCTCATGCTCAAGCTTCAGGAGAAGCAGAAGACGGCCATCATGATGATCACCCACGACCTCGGCATCATCGCCGAGATGGCGAACCGGGTTATTGTGATGTACGCAGGGCGCATCGTAGAGACCGCCCCCACGCGAACCCTCTTCCACGAAACCGGCCACCCCTACACGCGCGGCCTGATGGACTCTGTGCCCGTTATCGGCACCAAGGATTCCGAGGGCAACAGCCGCCTTACCGAGATCACCGGAATGGTGCCCAGTCTTTACGATCTCCCCGAAGGGTGCAGCTTCGCACCTCGGTGTCCCCATCAGAGCGAGCGGTGTCGAACCGAGATGCCGCCTCTATTTGCTGTATCGCCGGGCCATGAGGTTCGGTGCTGGTTGTGTGAATCTGCACGTGTGAAAGGAGCGGCCGCATGACAAGCCTTCTTACGGTTGAAAACCTGAAAGTTCATTTTCCCGTCAAAGGCGGTTTTTTCGGCAACTCCGAGGTGGTTCACGCCGTGGATGGCGTTGACCTGACCCTGGAAAGGGGCGAAACCCTGGGTATTGTGGGGGAGTCCGGTTGCGGCAAAACCACCACAGGCCTTGCTGCCATGAAGCTTATCGAAAAGACCCATGGAAACATCATTTTTGACGGCACGGACCTCGATACCCTGAATGCCGACGGCATGCGGAATGCCCGCCGAAAAATGCAGATGATTTTTCAGGACCCTTTTTCTTCCCTGAACCCTCGCATGACCGTGAACCGCGCCATCGGCGAACCCATGAAGGTCCATGGCATGGGGAGCGAGTCGGAACGGCAGGACCGGGTTGCCTGGCTCCTTGAAAAGGTGGGGCTCTCTCCCGAACAGGGCAATCGCTACCCCCATGAATTTTCAGGCGGTCAGCGCCAGCGCATCGGCATTGCCCGGGCCCTGGCCCTTAACCCCATGATGATCATCGGCGATGAGCCTGTGTCTGCCCTCGATGTCTCCATCCAGGCCCAGATTATCAACCTTCTCATCGATATCCAGCAGGAGTTCAACCTCTCCTATATTATTATTTCCCACGACCTGGCCGTGGTGGAACATATCTGCGATCGCATCGCCGTCATGTATTTGGGAAAAGTGGTGGAAGAGGGGAGGTGTGACGAGGTCTATTCCAATCCGAAACACCCTTACACAAAGGCGCTTTTATCCGCCATTCCCCATCCTGACCCCGATCACCCCAGGGATCGCATTATCCTTAACGGCGATGTCCCCAGCCCCATCCACCCGCCAAGTGGGTGCAGCTTCCACCCTCGGTGTCCCAACCGTCAGGAAGGGTGCGACCTGGTAGAGCCTGAGTTGGAGGCAAAAGAGCCGGGCCGCAAGGCGGCGTGTCACTGGTGCTAAAAGCGATGCCTCAGGCGGCAAGGTGAGCCACCTTGAAAGCTGGTTGCCGCTGCGCTTTGCCCCTCATTCCTCGGGGCAAAGTTCAGCGGCATCTCGAAAAAGTATTTATTGCGGCTGAAGAGATAACAGTTACATCAGCTGTTACGAACCAGGGCAGCCAAGGTTAAAAATGCCTCCGGCGCCAATCTTTTCCCCAATTTCAAAAGAGGATTCGGAATCTGCTTTAGAGGTGGCTCACCTAATACCAGCAGCCCGTCCCTTGGCTTGGCTCATACACCCACTAAATAATAAAAGGAGTTCTCATGACTGTTCGGTCTTTGCTTTTCGCAACGATTTTTTTCCTGGTTGCCGTGACAGCCCAGGCTGCAGAAGGGTTGAACGGCCAGGTGAAAGAGTGTGCCTCCCTGTTGCCCCAAGGGAAAAAATACCAGGTCTCTGTTGTGTACGATATCGATACCACCGGTGAAACGTCATCTGTTACCGGAAGTTTTTCCATTGATTGGGCACCGGGATACATGCCCACGACGCAGGAAGAGGAGAAGGTGTTTAAAGAGCTTGAGCCCTTTATCATGTGTGTCGGGCCGATTTTTGCCGGGGCGTCGGAGAAATCGGAAGGGTAAGGGACTGGTTTTTCAGCTGCATCTCCGGTGTAATCAATGAAACAAAACAGGGGACCATTCATAATGGTCCCCCTGTTTACGTTTTACTTTTATGAGACTAAGGCTTTCGCCTCTTTCGCCGGAAACCGGCAATCCCGATAAGACCTGAACCTAAAAGAAATATCGTGCAAGGCTCGGGCACGGGTTGAGGCCCGAATCCTGGGCCTCCGATATCATAAATCACTCCATTTGCCGTAAAATCATCATCTCCAAGGAACCCGTCTTTCAGGTGAAGGGTGATAATGTTTCCTTCAATGACAGCACCCACACCGGTTGTATTATTGTAGAGAAACTCATACCACTCTGCTTCCTTGCCCGGTTCAGTGGGGCCGAATTTATAGTACGTGGTTGGCTGCATTATTTCCGGCAGGATGATTGTCAGGGCAACTGCATTGTCATCGCCCAGATCGGATATTTCAAAATCATAAAGGCCGGTAAGGAATAGTTGATCGAGGGAGGAGTCGTATCCAAAATACGCCTCAGCGTCTATCGACTCGACACTGGCGAGTGTCTCGTCAAGAAGGGTTTCCAAGGTGACATAGGATTTGTTGTCGGCGGTCTTCAGAGAGGTGACGTTTGATTGCTCGCTGTCCGCTATTTGATCATTATTTCCATCATATTCCGGGTCGTCGCCATAAAACCCAAACTCCTCAGTATCACCAATCCCGTCCTGATCATTGTCAATGGTTGCCTCCACACGGATGGACGTCATGGTCCCTTCCCAGTGGTAGGTGCCCCGCTTTTCTGGGTCTTCGTCAAAATCAAAGTTCCAATCCAGTTCATACGTATTCATATCCACGGGATCAGTGTAATATTGAACGGCATTCCATTTTATGTTGTCGATGGTCTGTTGCGTATCATTAATGATATCCCATGTCACTTCAGCTTTGTAGTTGGGTATCGGGTCTGAAGACCAGGCAGGAATGGTAAGTGTGCCTCCGGTCCATATCTCTTTGCAGGTCGTTTTTAGCAGTTCGTTTTCCGGACTGAACTCCTGATTCATAATCATCGTCGTCGTTGAATGGAAATCACCTTCAATAGCCCAGCCGCTTGAGTCGCTAAAGTCATCGCTATGATAATAGCCATGGTAGCCATCCCTGACCCATGACCCCAAACCCAAAGATATTTCTCCGGGAGGTGCGGTACTGGTTTCCGTCCCATTTGAAACCCATGTACCTTCCGTAAGTGCATGGGATAAACCGGTTGTGAGGAAAAAGATAAAAATAAGAAACCATAAAAATACGGGCAATGTTCTCGTGCCCCCTGACACCGGTAAGCACATAGCAACTCCTTTCATAATTAAGAATAAAAGATAACGACTACGACAAACTGCTTAATAACAAATAAGTATGTTTGTTTTAGGCTATTCGATTTATTGTATTATTTTTATGAAGAAATAGTGCATCTGCAAAAACAAGGAACGTAAATTTCGAATTACTTTGTGGCGCAAAAGACGATATTTAAGGAGGGGGGGAAGTATTTCTATTAAATTAGTATTATAATAAGGTGTTGTCAATATAAATGTTACCAATGCGATGTGCAGTTGGGTTATTTCTAAATTACGAGAGAAGGCAATCCATCCGAAGCTTGCTCTTTTTTTAGGCGGGGAATAAAACAGAAAAAGGGTGCCATGGTTCATGGCACCCCTTTTTTAGCTGAAGCTCTGTCGGCTCTGGTGAAGCGAAGGTGACTCTTCAGCTTCTTTTGGCCTGGGAGCTCAAATTCACGGCAGCCCATACATTTTCAGTGTTGCGGTTCTGCTTCTTGTTCCAGAGGGCCCATGCGTAAAATGCCATTCCCATGACGACGTATGAAACGATGTATGATGAAGTTTCCATGTCACTTCTCCTGAAGTAGAGTTTTATTAAAGCGCCACACCCGGGGGTGTGTCCTGTTTGAATAGTTGCTTTCCTGGCAAAGCGATGGTTGCGCAACGCAATGCATGATGGGCGCACTAATAACATAGTCGTTTCATTTGTGATAGTACTTTTTATGTAATTTGTTATTTTATTTTTTATGTAATAAATATGCCGGGTTTTGCTGGGGGATGCAAGGGAAGGAGAGCCCCGAAAACAAAGGGACTCGCCTATGAAATAATCGTGTGGTGCGGATCCCGTTCCATACTTCGGACAGAGGGAAATACCGTTTTTTATTCTGCCTGTCAAATGTTTCTGATGATTGGCCCCCGGCTGGGCTGCCGGAGGCTCTATTGAGATCTAATACCTATGAGTTGAGGCGAGTCGTGATGTAACGGGCCACGTCGAAAAGTGCTTCGCCTGTCATCTCCCATTCATCGCGTGAGATATGAACAAACGGGATGCCATACTCGATCTCCATCATGACGGCCAGTTGAAACATGGCCCCTTCCCCCAACACAACGTTCAAAGCGGCGCCGTGACAGTGCCGGATGTTGCCTACCGGGCTGTCGCCGGGCAGCACCGATACCACCTCGAGTCCCATGGCACAGCAGTGGGTCTTCAGTCTTTTTGCAATTCCTTTTGTGTAAGACCCATCAAGAATGTTGATACTGACGGGCGAAATACCTTCCGTGCTGCCTGTGCCCATGAGCCTGAAAAGCGCTTCGCAGGCGGCCCGGTCGCCATCTTTCCTCTCTCCCCTGAAGCCTTCCGAGTGCACGGGGATGACGGGGATTCCTTTCTCCTTCTCCACCTTGTAACAGACCGCATCCACCTCTTCACCGAAGCGCTCCGCTGAACCCGTGGTGTAGACAAATGCCGCGGCTGGCGTATGGCCCTCAATAAGGTCCGTAAGGCCCCGATAGAGCGCCCGTTTTCCAGAGGTGATCCCATGGGTACTTTTGAGATGGGCTGACATGGCGGGGATACGCTTTTTGGTTTTTAAGGGGAGCCCTGCCGGCATGCTCCATGGGATAGCCGTATCGGCAATGGAGCCGTAGAGCAGGTGAAGTGCATCGGGTACGGGGTAAAGGAGGGCTGACGATTCGCTATATACTGCAATATCTCGCTCACTCATGGGGTGCTCCTTTAATATATGGGTGGCATCCAGTGAATTGTCATTGGATGCCTTTTTTACAGGACAGGCTCAGGTGGCCACTTCAACGGAAGGTCCGGGGCTTTATTTACAGACACCATCGTGGGGGGGGTGCCCGGTGGTGGGGACACACAACCCAGAACATTTAGAAATACGAAGGAAAAAGCGGTGGCATGTTGGGCAATAACGGCGAGCACCCGCTCAACAAGGAATGACTCCACAATAATGTTGATTTTCATTTGAGGTATGACGCCTTCCGGGAGCTCTGTTTCGCGTGTCATATCGGTGTGGCTTTCGCGCCATTGAACGCCATGTTCTTCACTCATATCCATGGCGTTGATGCCGATCTCGTTTAGCGCACGCTTTATATCTTCAAGCCGGGATGGTTTGATCATGGCTTCAACTTTCTGCATGAGATGCTCCTTTATTGTCATAACATATGCCCGAAATGGATGTTCTTATACAATCAGAGCAAGCACTGTGCCATAGCCTCAACCCGCTGTTGAGGTAGCTGTATAATAATCTGGAATTGTTTACTTAATGTGAGGTCATGGCTTGGAGAGGATGACGTGAGTGAATGGCTCGCCTCGGCATAGACACTTTCAAAATTGTATTTTTACAAAAAGTTAATTACATTTTTGTCTTTTAACAATTGAAAGACGGATTAACAGAATAACAATAACCCTGAACTGAGAAGAGGGCAAAGACGAAGGAGTATCTGGGGCTGTTGCTACATCACGGTTTA
>Ga0209692_10005784_pt1 | contig 10441 bp, 8 predicted proteins | sample tdDd472_FD_187129 | JGI IMG/M metagenome (GOLD analysis project Ga0209692, IMG submission 187129) | Marine sediment microbial communities from the Atlantic coast under amendment with organic carbon and nitrate - tdDd47.2 (SPAdes)... | ecosystem: Environmental > Aquatic > Marine > Coastal >...
TGCGCGCGCTACTTTGCGGCGCGCGGGATTGCTGTGCAGTTTGCTGACAGCCGCGAACAGCCCCCGGGTCTGGATGAAGTGCGGCAGCTGTGTCCGCAAGCGGAAATTTTTGCCGGTGCGTTGCCCGAGGAATTGCCCTCCGGTGTCGTGCAGGTAGTTGTGTCGCCGGGAGTCCGGGTGCCGGAAGCACTCCTTGCTCAGGCGCGCAGCAACAGTGTGTCGGTGGTCAGTGATATCGACCTCTATCTCATGGAAGAGATGTCGTCGGTATTGCTGGTCACCGGATCCAATGGCAAGAGTACGGTTACGAGTCTTGTGAACCATATTCTTAATGCGGCGGGACGGCAGTCAGTGGCCGGTGGCAACCTGGGCATTGCTGCCCTTGATCTGCTGGATGAGCCGCATGATGTTGCGGTGCTGGAGTTGTCGAGCTTCCAACTGGAACGCAGTCAGCCGCCCCACTCAGCTGTGGCTGCTGTTCTGAATCTGGCTGTAGACCACATCGACCAGCACGGCAGTTTCACCGCGTACCGTGATGCCAAGGCCCGCATTTATGAAAACTGCGAGTTGGCTTTGGTGAATCGCGATGAGCCGGAGCTCGCCGCGATGGTGCCTGCCGGCAAACCAACCATCAGTTTTGGTATCGGTCAGCCCCGGGAAGGTGAATGGGGAGTTGCCGGTGGTCAGGTGATGTTCGGCAATGAGCCGGTCATGCCCGTTAGCGGAATCCCGCTGGTCGGGCGGCATAACCTTGCGAATGTGTTGGCCGCTTGCGCGATTGCGCAGGCGAGTGGTGTACCGCGGAGCGTTATGGCCGCGGCAGTATCAAGTTTTGCAGCACTGGAACACCGGATGCAGTTGGTGCCGACGGACGACGGCATTGTCTGGATCAATGATTCGAAAGCAACCAACGAGGCGGCTGCTGCAGCCAGTGTCGATTCGGTTTCCGACCCGTTGATTCTGATCGCGGGCGGCGATGGCAAAGGTAGTGACTTCGCGATGCTGGCTGAAGCGTTGTTAGGGCGCGATGCCTGCGCATTGATTTACGGACAGGACGCTGTAGAAATTCAGGCGGTGCTGGCGCCGGTATGTGCTGTGAGCCGGGTTGCTGATCTGGAAGCCGCTGTGAAAGATGCTGGTGCCATCGCTAAACCCGGTTGCACCGTATTGCTTGCTCCTGCATGCAGCAGTCTGGATATGTTCCGGAACTTTGCCGAACGCGGCGAACGTTTTGTTGCTGCCGTTAACAGTCTGGGTGGAGGTTCCGGTTCATGAGCCGTCGTAATTCATCCCAGGCTTTCGCTTTGCCCGACGGCACTCTGATGTTCGTTACGATGCTGTTAATGTGCGGCGGACTGGTCATGCTGACATCGGCCTCGGTGTCGGTGGCGGAAAACTCTGCAGGCACACCGTTTTACTTTTTGCGACAGCAGTTGCTTGCGGTTGTAGTGGGTCTTGCAGCCGGTGCCGTCATGCTGAAGATTCCGACCGAGGTCTGGGAGCGTGCCGGCTTTGCTCTGGTGGTCCTCGCAATGCTGCTGCTGGTTGCGGTATTGATTCCCGGACTGGGGCGCACTGTTAACGGCGCCACCCGCTGGGTCAGCCTCGGCATTCTGAATGTGCAGGTTTCCGAACCGGCCCGCTTGCTGATCATGATGTATCTGGCCGGCTACGCGGTGCGTTTTCAGGAAGAGTTGCGCACCAGCTTTCAGGGCTTTGCTAAGCCGATGGGCCTGGTCGCGCTCACTTGTGTACTGCTACTGGCACAACCGGATTTCGGTGCCGCGACGGTACTGCTGGCCGTTACGCTGGGCATTCTTTTCGTGGCAGGCGGCAGGCTGATTTACTTCTTTGCTTGCAGCATCGTGGTGGTCGCAGCGCTCGGCTTATTGGCGATTACATCGCCTTACCGGATGAAGCGTATCACCGGGTTCCTGGACCCGTGGGCCGACCCGTTCAACAGTGGCTTCCAGCTTACCCAGTCATTGATCGCGATTGGCAGCGGTGACATTTTCGGTCTGGGTTTGGGTAACAGCGTACAGAAACTGTTTTATCTGCCCGAGGCCCATACCGACTTCGTGTTTGCTGTCATTGCCGAGGAGTTCGGACTCGTCGGCAGCATGGTGGTTATTCTGCTGTTCGCTGTACTGGTATGGCGCGCACTGGTCATTGCCCGGCAGTCGGCCCGGCTCAATCGCTACTATCAGGCGTACCTTTCGTTTGGCATCGCCATCTGGCTCGGCGTGCAGTCGATTATCAACATCGGCGTGAATATGGGTGTGTTCCCCACCAAGGGTCTGACGTTGCCGCTCATCAGTTACGGTCGTTCGAGCCTGATCATTACGATGATGGCGATTGCATTGCTGATGCGTATCGACCTGGAAAACGGCCCGAAGAAACCCGCCAAGAAGCCCCGCAAGTCAACGCGGAGGGCTGCAAGATGAACGCGCCGCGCAACAATAACCTCGGCGATGCGCCCGTGCTGATCATGGCCGGCGGCACCGGTGGCCATGTGTTCCCGGCATTGGCCGTAGCCAGGGCTTTGCGTGAACAAAACGAGACGGTGGTCTGGCTTGGTACCGAGCGTGGCCTGGAATCGCGTGTGGTGCCCGCCGACGGTTTGCCGTTGGAGTTGGTGCGGGTTTCCGGTCTGCGCCGCAAAGGTGCATTGAGCTGGGTGCTGGCACCGTTCAAATTGCTGATCGCAATCTGGGATGCCGTCAGCATCGTGCGCCGGGTACAACCGAAAGTGGTACTGGGTATGGGAGGTTTCGCTTCCGGGCCCGGTGGTTTCGCCGCATGGCTGTTGCGCCGGCCGCTCGTGATTCACGAACAGAACGCGGCAGCAGGTTTAACCAACCGTCTTCTGGCTGGCATGGCCCGGGAAGTGCTGCAGGCCTTCCCGGGTGCCTTTTCGGCCAAAGTTGCAGCGCGCACGATCGGTAATCCGGTGCGTGCCGATATCTTCGATGTCACCGATCCTGCTACACGGGTGTCCACAGACGGCAACGTGAGGTTGCTGGTGCTGGGCGGTAGTCAGGGCGCGCTGGTGCTGAACAAAACTGTGCCCGCTGCAGTGCGGGCGTTGTCCAATATCGCTGCAATCGACATCTGGCATCAAAGCGGCCCGTCAACGTATGAAGCTGCACAGCAGGCCTACGCTGACGCTGAAGTCGAAGCGCGGGTCGAGCCATTCATCGAAGATATGAAGAGTGCTTACGAATGGGCAGACATCGTTGTCTGCCGCGCCGGCGCTTTAACAATTGCTGAACTGGCGGCAGCCGGTGTCGGTTCGTTGCTCGTGCCGTATCCGTCGGCAGTGGATGATCATCAGACGAAGAACGGACAGGTGATGGTAGATGCGGGTGCCGCAATACTCATTCCCCAGGCAGACCTGACGTCACAGTCACTCGCTGCAGAATTGCGACCATTGCTGGAAGACCGTAACCGGGTTGTGGCGATGGCGGTAGCCGCGAAAACGCAGGCGAAGCCGCACGCAACAGCGGATCTGGTTAATGCCTGTCTGGAGCAGTGTGGGGAGGTGCGCGCCGCATGAGTGACCGGATGCGCAAAATTACCCGCATTCACCTGGTCGGTATTGGCGGCGTCGGCATGGGCGGCATCGCTGAAGTGCTGCTGAATCTCGGTTATGAAGTGCAGGGTTCGGACCTTAAAGAATCCAAAGTGACGCGCCGGTTGGCGGCGCATGGCGCTGAAATCCATATCGGCCACAATGAGAAGCTGGTTGAAGGCGCCGATGTCGTGGTTGTGTCGACCGCTATTAGTGAGATTAACCCGGAAGCCAAGGCTGCACGTGAGCTGCGCATCCCGGTGGTACGTCGTGCCGAGATGCTGGCCGAGCTGATGCGCTTTCGCTACGGCATTGCCGTTTCGGGTACCCACGGTAAAACGACCACCACGAGCCTGATTGCCAGTGTGCTGGCGGAGGCCGGTGAAGACCCGACGTTTGTGATCGGCGGCAGGCTCGTCAGTGCCGATTCCAATGCACGTTTGGGCGAAGGCAAGTATCTGGTGGCAGAGGCTGACGAAAGCGATGCATCGTTTATGCATCTGCAGCCGATGATTGCTGTCATTACCAATATCGATGAAGACCACATGGACACCTATGACGGTGATCCTGAGGTACTGAAAAACACATTTGTTGAGTTCGTGCACAACTTGCCGTTTTACGGCTTGACCGTGGTGTGTCTTGATGACCCCGGTGTGCAGTCGGTACTTGATCGTTTTAACCGCCCGGTACTGAGTTATGGCGTACATGATGACGCCGATATCCGGCTGATATCGCAGCGCGGTGACGGCTTCCGCTCGGTGATCGAAGTGGCGCGTCCGGATGCGCAGCCGCTGGAACTGACGATTAACCTGCCCGGTCATCACAACGTGTTGAACGCACTCGCCGCCATTGCCATTGCTTATGAGTTGGGGCTGGACGATGTCGCCGTGCAGGCGGCCCTTGCGAGCTTCGAAGGTGTCGACCGGCGGCTGCAGGTGCTCGGCGAACAGCAGCTTGGTAACAACAGCGTCTTGTTTGTTGATGACTACGGCCATCATCCCACTGAAGTTGCGGCAACGCTGGATGCTGTGCGGCAGGGCTGGGAAGGCCGCCGACTGGTTGCCGTGTTCCAGCCGCACAGGTACAGCCGTACCCGTGACCTGCTGGATGACTTCGCCGAAGTGCTCGCCGATGTTGACCAGCTAGTGATTACCGAAGTGTATGCGGCCGGCGAAGAGCCAATTGCAGGCGCCGACGGCCGTTCGATCTGCAGTGCTGTAAGGGCACGCGGCAAAGTCGAGCCGGTGTTTGTGCCGGAACTCGACGAACTTGCGTGCGCGATTGCACCGTTGTTACAAGACGGTGACCTCGTGTTAACGCTGGGTGCCGGCAGTATCGGTACCGCAGCGCAGGCGCTGCCTGCCCAGCTGGAAAAAGAGGTGCAGGCATGAACGCTGCAGCTCAACAGTTCGACGCTGCTCTCCGGGTGAACGAGCCCATGTCCCGGCATACGTCATGGCGGGTAGGCGGTACAGCCGACATGTTTTTCACGCCGACATCGCGTGAGCAGTTGATCGAGTTTATTCGGATGCAAGACGACGATCTGCCGCTGACCTGGGTCGGACTTGGCAGCAATCTGCTGGTTCGTGACGGCGGTATTCGCGGTGCCGTAATCGCCATTTCACCGGTTATGGGTGAGCTTACACATCAGGGCGGCGGACTGGTCGAAGCAGAGGCAGGGTTGGCTTGTGCCGTGCTGGCCCGCAACTGCGTGCGCTGGGAAATCGGCCCGGCTGAATTCTTTGCCGGTATCCCCGGCACCATAGGCGGCGCGCTGGCGATGAACGCCGGCGCCTTTGGTGGTGAAACCTGGAACAACGTTACGGCAGTTACCGTGGTGAATCGTGCCGGAGAAGTCATCACCCGGCAACGTGATGAATACGACGTGGGCTACCGCCACGCGCGCGGGCCGGTAGCGGATGAATGGTTTGTGGCGGCGAGTTTTCAGTTTGAACCCGAATTCGATACTGATATGGCGCGGATGAGAGCTGTGGTGCAGGAGCGCAAGCAGAAGCAGCCGCTGGGCCTGCCAAGCTGCGGTTCGGTCTTCCGCAACCCCGAAGGCGACCATGCAGCGCGGCTGATTGAAGCGTGCGGCCTGAAAGGGTATCGAATTGGCGGTGCTGAAGTGTCACCGAAGCACGCTAACTTCATTATTAATACCGGCGACGCTACAGCTGCCGATATCGAATCGTTAATTGACCATGTCGCGCAGACTGTCGCTACCGAACAGGGTGTGGAGTTGCAGCGCGAAGTACGCATTATGGGTGAGGCAGCGTGAGCGGACGCATCGAAATAACTGACGCAGCAGCCTTCGGCAAAGTTGCCGTATTGCTCGGTGGTCAGTCGGCCGAGCGCGAAGTGTCGCTGGTCAGCGGCAAGGCGGTTTATGAGGCGTTACTTAGCAAGGGTGTTGATGCGCATTCGATTGATGCAGGCGATGACCTGATCGATCAGTTGCGTGCCGGTCAGTTTGATCGCGTCTGGATCGCATTGCATGGCCGTGGCGGCGAAGACGGTGTGGTGCAGGGTTTGCTGGAAACGCTGGGTTTGCCGTACACCGGCAGCGGCGTGCTGGGCTCGGCGCTCGGTATGGATAAGCTGCGCACCAAACAGGTGCTGGAGTCAGCCGGAATCCCCACGCCGGCCTACGCCATAGTTCGTGATCGTTCTGATTGCGGCGGCCTGGCGCAAACACCCGGCCTGCCGCTGATGTTCAAGCCGTCGCTGGAAGGCTCCAGTATCGGCATGTCGCGCGCCGACAGTGCCGATCAGCTGGTGCCGGCCTGGGAAAAAGCTGCAGCATCCGGTTGCGATGTCATTGCCGAAGAATGGGTCAGCGGTCCGGAGTACACGGCAGCAATACTGCAGGGTGAGGTATTGCCGCTGATTCGTATCGAAACCGATGCGGAGTTCTACGACTACGAAGCGAAGTACGAAAGTGATGACACACGTTACATCTGCCCCTGCGGATTACCGGCAGAGCAGGAGCAGGAATTTGCAACGATGGCGGCGCGGGCATTTGCCGCGACCGGTTCACACGGCTGGGGCCGGGTCGACTTCATGCTGAATGCCGATGGCGAACCGTTGGTGCTCGAAGTGAACACTGTTCCGGGCATGACCGGTCACAGCCTGGTACCGATGGCGGCAAAGCAGGCCGGTATCGATTTCGACATGCTCGTCTGGCGGATTCTGGAAACCTCGTTTGCCCCGTCTGCAGCAGGAGGTGATTGCTAATGGCTGCGCGTCGTACCAATCGCCGCAAGACGAAGCAGAAAAAACAGTTTACGCTGCCGCAGGTGAACTGGGCAGCAATGGCCAACATCGCGGCCGTAACTATTGTGTTGGCCGGTGTGTATCAGGGCACGGTCTGGCTGATGGATCAGCCGATCGAAGCGGTTCGCGTGCAGGGTACGTTCCAGCGGGTGCCGTCGGTGCGGGTTGAAGCGGCAATGGCCGACTATCTGGATGAAGGGTTTTTGAGTCTTGATTTAAGCGAAGTGCAGGCACGTCTGGCAGACATTCCGTGGGTGGCGAAAGCCTCAATTCGTCGCCAGTGGCCGGGTGTTCTGGAAGTGACTGTCGTAGAAGAGCAGGCGGCAGCACGCTGGGGTAAAAGCGGTTTGCTCAATACCCGCGGCGAACTGTTTGTAGAAGGTGCCACGCATCTGCCGGTTGAGTTGCCGCGCTTGAGTGGGCCCGAGGGCAGCGAGCAGGATGTTGCCCAGCGCTATTTCGAGCTGCAGAAAAAACTGGAGCAACGCGGGTTGAGCGTGGTGGCGCTGAGCCTCGATGCGCGCGGTTCCTGGCAGCTGATACTCAGCAATACGATTGAGGTGCGGCTGGGCTCGAACGATATTGACCAGAGGGTTGCACGTTTGTTTTTAGCGCTGGATCAGGTGCTGGCGGCCGACAGTAGTCGCGTTGCCTATATAGATATGCGTTACACCAACGGCTTTGCCGTGGGTTGGAAACCGGCCAGTGCGAGGAAAGCATCGGTTCACATGGAAGTGGGTTTGGAGAGCGGGCCACATGGCTAATAAAGTGGACAAGGAACTCATCGTCGGTCTCGACATCGGTACGTCGAAGATTGTGGCGATCGTCGGGGAAATTCAGGACGACGGCGAGTTGGAGATCATCGGCTTCGGTATTCACCCTTCAAAGGGGTTGAAGCGCGGCGTGGTGGTTAATATTGAGTCGACCGTTACGTCGATTCAGCGCGCAGTCGAAGAGGCCGAGCTGATGGCCGGTTGCGAGATCCAGTCGGTCTATGCCGGCATCGCGGGCAGCCACATACGTAGCCTCAACTCTCACGGTATTGTCGCTATCCGCGACCGCGAAGTAACGCAAGGTGATATCGACCGGGTGATTGATGCGGCCCGCGCTGTCGCGATTCCGGCCGATCAGAAAATCCTTCACGTGCTGCCGCAGGAATTCATCATCGACGGCCAGGGTGGTATTCGCGATCCGATCGGCATGTCGGGCGTGCGACTCGAGTCGCGCGTGCACATGGTTACGGGTGCTGCGAGTGCCGCACAGAACATCGTCAAGTGTGTGCAGCGTTGTGGTCTCGAAGTTGACGACATCGTTCTCGAGCAATTGGCGTCGAGTCATTCGGTGCTGACTGAAGACGAAAAGGAACTGGGCGCCTGTCTCGTTGATATTGGCGGTGGCACGACCGATATAGCCGTGTTTCATGACGGCGCCATCAAACACACCGGTGTGATTCCGATCGCCGGCGATCAGGTGACCAACGATATCGCCGTGTCACTGCGCACCCCGACGCAGTATGCCGAAGAGATCAAAATCAAATATGCCTGCGCGCTGTCGCAGTTAGCAAATCGCGACGAGACGATCGAAGTACCAAGCGTCGGTGATCGTCCGCCGCGTTGTCTGGCGCGCCATACATTGGCCGAGGTCGTCGAGCCGCGCTACGAAGAGCTGTTCACGCTGGTAGCCAACGAGTTGAAGCGTAACGGCTTCCTCGATTTGTGTGCGGCGGGCATCGTGATTACCGGCGGCACCGCCAAGATGGAAGGTGCGGTTGAGCTGGCCGAAGAAGTATTTCATTTACCGGTGCGCCTCGGCGTGCCTCAGCACGTTAGTGGATTGGGTGAGGTAGTTAGGAATCCGATTCATGCAACGGGCGTTGGAATTTTGCTGTACGCAAGAGACAGCAGAGAGCAGGGGGGAGTGTCGGAAAGCGGCACGACCCTGGGAGTTAAGGACGTCTGGGGCAGGATGAGATCCTGGTTCCAGGGGAACTTTTAGTTGTTGTTGTTTTTGAAAATGGATTTCCAAAAATTATTTTTTGGGTATGTTGTTGCTGACCGAAAAGGAGATGGGTCATGTCATTTGTAATTGTGGACGACTATAGCGAAAACGCCGTAATCAAGGTTATCGGCGTTGGCGGCGGCGGTGGTAATGCCGTGCGTGAAATGGCTGCAAGCGGAATCGAAGGAGTTGATTTCATTTGCGCTAACACCGACCGTCAGGCGTTAACGAACTCCAACGTCAAAACGACGTTGCAGATTGGAACAAATATCACGAAAGGTCTGGGTGCAGGTGCGAACCCCGAGATCGGTCGACAGGCGGCGATGGAAGATCGCGACCGCCTGCGCGAATCGATCGAAGGTGCCGATATGCTGTTTATTACCGCGGGTCTTGGCGGTGGTACCGGTACCGGCGCAGCCCCCGTTATTGCTCAGGTTGCCAAGGAAATGGGCATTCTGACAGTGGCTGTGGTGACCAAGCCTTTCGGCATGGAAGGCAAGAAACGCACCTCTATCGCCAACGATGGTTTTGTGGAACTCGGTCGCTTCGTCGACTCGCTGATCACGATTCCGAACGACAAGTTGTTGGCCGTACTCGGTAGCGATACCAGCTTGCTGGATGCCTTCGGTTCTGCGAACGCAGTTCTGCAGGGTGCTGTGCAGGGCATTGCCGAATTGATCACCCGTCCGGGTCTGATCAACGTCGACTTTGCAGACGTGCGTACGGTGATGTCCGAAATGGGTATGGCGATGATGGGTTCCGGTATTGCGAGTGGCGATGATCGTGCCCGCGAAGCTGCCGAAGCCGCTGTCTCCAGTCCGCTGCTCGAAGACATCGATCTGGCAGGCGCAAACGGTATCCTGGTTAATGTGACTGCATCGCAGGATTTGTCACTGGGTGAGTTCACGGCAATCGGCGACACTGTGAAAGAGTTCGCTTCCGATGACGCGACTGTAGTGGTCGGTACGGTAATTGATCCCGATATGAGCAACACCATTCGGGTGACAGTCGTGGCGACCGGGCTGGGTCAGCCGGTACAGCGTGGCGAGAAGCCGGAAATGACAGTCGTCAAACCGGTGCAGCAGGCAGCTCCTGTGCTGGACGGTACGACCAACGAGCCGATCTCGTATGACGAGTACAATCAGCCGACAGTCAGCCGCCGCCAGGAAACAGCTCCCAGCGATGTGCCCGATCCGGTAGAAAATCTGGAAATGCTTGATATTCCAGCGTTTTTACGTCGGCAAGTAGACTGATTTGCTTGCGTCGTCAGGAGTCGCTGTGGTATTTTTGCCACCATTATTTGATCCCGGTGTTCCGGAATGCCGGAAAGCCCTAGTTTTTCAGGGTTTTCGGCGGGTTCCGGTAAGGGAGCAATACGGGTTGTGGAGTGCGCTAGCAAACGCTTTAAGACACGGAGTCGTCAGGCTCCGGTGCGTGTGCGCGTGCTTTCTGCCCGTCAGGTAGAGATTGAATGCTGAAACAGCGAACTTTAAAGAACTCCATCCGGGCTACCGGTATTGGTCTGCATACCGGTCGTAAGGTCTATATGACACTGCGGCCGGCTGCGGAGAATACCGGCATTGTTTTCCGACGTGT
>Ga0209692_10005786_pt1 | contig 10441 bp, 10 predicted proteins | sample tdDd472_FD_187129 | JGI IMG/M metagenome (GOLD analysis project Ga0209692, IMG submission 187129) | Marine sediment microbial communities from the Atlantic coast under amendment with organic carbon and nitrate - tdDd47.2 (SPAdes)... | ecosystem: Environmental > Aquatic > Marine > Coastal >...
GTTCTCAAAAAACACCATTTTCGCCGCAAAATACTTCAAATGTGTATTGGTTGGGTACTATCGGGAAAGTATGAGCGCGCTTTTTGTTTTTAGCTCAAACAAAAAATTTCTTTGCTCTTGGGTGGTTGCTTAAATATGTTAGAGGATCAATTTAAAGCAATAGATTATATTAAGGCCAGTGCGCAAAAAGCGGATAGTGAGATTGATGCCGGAATGCTTGCGCTGGCGATGGTTTATGATGACCATCCAGGGCTTATAGCTCTGTCTTTAGATCGTTATATCCATCATTATAAAATCATAACAGATAAAGTGTTGCAGCATTATCGTATCTTGATTGATGCAGGCAGTGCTGACGATGTCGGTGTGCGGCTGGCTGCACTCAAGAGTATGATTGTGGATGAATTTGGGTATATGGTAGATGATCCGCAGCATGAAATACTTGAGAGTGCGGATATGATCCGCGTTATTGATCGTGGTAAGGGGTGTTCCGAGGCTTTGGGGCTTCTTTACATGGACGGGGCGCGTAAATGTGGGTGGCAGATAGAGGGGCTGGATGTGGCTTCGCATTTTTTGTGCAGGATGGAGCATGAGGGCGAGCGTCAGATATTTGATCCAGCTGATGGATGCAGGGTGATGCATGCTCATGATCTTAGGGCTTTGGTAAAGGGGAGGTTAGGGGAGACGGCCGAGCTTTCTTCGAAATATCTGGAAGGGATGAGTGTTCGCCAGAGCATTATACATTTGTGCAATCGCTTGAAGTTACGACGCATTGAAATGGGAGAGTATGAACAGGCGCTGGCGCTGACCAAGCGTATGCGGGCATTGGCGCCGGATGAATATCGTTTATTGCTGGATGCCGGGGTTCTTTATGCGCGCACTGGACAAACGGATAAAGCGCGCGGTTGTCTTGAAAAGTATATTGAAAAGGCTCCCGGTCTTTATGATCGTCATGAAGCAAAAGCTCTTCTGGATGATCTTGACCAGATGTAGTCTTTTTGTTTGTTCTCTCTTGTCATATACACTAAAAAATAGTGTGTTTTATTTGAAAACCTTGCATGGATCCGTAGAAGATTCTAAGACTTTATATATTACAAATCGCAAAATGATTCTTTTATTTATGAATCTGTATAATTTTAAAAGGGCTGGGTTGAAGGCTTATATAATAATTATCTCGCGTTTTTGAGTTAGGAAGGAATATTACGATGCTGGCTCGTTATTTTGTCATTTTTTCTGCAGTTTTTCTGCTTTCAGGGTGCTTTGGTTCGTCTGAGCAAGGCGGTTTGGATGTAGGTCCATTGGATGGTATGAACGGAGGCGTGATTGTCGAAGAGGATGATGGTGCTCTTTATACTGGTGAAGAAGGGCCAATGCCCGGCACGCAAGCAGATCTTGTTGTGAATGTCGGTGATCGGGTGTTCTTTGATACGGACAGCTCCCAGCTTACAATGGCTGCACGCACAACATTGGAAAATCAAGCGGCATGGATGGGACAATACATGCATCTTGGCGTTGTCGTTGAAGGACATGCGGATGAGCGTGGTACCCGTGAATATAACCTTGCTTTGGGTGAGCGTCGCGCTACGGCTGCAAAGAATTACCTTGTTGCTTTGGGAGTTCCCGCTTCTCGTATTACTGTAGTGAGCTACGGTAAGGAGCGTCCGGCGGTTCCCGGAGCTAATCAAGGTGCGTGGGCTCAAAATCGACGTAGTGTATCTAAGGTTCAATAGAAGACCAAAGAAAAAAGCGTTCGTAGATAAAAGCTAAAGCTTTATCATTATGCGGGCGCTTTGTTCTTTTTGCGTATGGTTCTCGGTTGTTTTGGGCAAAAAACTTGCGGTATTGGGGAGTGCTGTGTATTAAAGTGTCTATAACAATAAAAATTAGTGGGTAATATCTTATATTTAAGGGAGTGATGCATGTATAGATCAAATGCAAGGCGTAAGGCGTCTGTTGTGGCGGGGGTCTTAGGGGTTCTTTTTTTCGGTGGATGTGTAAGTGGGACGGTAGCTCTTATGCCGTGCGAGGCGCATGCGCAAGTAAATCAAGCTGCGCAAACAGAAATTCGCTTTCAGCAGCTGGAAAAAGAAATCCGTAGATTAACCGGGCAGATTGAAGAGCAGCAATATGATATCCGTCAGTTGCGCAATTATATCTCTGAGCTTCAGGGGGGAGTGGATGCAGGAAAAGTGAATGCGTTGGCACCGGCTAGCGGTACTATGGCGCCAAGAGATATAAATAACAATGTCAGGGGAATGGCGCAAGGCCAAGGGTATACTCAGGGTATATACGCTAAACCTTTGAATGAAACTGGCGGGGTTAATGTTTCTGCGCATAGTAGTTCTATGGAACCTCCTGCTTTTAAAAATGCATCTTTTGAGAATGAGACTGTGCAATCGCTCGGGACTTATACGAAGCCTGCTGGAAATAATCAGAACACGGTGGCTGTGAATTCAGAAAACCCAAATATGGTTTTGGCTTCAACTGGTAATGCGGCAGGTGATTACGATCGTGCTTATTCATATATTAAAGCACGTGATTTTGATAATGCGGAGCATGCTTTTGATATTTTTATAAAGACTTATCCTGATAACGATTTGATTTCTAATGCTAAATACTGGTACGGAGAAACATTCTATGTGCGCGGCAATTACGAAAAGTCAGCGCGGGTGTTTGCGGAAGGTTATCAGAAATACCCTCAAGGGCAGAAAGCTGCGAGCAATTTGCTTAAGCTTGGGATGTCGCTGGTTGGTATGGGCAAGCCCGATGACGCTTGTATTGCTTTTAAGCAGTTGAAAAAGGATTACTCGAAATCTTCTATTCCTGTGCTTAAACGTGCCGATACCGAGATGGGTAAAATTGGCTGTAATTAACGATAGTTAATAGAGATTATTTAATTTTTTTAGTGGTTTTTTGAACGCATATTTGTGTGGTTTGTGCAAAATGTACATTTGTGCATTTGTGTAATTTGTACATTTTCGTGGTTCTTATAATATGCGCATTTAATTATGCCTCTTGCCCATATAGCTTATTTACAATAAATTAAATTCTATGGAAAAAAAGAGTACTAAAATTGGTCATGAAAATGGCCTAAAACATCCTTGCGCCTTTATGGGTCGTTTTTGTGACACAATGGAGAGCCTTTTTTATAGGCAGGGAGAAGGGTGTGGCTTCCCGGAAAAAGTCGCCGTTGCTGTTTCTGGCGGGGCGGACAGTATGTCTTTGTGCCATGCTTTGTCTGATTATGTGCAAGCTTATGCGCCGCAAACCCAAATTTATATCTTGAGCGTTGATCACCGTTTGCGTCCGGAGGCGGCTAAAGAAGCGCGTTGGGTTGGTGAGACAATTGGCAACTTGCCTAATGTTTCGCATCATATTTTGGTGTGGGAGCATGGAGCTGAACAAAACACCAGAATTGAGGAGCGTGCGCGCGAGGCTCGCTACGGGCTGCTTTTTGGATTTATGGCTGAGCACGGTATTGATCATCTTTTTATCGGGCACCACCAGAACGATCAGGCCGAGACGTTTTTATTCCGGCTTGCAAAGGGAAGTGGATTAGATGGCTTGGTGTGTATGCCGCAGATTAGTGAAACGGTTCATAATGGTCGTCACTTTGTGTTATGTCGACCGCTTTTGAAGGAACAAAAGTCGGATATTCTTGACTTTGTTTCGGAGTTCTCGATTCTTTATGTTAATGACCCATCGAATAAAGATGACGTTTATGCACGTGTGCGTTTACGGCAATCTATGGATGCTCTTTCAAGGGAAGGGTTGACGCCTAAGCGTCTTTACACGACTTCAAAGCGTATAAAAAGGGCGAGGGATGCTATTGAGTATCTATCTGAAACAGAATATAAAAAAGCTCTAAAAGGTAGCAATACGAGAGTGATCGTATTAGATGCCGGGGTGTTGGTTGAGAACCCACTCGAGATTGTTATTAGAGTTATTTTAAAAGCGATAAAAACCCTAAAGGGGAATGGGCGGGGGTATGGCCCTAGGCTCGAGCGTGTCGAGAATTTATGCGAAGATTTAATGCAGCCAAGTACGTTTCGTAAGCGAACTTTGCATGGAATTATATTTGAATATAAGGCGGCTTCGAGAGAGGTTGTTTTGTCGCTTGAGAAGTGAAATTGCTTTTAAAGTTTGACCTGATTTTAATGATGGGCTTATTTTGTTTTATCTTTTGTTATTGCTATTTTAAGGAAGAGTGCAGATGAAGCTATATGATCAGGCTATGTTTTTTCTCAGAGGTTTGGAAGAAAACAGGATAACTGATAAAGATGATCAGTTTTATGTTGCTAAACATGTTCGTGATTTTTGCCGTAATAGCCTTCTTCCAGAAATTCCTGTTTTGTTTGATGAAAAGGGGGCAATGTCTTTTGCTCTTTCGGATGAAGATGCTGTTTTTTTCAAAAAAATGTTGTTAAAGCGCTGGTCAATTGTTGATGAAGCGTTTGAACGGGGAGGAGATGTTTATGGGAGTGTTTATAATCCGGTAGCGCCTGCTTTTGTTCGTGATTTTGGTTTTTCAACTCATTGCGCATTAGATGATGTGGAAGAAAATATGTTAAATCTGTTGCTTGATCAGGAGCAGTTGGCGGAGTACGAGGAGTATGCTTTGCAGCGTGAATTTAAGAGTGCGGCTGTGAATTTGACGAGCGAAGAGCTCAGGCTTGTAAAGGAAGGGTGGGAAGTGGAGAATGATTATCTCGATTTTCCGATTGTGTAGGGTAAGTCCCGCTCTTTTTACGGTAAATTAACCTACAACTTTTACATAACACTGATTTTTATCTATAATCCGTCCCAACGTTTTTATCAAAGGGAAAAATACGATGGATCAAAGTGAATGGCTACCAGTATGTGACCGGGTTGTGAAAGCGCTTTGTAGTTATGGGGAAGACACGTTAAGTGATGAAGGGCAGCGAGAGCAACTTCGCAATATTTTTGTGGATATTGGTCTTCATGGGCGGTTATTAACAGATACGGTTGTATTTGCAGAGGAAGAGAAAGAGGGGGCGGCTAGTGTGCTTAGAGGGGTTAGTATTCAGGCCTGTCTTCCGGTAGTTTCTGCTTTATTTGATGATGAGGGAAACATGTTTCTTGCTCTTTCAGAAGAAGATACATTCACCTTCAAAAAGCTATTCAAGGCTCGCTGGCCAGTGGTAGAAGATACGTTTCGGAGAGTAGACGTTATCCGTGGCGCTACTTTCAGGCCGGAAAGGCCAGCTTTTATTGATGCTCCTGAAAGTGAGTATTTGCGCAAAATAGAGAATGATGAATATGCGCTATGGGCGTTGCTAGATGATGCGCAAAGGACGGAATATGAAGATTATTCTTTGCAGCGCGAATTTTGGCTTCAGGCGGTTTACGCAGCGGCAAATATTTTGAAGCCTTTCAAGGCGGCGTGGGTTAAAGAAAATGCTCAGCATGATTTTCTGTCATTATCGGGAAAGGCTCGTTTTCCTTATGATAAGGATCGGGGCGCGGATATGCCGGAACCTTGAAACTATCTTTATGAAAAGCAATGAGTATTGGAAATAATATTTCGTGAAACTTGACATCTGTGATTTAAACTATCTATGGTCTGATTTCGGTAATTCAGTTGAAGATTATGGGTGGTGAATATGGAAGAGAAAATTAGTCTGGTAGATAAATTCAGTGAAGCAGTGTCTGGCGTTGAAGACGATGTTCGTGTGATGATGACTCAAATTACCCCTAAAACAGAGGTGGAGTTAGAGGATCTTCCTAATGGAATTTTAATTGAGGGAGACAAGTTTTTTACGGCGTCTTCTGTAGAAGTTCCATATAAGGGGTCGGAAATAAAAGGAATTCCTATGGAGGAGCGAAACTCTAATTCTGCGTTGACAGTGTGCAGAGTATTTCCTGATGATCTATTTCCTTTTGTTCCGAATGGAACTGAAATTGTTCATCTTACAAAAGATATTCCTCGTACATTCGTAAAAACGCTAAGTGGTGATGAGTTTTATGTGGCCCAAACGCCTGAAGAAATCAAGGAGTTGGCTGATGCAGACCGTGAGGCAAGGCTTAACGCGGCTGTACAACCAGTGAAAGATGAATTGAGATCTATTCTTGGTAATCCAGGGCTGTTATGATTTTTTTTAAAGTCTCCAAGCTCCTGACAATTACATTGTATAATTTCAACAAAGAATGAAAAATTATCGTTCTTATCTCTGTTCTTCGGGTGAACTCTCCTTTATTATAACAGTCCTTAGAGATTAATTGCACAGGACGTATGATGAAGAATATCAACAAAAATCTGATTTTTTGGATCGCAATAGGATTTGCAGTTCTATTGTTTGTGAATGTGGCTAAAGAGGCGCAGCAGGCTTCTACGTCGCAGACACAAGAGCTGAGCTATAGCGATTTTATGGCGGAGTCTAAAAACGGCCGCGTTGAGGAAGTCGTCATTAAAGGCGAGATTCTATATGGTACTCATGTTGGTCAGAGTGGTAAATTTTCTGTACATATTCCTCCTAATGAGAATGTTGTTGATCGTCTGACCGATACTTCTGTGCGTATTAAGGCTGAAGAGCCAGATCCTCCAGTGGTTAGTATTGGATATCTCCTGATTAATTTTGCGCCTGTATTGTTGTTGATTGGATTCTGGCTGTTTGTTATGCGCCAGATGGGCGGCAAAGGTGGCGGTGGGGCTATGGGCTTTGGTAAGAGCAGAGCCAAGATGCTTAGCGAAGATCAAACCAAGGTTACTTTCGATGATGTTGCGGGCATAGAAGAAGCCAAGCAGGATCTGGAGGAGGTCGTTGATTTCCTTAAAGACCCGCAGAAGTTTCAACGTTTGGGCGGGCGCATTCCTAAAGGAGCTTTGCTAGTCGGTGAGCCGGGTACGGGTAAGACTTTGATTGCAAAAGCTGTGGCTGGAGAGGCAGAAGTTCCGTTTTTCTCGATTTCCGGTTCTGACTTTGTTGAAATGTTTGTCGGTGTTGGTGCATCGAGAGTGCGTGATATGTTCGAGCAAGGGCGTAAGAATGCTCCGTGTATCATCTTTATTGACGAGATTGATGCTGTTGGACGTCACCGTGGCGCAGGTTATGGCGGCGGAAACGACGAGCGAGAGCAGACTTTGAACCAGATGCTCGTTGAGATGGATGGGTTTGATGCGACAGAAGGTGTGATTATTCTGGCAGCGACGAACAGGCCGGATGTTCTTGATCCTGCGTTATTGCGTCCGGGGCGTTTCGACCGTCAGATTAACGTTCCTTTGCCTGATGTAAAAGGGCGTGAGATGATTTTGGAAGTGCATATGCGCAAAGTGCCTTTGGCTAATAATGTTGATCCTTCTATATTAGCACGCGGAACGCCGGGGTTTTCGGGAGCGGATCTTGCTAATCTTGTGAATGAAGCGGCTTTGCTGGCGGCGCGGCGCAATAAGCGCGTGATCGGGATGGATGATCTGGAAGATGCCAAGGATAAGGTCATGATGGGCGCTGAGCGTAAATCTATGGCTATGAGTGAGGAAGAAAAGAAACTTACAGCTTATCATGAGGCCGGGCATGCTCTTGTGACGTTGAATGAGCCGGAATCCGACCCTATTCACAAAGCTACAATTGTTCCGCGTGGTCGGGCTTTGGGTATGGTTATGCGCTTGCCGGAGGGCGATCGTTACAGCTATTCGCTGGCTAAGATGAAGGCGAACCTATCTGTTGGTATGGGCGGGCGCGTGGCTGAGGAAGTGATTTTTGGCGAGGAATTTATAACCAATGGAGCTTCCGGCGATATTCAGCAGGTTAGTGCTATGGCGCGGGCAATGGTGACGCAATGGGGCTTAAGTGATGAAATTGGTATGATCGATTATAGCGATGATCCAGCTTCGTATAAGGAGCGTCGCATTTCTTCCGAGACTTCGGCGGCTATAGAAACTGAAGTGCGTCGTTTTATCGATGATGGCTATAACAAAGCCAAGAAGATTATTACGGATAATATTGATCATCTGCATATCATTGCTAAAGCATTGCTGGAATATGAGTTGCTTTCTGGTGATGAGATCAAAGCACTCTTGCGTGGGGAGGCGATTATTCGTGATGATCCGCAGGCTCAAATTGAAGGTGAAGCGCCGCGCTCTTCTGTGCCTAAAGGGGGCTCTGTTCCGACTAGTGATGGAACGAAAGATGTTCTTGTGTAGGAATTGCTAATATTTAACCTTATTTTTAGAGTATTGTAGGATCATAAACGTACTTTGGCTTGTGTCGTAGTTAATGCGTGATGAGAAAAGGCTACAGTGATCCCGGGTTTGTGAATGAGGCTAAGATTGGTCTCAATGATCTTGTTCGGACGGCCTATCGTTATGCAGATATTATGCTGCGGATAAGTTTGGAGTTAATGTAGCAAAGGTAATGTTGCGGGGCTTAGTTCGCAACTTTTGCCGAAGCTATGGCAGTAAGTGTGTCTTTGGTTTCCTGACTTATTCCTTCGGGGATGTAAGCGACGTCGTTTAAGGTGCCATCTACTAGTGTCTTGTAGATGACTAATGCGGTTAGGAAAGAGCCTTCCAATGAAGGTGATGAGCTGTCCGGTGCGTAGAGATTAATCTCCGGGAGTGTGTTTATTGCGTGCATCCAGTAATCCCACCTGTCTTGAGGAAAATTTTCTTTTGTCATTGGGTTTTGCCAAAGTTGCGCAAGAGATGCTTGTTGCATGGTTTGGAGGCCAACTTCAACAGTGAAATGTGCGCTGGGGTTGCTTTGAGCCATGAGCTGAACCATATTAGCCATGTTATTATTTTGAATGTATTCGTTGCCGACAAAGGCGATGCGCATAATTGGCTTTTTATTTTCCTGAGATTGTGTAGTAGAAGTAGAAGCGGGGGCTTGAGACTGTTCTTTTTTGCACCCATTTATCAATAATAAAGGTAGAACCATAAAACATAAAAATGCGAGTGTTTTGTACAAATTATGCGATTTTGTTAAATAATAGCGCATTTTATACTCTCGTTTGTTTCGTTTTTAATTTGTTTTTCTATGTATTGGTGCTGCAAGCTGGCGGTAAATGCAAATTCTCTATTGTAAAATCAATGTATGCTGCATAAAGTTATTTTCATGACACAATCCAGTAAAAGCAAGAAAAAATATTTTGGGACTGATGGTATACGCGGCACGGCCAATACGTATCCTATGCGTGCAGACATGGCCTTGAAGGTTGCTATGGCTACGGCCTGTGTGTTGCGCCATGCGCGTAACGGCAAGCATATGAACAGGGTTGTGATTGGCAAAGATACTCGTCTTTCTGGCTATATGTTGGAGCAAGCTATGGCTTCCGGGTTTGTCTCTATGGGGATGGATGTTGTCTTGGTAGGGCCTTTGCCTACGCCTGCAATTGCAAAGCTTACGCGTTCACTGCGCGCTGATGTTGGGGTGATGATTTCAGCGTCGCATAATCCTTATCAGGATAACGGGATTAAGCTTTTTGGCGCGGATGGTTATAAGCTTGATGATGATATTGAGCGCCAGATAGAAACCAAGATAGATTTGGATTTGAGCGAAGATCTGGTTTCTTCTGAAGAAATAGGAAAGGCTTCTCGTTTGGATGATGCGCCGGGGCGTTATATCGAATCGCTCAAGCGTTCTATTCCACAGCGTGGTTCGCTGGAGGGTTTAAAGGTTGTTGTCGATTGTGCGCAAGGTGCAGCATATAAGGTCGCTCCGCAAGTATTGTGGGAAATGGAAGTGGATGTTACCACGATTGGTAACACTCCTAATGGCCGGAATATTAATGATGGTTACGGGGCAACGGCAACGGGAAAGTTGCAAGAAGCTGTGGTTGATCAGGGCGCAGATTTAGGGATTGCTCTTGATGGTGATGCAGATCGATTGATTATGGTCGATGAAAAGGGCAATAAGATTGATGGTGATCAGCTTATGGGCGCGTTGGCGCTTTGGATGAAAGAGCAAGGTACGCTGCAAGGCGGTGGATTAGTCGCTACGGTCATGTCGAACCTAGGTCTTGAGCGTTTGATGCAGAATAATGGCTTGGATTTGGTGCGCACAGATGTTGGTGATCGCTATGTAGTCGAGCACATGCGCTCTCATGGATATAATTTGGGCGGTGAACAATCGGGGCATCTTATATTGGCGGATCATGCTACGACGGGTGATGGTATTTTGGCGGCGCTTCAGGTTTTGAATATTGTCAAGCATGGGGATAAGCCGGCTAGTGAAGTGCTTAAAGTTTTTGAAACTGTTCCGCAGTTATTGCAAAATGTGCGTTATGAGGGGAAAAGCCCGTTAGAGCTTGATTCGGTTCAAGCAGAAATCAAATCTGCGCAAGAACGTTTGAATGGTTCCGGGCGGCTTTTGGTGCGGGCTTCGGGCACTGAGCCTTTGATCAGGGTTATGGCTGAGGGGGATGATTCTGATATGGTTACAGAAATCGTTAGTGATTTGTGCTCTGTTATTGAAAAATCAAATCA
>Ga0209692_10005788_pt1 | contig 10437 bp, 5 predicted proteins | sample tdDd472_FD_187129 | JGI IMG/M metagenome (GOLD analysis project Ga0209692, IMG submission 187129) | Marine sediment microbial communities from the Atlantic coast under amendment with organic carbon and nitrate - tdDd47.2 (SPAdes)... | ecosystem: Environmental > Aquatic > Marine > Coastal >...
TGGCAGGGAAAGCCCCTTCAATTAATAATTCCCAGCCATGGAAGTTTTTGGTTGTAACTAATAGTGAAAAATTGAACAAGATGGCAGATATTGTTAATGCCAAGGTTGACAAGGTTTTCCCGGATGGTCACGAAAAAGCTGCTGCCGTAAAATCACAGGTACAGAAGTTTTCTACTTTTTTTGCCGATGCACCCGCGATGATCGTTGTTTTGCAAAAACCGTACGAGGCTGTTGTTGACAAAATCCTAACGGAAACCGGACTCACACACGATGATGTTAACAAGTTGCGCAACTTCCCGAATATTCAAACTATCGGTGCCGCAATACAAAATATGTTATTAACTGCCACTGATCTTGGTTTGGGCGCATGCTGGCTAACAGGTCCTAACATCGCAGCTGCCGAGCTGGCAGAACTACTGGATATCCCGGAACCATACTCAATAAGTGCTTGCGTTGCCGTGGGGCATCCGGAAGGTGCAGTCACTCCCAGGGATAAAAAACCTGTTGACGATATTTATGAAATTATAGAATAATATCTGGCGGGCTAAAACCCGCCATTTTTATATGACCTTTGAACAAATAATATTACTCCCTATATCCCTTTCCGCGATCATTTATGTAACAGTTATTGGGCTGCTGATTCGTGTTTTCAGGGAGGATAAAACTACCATTCATGAAAATCTGCCACAAGTTTCTCTTCTCATTGCCGCGAAAAATGAGGAGAAAAATATTCCTTCCTTATTTTCAGGATTAAAAAACCTCAATTATCCGGAAAACTTACTCGAAATTATCATAGTCGATGATGGCAGCACGGATAATACTCTTTCGCTATTAAGAGAAAACAGTGCGCAGTTCAGAAATATGAAAATTATTACCTCGGAAGGGAAGTTGTACCCAGGTAAAAAAGGTGCACTAGATCTGGCAGTTCACTTTTCAAAATATGATGTTCTCGCGGTAACTGATGCAGATTGTTTACCAAACCCCGACTGGTTAATTTCGCTCGCCCCGGTTATAAAAAATGGTGCAGATTATGTTTTCGGACTAATTTCATTTAGTTCTTCTAGCGGGTTTAAAAAAGGATTTTTCGCTTTTGATAATTTTAACTCTCAGCTTATCTCGCATTTGTTAATCCGCTTGGGTATTTCCGGATCAGCCGGAGCGGGCAGTATGGCGTTCCGGAAGAAAAGTTTTTACAAACTTGGGGGATACAAAAATGTAACTGCAACTCTCTCAGGTGATGACGATCTGATGGTTCAGCGTGCGAGAAAAGAAAATATGATTATCAAATCGGTGCTTTTAAAAAATGCTCTTGTTACAACGCCTTCAAAAGATACATTTTCGGAATTTATTAACCAGAGGAGCAGGCATGTTTCAGCCTCTTCTTATTACAATATTTCCGCCAAAATTGCTTATTTTCTTTGGCATCTTGCGAACATGTATTTAAGTCTTACCCTGTTTTTATCCTTATTTTATCCTGCGTTTATTTACTTCTATCTTGGCAGACTGGCGTTGGTTTTCGGGTTGTATCTTGTAAAAGGAAAGATGTTTGGTTATAAATTACCTTCTCCCGGATTTTTAATCTACCCTTACATGTATGATTTTTTTGCCATAATAAACTGGGCTAAAGCACTCTTATCTGAGCCGAAGTGGAAATAAACTCCACTCCGGTTGAGCATTTATTCATCGGGAAACATTAATTATTTTTTAGAAAAAACTACCTTCCCGTCATTATTATAATCGACTATTATAGTGTCGCCACCTGAATAATTGTTCATTAGCAGTTCCGTTGACAGGGCATTGGTGATATATTTCTGGATCATCCTTTTTAGTGGTCTGGCGCCAAAAGTTACATCATAACCTATTGAAATTATAAATTCTTTCACCCGTTCGGAAATTTCAAGATTGATGTTTTTGTCACCCAGCATTTTAACTAACCGTTGCAGCTGGATATCCACAATACCTTTTAGTTCGCTTCTCAGTAATGGTTTGAACAAAACAATCTCATCAATCCTGTTAAGAAATTCCGGTCGGATTGTTTGTCTTAATACCTGGGTTAGTTTAATACGTAGTTCTGCGAGAAGCAATTCATAATTATCCTCGTTAAAATCTGCCAGTTTTTCCTGTATTAGATGAGAACCAAGGTTGGACGTCATTATAATTATCGTGTTTTTAAAATCTACAGTCCGTCCCTGATTATCTGTTAATCTGCCATCATCGAGCACCTGGAGTAAAATGTTGAACACTTCAGGATGGGCTTTTTCGATCTCGTCAAGCAGAAGCACGGAGTAAGGTCGCCTGCGAACCTTTTCGGTTAATTGTCCCCCCTCTTCATAACCCACGTATCCGGGAGGTGCGCCAATCAAACGTGATACAGAGTGTTTTTCTATGTATTCCGACATGTCAATGCGGATCATTGCTTTTTCGTCATTAAACAGAAAACCGGCAAGTGCACGGGCAAGTTCTGTTTTCCCAACACCGGTTGTCCCTATAAAAATAAATGAACCAATGGGGCGATTTTCATCCTGAAGGCCGGCACGTGACCGCCGAATGGCATTTGAAACCGCAGCTAAGGCATCATCCTGCCCCACGACCCTGTGATGAAGTTCGTCTTCCATGCGGATAAGTTTACTCTTTTCACTTTCCAGCATCCGGTTAAGTGGTATTCCGGTCCATCGTGCTACTATTTCAGCAATATCTTCTGCATCTACTTCTTCTTTCAGCATTTTTTTATTCTGCTGTATTTTGGAAAGAGTTTTTGTCTCGATAAGCATTTCTTTTTCAAGTTCGGCAATTTTGCCATACCTTATTTCCGCTACTTTGCCGTAATTCCCTTCGCGTTCATATTGTTCGGCGAGAGTTTTGAGGTGCTCAATCTGCGATTTTTTATCACGAATCGATTTTATGCGTTCTTTCTCGTGTTGCCAGTGAATTTTAAGTACACCGCGTTTTTCATCAAGGTCATTCAATTCCGAATTTAATTCTTCAAGCCTCACCTTTGAATCTGCATCGCGTTCAATTTTTAAGGCTTCTCTTTCAATTTCAAGCTGTTTGATCTTACGTTCGAGCACGTCAAGTTCTTCTGGCATCGAATCGATTTCAATTCGCAATTTTGAAGCAGATTCGTCAATCAGGTCAATAGCCTTATCAGGTAAAAAACGATCTGCAATATACCTGTGGGAGAGGTGCACGGCGGCAATGATTGCGCCATCTGTGATTCTCACGCCGTGATGAACCTCGTATCGTTCTTTCAACCCGCGAAGAATTGAGATCGCATCTTCCTCATTGGGTTCGGGGACGAGTACAGGTTGAAATCGCCGCTCAAGGGCTGCATCTTTTTCGATGTACATTTTGTACTCTTTAAGAGTAGTTGCACCGATAGCATGTAACTCACCCCTTGCCAAAGCGGGTTTAAGGATATTCGCGGCATCCATCGCACCATCGGTTTTACCCGCACCAATGAGCTGGTGAAGCTCGTCAATAAATAGAATAATTTCACCATCGGAATCCTGAACTTCCTTGATGACGGCTTTTATTCGCTCTTCAAACTGCCCCCGGTATTGCGCCCCTGCCACCAGAGCACCAAGATCGAGTGACAATATTTTTTTAGTCTTGAGGTTTTCGGGTACATCCCCTCCAACTATACGGTGAGCGATACCCTCGGCGATGGCTGTTTTACCAACTCCCGGTTCACCAATTAATACCGGGTTATTTTTGGTTCTGCGTGAAAGAACCTGTAAAACTCTTCTTATTTCATCATCTCTACCTATCACCGGATCGAGTTTTCCGGCAATTGCAAGTTCGTTTAAATCACGGGCATATTTTTTTAATGACTGGTAGGTCTCTTCCTGGGTCTGAGAGGTCACCCTTTGAGATCCTCGAATATCTTTCAAAACCCTTAGGATTGCCTCGCGGGAAATGCCGGCATCATTCAATAATTTCCCTGCCTCTCCCGATTGAACTGCGAGGGCAAGAAGGAGGTGGTCTGTAGAGATAAACTCATCTTTGAGCATGTTGGCTTCTGCTGCTGCAGTATCAAATAGCCGTGCCATGTTCTGTGAGATTTGTTGGTTCCCAACGCTGCTGCCGGTAACCTTGGGCAGTTTTTCCAAGGCGGCGGAAAGTTTTACCATTATCGGATTAAGGTTTGAACCAATTTTCCTGATAACCGAGACGGCAACATTATCTTTATCCTGTATCATTGCTCCGAGCAGATGCTCGGGTTCAACAATTTGATTGTTATAATTTTGCGCTATTTCTATCGCGTTTTCAACTGTTTCACGAGCCTTAACCGTGAACTTATTAAAGTTATAAGCCATAAATCACCTGCTGAATATTATCAACTTAAACATAACATACTAAAAATTAGATTCAACTTTATAAAAATGGATTTGGGAAAAAGTTTCAGCTGGTTTTTTGCCAAAATAAAAAAGTTCTAAAAGGAATTTTTCATTTCGATTTGTTGTTTTCACGTCCACAAATCTTAATTTATTTTAAGATGAATTATACTATTTTTATATTAATAGTTATTCTTTATTAAGAATTTGAATTATTTTTAACAAATAATAGAGATAGCGGAATAAAATTGGCTTAAAGTGTTATATTATTTGTATAATACATTATATCCTGTTAAATTTCTGTAAATTTTTATTTTCAATTGTTCACTTTATCAATTGGTTAAAGATGCTCCTTGTTGGAATCAGCAAAAATCGGGACGAAAACGGTGAATTTAGTGCTAACCCTGAATGCAGAGAATCACTTCATTCTTCAGTAGAGTACTACAACACGGTAGGATATAATCCTCCCTGGATATGTTATTATGCTGTTGTTTTCGGTAAACCCGTGGGAACCGCAGCTTTTAAAGGAGCGCCGGTCAATAATAAGGTTGAAATAGCATACGGCACATTTGAGAATTACCGTAATAAGGGGATTGGAACCCAAATTTGCGGGAAACTTGTTGAAATTGCCCTGAAGTTTGAGCCGGGTTTAATTATCACTGCCCGTACTTTACCGGAATTTAATCATTCAACGAGAATTCTTGAGAGAAATAATTTCATTTTAAAAGGTAGTATATCCGATCCGGATGACGGTGTTGTATGGGAATGGGTATTGAAGAAATAATCAGAGGGAAAATTTTTTAAATTAATAATAAATGTTCGTTGTTTGAACAACATTAATTAAGCGACATTAAACAGATATGAGCTCGAAGTAGATGGAAGAAAATGCAGTAAATAAGTATCATAAAGATTTGTTTAATCATTTCGGCTATAATTACGGTTTCGTGGCTGATTTGCTCGAAAAATATTTGGAAGATAGGTCATCTGTCTCTGAATATTGGCAAAATTATTTTGATGAATTAACTTCCGGTAATGGAAAAGGTACCGGCGTGAAGGGTAAGCATGAATCTGCTCCACCTGTTGCAGCACGTCAACAGACTACCGAAAAGGTGATGCAGTCTTTCGAAATTTCCCCGGATGATCAGGCACAGTTGATCACGGGCGTGGGTGCCAAGATTATACAGAACATGGATAATTCATTAACTATTCCCACAGCCACCTCTTTACGCACGATTTCTGTAAAACTTCTTTCGGAAAACAGGAGAATAATCAATCAGCATCTGAAAAGAATGAACAGGGGAAAAATATCATTTACTCATATCGTAGCATTCGCGCTGGTGCAGGCGTTAAAAAAATTCCCGAATGTAAATAACTCTTTTGCAGTATTTAATGAAAAACCAAATCTGGTTCATAAAAAACATATTAACATCGGTATTGCTGTTGACACAACCCGTAAAGACGGAACCCGCACTCTGATTGTTCCAAATATTAAAAAATCTGAAAACATGAGTTTCCGTGAGTTTGCTGATGCTTATTCGGGGCTGGTTCAGAAGGCAAGAACGAACAGCATTGAACCCTCGGATTTTCAGGGCACAACAATTACTTTAACAAATCCCGGGGGTATCGGTACGGTCTCTTCAACCCCAAGACTGATGAGCGGGCAGGGAGCAATTATCGCCGTTGGTGCAATAGAGTATCCGGCGGAGTTTAAAGCCATGCACGAATCAGCGCTTGCACAGTTCGGGATAGGGAAAGTAATGAACATCACGAGTACCTATGATCACAGGATTATTCAGGGTGCTGAATCGGGTGAGTTTTTGAAACTTATCGATGAACTTCTTTTAGGCAACGGTGAATTTTATGAACATATTTTTGAAGACCTTAACATCCCGCAGAAACCTGTTGGCTGGGGTCTTGATACTTCAACCCGCAGGGAAAGAAGTATAAAAGACAGGGAACGAATTGAAAAGCAGGCTCGCATACTCCAGTTGATAAACATGTACCGTGTGCGAGGGCATTTGATAGCGAATATAAATCCTCTTTCAAATCATCCTCATTATCATAGTGAACTTGATCCTAATAACTATGATTTGACTATCTGGGATTATGATCGATATTTTATCAGCAGTATCAAGGGCCTTGAAACGGGTACACTGCGTGAAATACTTGATATTTTGCATCACACTTACTGTGAAAAAATTGGTGTTGAGTACATGCACATCCAGAGCCACGAAGAGAAAAACTGGCTTCAGGATAAGATGGAAACCGTGCGGAACACACCTTCTTTCAGCGCCGAGAAGAAAAAAAGAATTTTAGATAAACTAATTATAGCCGAAGGATTTGAACACTTTTTACATACTAAATTCATCGGACATAAAAGGTTTTCATTGGAAGGCTCGGAAACAGTAATTCCACTACTCGACCATATTTTGCAGATTGCTTCCGGTGAGGGAGTTGAAGAGTTGTTCCTCGGGATGGCTCACAGGGGAAGGTTAAACGTTCTTTCCAACATAATCGGGAAGGCTTATGAAAAAATCTTCTCGGAGTTTGAAGAGGATATTGACCCCGATTCTCCCCAGGGTACGGGTGACGTTAAATATCATCTCGGCGCTTCAGGGAAATATGATACCGGAAATGGAAAAGAAATTAAAGTAAGTGTCGCCTCTAACCCAAGTCACCTTGAATGGGTCAATCCCGTTGTTGAAGGTATTGTGAGAGCGAAACAAACCCGACTTGAAGATAAAAAGTTTGAAAAAGTGATTCCTTTCCTTTTGCATGGTGATGCCGCTTTCGCAGGGCAGGGGGTAGTAGCAGAAACGCTGAACTTTTCACAGCTTAAAGGCTACCGTACCGGTGGAACAGTACATCTTATCGTGAACAATCAGATTGGATTTACCACCGCACCGGAAGATGCACGCTCCTCACCTTATGCAACAGATGTGGCGAAAATGGTTCAGGCGCCTATTTTTCATGTGAACGGCGATGATCCCGAAGCCTCTTTATGGGTTGCACAACTCGCTTTTGAATACAGGCAACAGTTTAAAAAAGATGTTGTTATTGATCTTTTTGGCTATAGAAGGCATGGCCATAATGAAGGTGACGATCCCGTTTATACACAGCCCCTGATGTATAAAAAAATAAAGGCACACCCTTCAGTTAAACAAATTTATGAGCGCAAATTGATTGAAGAGGGAATTGTATCCGAAAAAGAAGTCCAAAAACTTGATAAAAATATTTACGACAAATTAGAGAAAGCATTAAAAGATTCAAAGAAAAGCCATGTACAATTTGTGCCCGATAAACCTCTTGCTTATACTGCGGAGGATTATAAAAAGCACAAGGTGGTAAAAGAAACTAAAGTACCTTTCGAAACACTTTCACAAGTTGTAAAGGGTATCACTACTTTTCCTGATGATTTTATGCTAAATCCAAAGCTTAAAAAACATATCGCGAAAAGAAAAGAGCTCCTCACGGGAAATGTGAGAATTGATTGGGCTTTCGCCGAGGCACTTGCTTTTGGAACCTTATTGTTGGAAAATATACCTGTGCGACTTAGTGGTCAGGATAGTGCACGCGGAACATTTAGTCAGCGTCATCTAATCCTTACCGACATGAGTAACGGGAAAGAGGTTGTACCACACAATCTAATTGCAGAAAAACAAGCCAGAATTGAAGCGTTGGATAGCCTGCTATCAGAGGCTGCGGTACTGGGATTTGAGTTTGGTTACAGCGTTGCAGATCCACTTGCCCTCGTACTTTGGGAAGCACAATTTGGTGATTTCGCAAACTCTGCCCAGGTAATAATTGATAATTTTATTTCGGCTGCAAAAATTAAGTGGCAACTTCCGGCAAATATCACTTTACTCTTGCCTCACGGGCAAGAAGGGCAGGGACCGGAACATAGCAGTGCCCGACCGGAAAGATTTTTAACCCTCTGTGCCGAGGAAAATATGACAGTTTGTTATCCTACAACACCGGCGCAATATTTTCACCTTCTTCGCAGACAGGTTCTTGATGTTGAGGAAACACCTCTTGTTGTAATGACACCAAAAAGCGTTTTACGTCTTCCGGCAGCACGTTCACCGTTAGTCGAGTTCACGGATGGTGAGTTTATGGAGATGATCGATGATGAGACAGTTGATAATAAAGATGGTATAAAGAGGATAATCTTAACATCAGGTAAAGTTTATTATGATCTGGTTAATTATCGGGAAATAAATGAAATAACCGATACGGCAATTGTAAGAATTGAGCAATATTATCCTTTCAAGGTTGATATGCTGAAGAAAATTGTCTCGGGATATAAAAACGCGAAAAATATTAACTGGGTTCAGGAAGAACCACAGAACCAGGGTGCCTGGAGTTTTCTTTTTCCTTTACTACTTGAAAATCTTCCCAAAACGAAAAAGATCAAGTATGTCGGAAGAGCTGCCAGTGCATCACCTGCATCCGGTTCTACTAAAATTCACCTGAAAACCCAGGAAGAGTTGGTAAAAAAGGCTTTCAAATAAAATTAACCCCAACTAACCTCCCCTTTTCCACGGGGGAGATTGTTGTCTTGTCCGTTGTTACCGATATTTCGCCCCGATGGGGCGGTTTACCCTATCCTCCTTGTGAAGGAGGTGGCTTTTTGCGCTGTTTGCAAAAAGGCGAAGGATGACCCAAACAGACAAATCTCGTGACTTTTGGTCATCTCCCGACCCGATAAATCGGGCCACCCTCTTCAAAGAGGGAAAATTGTGGTGGGTGAGCACTTCGGCAAGCTCAGTTCATCGCCTGTCGACCCCCCGTGAACTGAAGTACATGCCACCCGAGTCAATGCATTACGACACAACAATCATGTCATTCCCGCGAAAGCGGGAATCCCCGACACACCCCGACAAAACAAAAACGAGATGCCCGCTTCCGCGAGCATGACAAATATAGTGACAAGAACAGGTTCCGCACCTTCAGCGCGGTATTATTGTCTTGTATCATGTGGTTACCAATATTTCACCCCGATGGGGCGGTTTTACCCTATCCTCCTTTTGAAGGAGGTGGCTTTTTGCGCTTTTTGCAAAAAGACGGAGGATGACCAAAACAGGCAAATCTCGTGACTTTTGGTCATCCATAACCCATCCCCGACACAACCCGGCAAAACAAAAACGAGATGCCCGCTTCCGCGAGCATGACAAACAAACTAACAAGAACATGTTCCGCACCTACAGTGCAGTATTACTCTCGTGCAGCATGCTGTTACCGATATTTCGCCCCGATGGGGCGTTCGTGACGCTTCAAGTATTTGGATGTTACATATTCCAAAGTTTTCAAAACTGATGCAAATACACTGGAGGAGGCTAAGTAAGGTTCGGTTTAGTAAACAGAACTTTGAGATATGGTTTATTCTGCTAGACAATTTAAAATAAAAAAGCCGATTCGTTAAAATCGGCTTAATTACTTGTTGTCCCGTCAGGAATCGAACCTGAACTCTTCTGATCCAGAGTCAGACGTGTTGCCAATTACACCACGGGACAGTTTTAAGACTAGAAATATAGATACGTCCAATAAAAAAATCAAATAATTATTATAGCTAATCGAACAATTCGTTAATTTTTTCTATAGGTCTGGCTAAAATTGCTCTATTTCCCCTCACAACTATAGGACGTTGAACCAGATCAGGATATTTTACCATTAGATCAATCAGTTCATCATCAGAGTTAGTATTGTTTTTTAAATCGAATTCCGAATATTCTTTCGCACGTGTGCGCAAAAGTTCTGCAGGTTTAATTCCCAGCAACTTTATTAATTCTGAAAGCTGCTCTCGTGAAAAGGGTTCTATATAATAGTTAACTTTTTCAAAATCCACCCCTTTTTCCTCCAGCAGTTTAACACTCTTTTTACACGTTGTGCAGACAGGTTTTTCGTAAATAGTTATTTTTTCCATCATAAAAATTATTCCTTATAATTTCTGGATTTTCTATTCCCTTTTTCTCTATTTTTAGCTTCCGCTTAAAACAATTTATTAAACAAAAATATAAAAATTAAGCGAAATGTTAAATATTAAGCAGATTGGAGTTTAACAATACGATGTTTATAAATATTCCCGAAGTAATTGCAAAAGAAT
>Ga0209692_10005789_pt1 | contig 10436 bp, 8 predicted proteins | sample tdDd472_FD_187129 | JGI IMG/M metagenome (GOLD analysis project Ga0209692, IMG submission 187129) | Marine sediment microbial communities from the Atlantic coast under amendment with organic carbon and nitrate - tdDd47.2 (SPAdes)... | ecosystem: Environmental > Aquatic > Marine > Coastal >...
CGTTCGGCCGTCCCCGTCGATCTCCGAGCCATCGGTTACCTGCAAAGATCCCCCCTCGCCATTGACCTCTACGTGTGGCTTACCTACCGGATGAGCTATCTCAGGAAACCCACGCTGGTTCCGTGGCAGGGTCTGCAGAATCAGTTCGGCGCCGAATATGCCCGGCTGCGAGACTTCCGATGTCGAGTCTTGAGACACCTCGAGTTTGTCGTTCGGGTCTACCCAACGGTTCGCTTGGGATCGACGGACCCTGGGTTGCGTCTATACCCGTCACCACCACACGTAGGGCGCAACGCTTTGGGGCCGGCTCATCGAGAGCTTTCGGGGTGAGGCCGTCCTATCCGAAAAGAGGATCGTGGTGCGACTTGTACTCAGAGCAGGGAGTTACGTGCGGGTAGGATTCGCCAATGAGAGCCGATTTCTACCCGCTTCAGATACTGCTCTTCACGATTTCTGGCTGGGTGAACCGCCGTCAGCAAGGCTTGATCGCCTACCTGGTCGAAGAGATACGCGTCCATGGCACCTACAGCTAGTGCAACAGACGACAAGCGAACGTCCTGAACGAGACGAGCTGGCTCTCCGCGGTCTTCGAGGATCCTAGCTTTCGCGTGAAGCGCCTCGACCCGTTTCAAATCCTCATCTAGGTGCTTCCGTGGAGTCTTAGAAGGCATAGCCGCTGAACAGACTGTCTCGAGCTAACGTCGTAACCTAGCCAAAGGCGATTCGACCAATATTGAATCACACTCGATGACGATCGGTTACTCAATAACTATTTTGGTTTCCGTCAACCAATCAGGTCTTCGTGAGTCGCTGGGCTTACCCGGATTCATGTCTACCCCTTCCAATTCAGGAGCCTCAGGAACATCGGCAAGCATGCTTGTCTTGGCCTGTCGGATAACGATCTGCTCAGGCGTAACGTTAATAACTGACAGGTCATGCGCAAGCATCACTGGGCCATCATAGGTTGTTCTAACGCCCATAAAAAAACTGTCTATCAGAGCATCACCTAGTGTGTAGTGAGAGCCGACCCCTATGCGAGGCTTGGCAATATCAAAAACAAGCCCAAGCTCTTGGGGTGAAGTGTGCGCACTCATAACATTCTCTGCGTGCGCAAGTGGCATCTTGGTTTGTTCGGCGAAATCTGCAGGAGCTGGAAGAACTTCGTGGATAAACACGTCCGCCCCCTTGCTCTGTTCGGCCTCGAAAGTGCTTGGTTCACTGTCAGAAGTATAGGCCATGGAAAGGCCGTTCCACTCCAAACGATAGCCCAATGATCCATCGATGGTATGGACCACCGGGAAAGCGTAGATTCTTACACCGTTTTTGTCATAAGCCAGCTGGCGCGGGTTCTCCGGACTGAACTTACTGACATCAATTTCATGAGCAATGATCGTTGTACCGCCAGTAGGCAATAGGTCTCGCTTGCTCTGGACATGCCACTCAGCAGCCTTTCTTACATTCTTAGTAAATTCTGCAGTGCCGAGCTCGGGTGTTGTACCTGATGGACCCCATACCTGAAGCGGTGTATTGCGGGCCCAACCCATCGCATCAAAGATACTAAAAATACCTCCAGTATGATCCAGGTGAAGGTGGGCGATAAACAGTTTGTCGAGCAAAGCAGGATGTACACCCATACTATATAGATTGGCAGGCGTGCCAGGACCCATGTCAAAGATGAAGTTATCGCCATTACCTAGCTCGACCAGATAGCCAGATGTGGCCTGCGCCCTGCGAACAGGAGTGGGAGCTCCCGAGCCTAATACAGTGACTCGCATCTCGTTGTCGGCGAGGGGTTCTTTGCCCGGAATATAGTACTCAGGATACTTCTTGAGGGTGACGCCCTGTTTCTTGACAACAACAGAGTCCGTTGTCATGGGCTTTCCACTGAGAGGTGTCGCGTAGCCGTCTTTCGTGATTGACTCTTCTCTGGGAAAGCGAAAGTCCTCAAAATTAGCAGCGCTCGCGAATACAGGCATCATCAGTAACACTGCAATGCCTCCAAAGATAGATTTCGTCATTTTCTAAGTCCCTTTTCAGTCTGCACTCTGCAAACAGTGAACGCAATATCGCCTGCGCTCCGATCGGCTGACGGGCGACTCCTACCAGCGTGCCCGGATGAAATCCGTCGCTTTGCGAGTTCTTTGGATATTACTTCTTCAACTGGAACTTGTAGTCCGTCCCGTGTTCCTTGTTGAATTCCGCGTAAATCTCTTCCGCCACCGCATCAAAATCTTCCGGCCATCCCGCCAGCACCGAGTCAGGTGTCTGGTATCGGTCACCACCGGCCTCGATGTGCTTCTCCTTGAGCGGTGGCTGCGGATAGGCCTCCGGATTAACTACAGCCATCCGGGTGCGAACACCCTCCTTGGTGACGTTCCACACCATGAAGTCCTCCGCATAGTCCACCGGGCCGTCGTAGATCTGCTCGACGGCCTTCCTGATGGTCGGCTGCGTATCGAAGTCGTTCTGGAAGTGGTAGGCCACAGCGTGCTTAGGATTCGTCATGGCCATTACCTTTGCGAAATAGGAGGGATTTGCATGAATTGTCGTCACTGCGTTCACGGCCTCCAGAGCGCTGAATTTCCACTTTGACATAGCCATGTCGGGCGTAAAGAAACACTCATGGATCGCGAGGTCAACGCCTTGGGCATGCTCTATCCACCACTTGTTCGGGAGCGTGTCGCCCGAGAACGCCAGTCTGAGTCCGTTCCATTCCAGGATGAAGCTGGCTGTCCCTTCGAAATGAATCGCGGGGAGGCTCCTGATGACCACGCCGTTGTCCTCGTAGATGACATTGTTGACCTTCGACCAGTCGTACTCGGTAACTTCGAGTTTGAACGCTGAGGTGTCGATGGTGCCGGCCAGCGTACCGTTCATCCAGGCCCACGTCTTCTCCATGTGGTCCATCGCAGTCTTGAAGCTCCACTCCGGGCGCATGCCTCCACCTCCCGGACCCCAGACCCGCAGAGGCACCGAACGGTTGTTTTGAGGACCGGTCATGTAGAACGTTGCCAGATCCGCCATGTGGTCCATATGCGGGTGCGTAATGAAGACCTTGTCCAGATAGTCCAGTGGAATACCGAGCGCATGGATCCGCTCGAAGGATCCGTTGCCCATGTCGAAGATAAACTTGTCACCGTTTCCCAGCTCGATCAGGAAGCAGGCGGCCGCCTGCTTGAGACGCGGCATGGGCATGCCGGTGCCGCAGGCGACGACCCGCATCTCGTCCGGGGCCAACGCCTCGGTGCCTGGGTAGTAAACGTCGAAATTCGGATTCGGCTTGGTGGGAGACCATCCAGATCCCGTTTCACCTGACGCCTCGGCGGAGGTGGCCAACAAACCCGCTCCTCGGTCGTTGGTCCAAACCAGCAGTGCGAGAACGATAAAACAGGCGAGGAAACCCGCCCCAAACGTGAATACTGTGCGCATCTTCATGTTGACTCCCTCGGAATTGACTTCCTGAATGATCCGTTAGATCCATCGAATTCGGCACTCTGCACCGTACACCGATTGCATCGTACTTCGCACACTACTATCCATTAAAGACTGCTGCTTGTGATCCTAGCTCCGGTCGCACCGCAGAGCGCGGCGCTGATCAGTATCGCCAGGGTCGACTGGCTCAACGAGTGATTGAGGCGATGAGTTTTCGCCATCTGTTTCTCCTTGTCCAGTAACGAGTATGCCGCCGCAGCTGTAGACGAAGGCGTACAGTAACACAACTGCACGCCGGCGTCTAGTTGGTGTATGATCATCTTGTTGATGCCGAAGAAAAAGCAGGCGCGCAGGAAGAAGATCGACTGGCTCAGAGCGGCGCTCGCGGCCTTCGAGGCCGATGGTATCGAGGGAGTTCGGGTAGAGCGGCTGGCTCGGACACTCAACGTCGCCAAGAGCGGCTTCTACTGGCACTTCAAGGATCGGCAGCAGCTCTACGACGAGCTGCTCGAGCTCTGGGAGGAGGAGTCCACAAAGGTAGTGACCTCGAGCGCCGAGCTTGCGGCTCTCGAGCCTGCGGATCGGCTGCTACAGGCGGCACACTTGATCTTCGAGAACGATCTCGGGCGGTTGGACCTTCCCTTATGGGCCTGGGCGCGGAACTGCCCGGAGGTCCGCGAGCGAGTCCGCCGGATCTACAACGTACGGTTCTCCTGGATCAGACAGAGCTTCCGGGAGCTCGGCTTCAAGGGTGCCGACCTCGAGATGAGAACCCGTCTCTTCGTCATCTACCACGCCTGGGAGGGGCTAGTGTTCAAAGAACGGTCCGCTGCGCAGGCTAAGCGGTTGATCAAGCTGCGGGTCGAGCTTCTGACTCGTCCGTAGGCCGCGGGCGCGGGACAGTCTCTGATTCTCATCATGTCCCGCAGCCCGCGTCTCCGACCCTACTCCTTCGGATACTCGAACGTCCGCCCCAGCGCCTGACCCACCTCTTCGTAGATCGGCTTGATGACCTCGTCCACGTCGTAGAAGATCCGATAGTCACCGGTTCGCAGCTGTCAGATCGATTTTCTTCGCCAGATCTTGAGAGTCGACAGAGGTCGTCGCGAAGTGCTGTCGACTGCGGTCCTCTTAAGAAGTCCGGTGTTACCAAAATTGTTACCTCTCGCCCCTAACGGCGCCCCGACCGACCTCGCCTCAGACTCCGCAAGTCTCGTAAGTGTCTTAAATTAAGAGGTTTAAGCTGGTTGTCGTTCGTCAAAACCCCGTCCGTCTGAAGTCAGTGGGCTCCACCACCGCTACGAGCGGCGTGCCGCCTGACGCGGAGAACTCTCAACGACAGAGTCCGGGGCGCGGCCCTCTAACAGCCAGCGTATCTCCCTCAGATCCCATTTTCTCCGCTACCCTGCCTCGGGCCCTACAGAGTTGACTCGTTATCCGCAGCCAGGCGGGCTGGCAAACTCGACGGACCCGGACTCCTGGCCTCACCAGCCACCCACTTCAGGCAGACGGGGTTTTGACGAGGGACAGGTTTCTGGGATACGCGAGCTTTGCCTTTGCGTGGTCATGCTGCATCACTCCCGAGTCAACAATGATTCTCAGGAGTTCATCCACCTCGGCGGGAGGAATACTTGTCTGGAATGTCCTGCTCTTGTTTGGGTGTTGGCTATCAATCGAATAGTTGACCCGCCCATCATTGTGAACATCTACAGGTGGTACTATCGCCTCCAAATTCTGCTTCAGGAAGCTGACGAGAGATCCAAATGGGAAATCTCGGTTGAGAGGACCAGAATGAGAATCTTCGCGTCAGCCCGCTCTCAGAGCGTGCGTCGAACCAGTCTGCAGAACGCGCAGTCAAGGAAGCAATCGTTGGTGGCGTTCGCCGTTGCCGTCGCGCTGGCCGCCATTCCAGTCAGCGCAGATGCCCAGGAGCTCTCACCCGAAGAGGAGATGGCCCGCAAGGCGCAGGACCCGCTGGGCGACGTCAAGGCCTTGATGACCGACAACACGATCGCGTTCGAGGCCGGGCCGAACGAAGACGACATCAGCTACGGCTTCCAGCTCCAGCCGGTCTACTCGATGCCCAAAGCGAGCTACAACATGATCGCGCGCGCCGTGCTGCCGATCCTCGGCCTCGAGCCGGGCGTCGTGGTGCCGCCGATCGGGGGAGAGCCTCGCCCCGAGGACGGCTCGCAGTGGGGCCTGTCCGACTCGCTCGTGCAGCTCTTCTTCTCCCCCAAGAGTGACGGTGCGGTCAAGTGGGGCCTCGGGCCGCAGGTGTCGCTCAAGACCCAGACCTCCGACCGCGTCGCCGGCCCGGGGTGGGGCGGCGGCCTGGCCGGCGTCATCTTCGGCGGCAGCGGCAACTGGGCCTACGGTGCTATCGCAATGCAGCACTGGGGCGAGAGCTTCGAAATCCTGACGCTGCAGCCGATCGTGCTCTACAATTTCGCCTCGCGGCCGGGTACCTACCTTGGCTACAACAACTCGATGACCTACGACTGGAGAGCGAAGTCGGACGACGCCTGGACGGTGCCGGCCGGCCTCACCTTCGGAAAGACCATGTTGCTCGCCAGCGGCAATGGTCTCGACCTGAGCGTCGGGATCTACTCGCTCGCGGTGCGGCCGCAAGCGGCCGCCAGGTGGCAGCTCAAGCTTGGCGTCTCGTACTTCTTCAACTAACAGTCAGACTGACAGGAGCAACAGATGAGAAAACAACCGATCCTGATCCTCGCGTGCGCGATGGTGGTGTGTGCGGGGGTCGCGCAGGATGCTGCTTTCGGCCAGGCGGCGACGATCGTCTCCGAGCGCGAGCCGATCGTCGTCTACGACGAATCGGAACTGAACCCGAAGAGACCCGGCTACGAGTGGACGGGCGCGACCCTGCTCAAGGGCATTCGAGTCATCGACGGCATGGGCAATCCTCCCATAACGGGCCAGGACGTGCTGATCGCGGAAGGCAAGATACGAGCCGTCGGCAGCTCCGGCTCGCTGGACGCTCCATCCGACGCGCGGGTGATCGACGGCGACGGTCTCACCGTGATGCCCGGGCTGATCGATGCTCACATCCACGTGCAGGGCGGCTGGCGCGGTGGGAACGACAACGGGCCGAGGCCTCAAACCCTCAAGTGGGATCTGCTCGCCCTCCTGTACAGCGGCGTCACGCACGCTTTCGATGCGGGGAATATCCCGGAGCGATCCGGCGACGCACGCGACATCGTGGCGGCCGGCGGCTGGATGGGACCCGAGCTGACGATTGCCGGCACCTACTTCGAGACGGCGTCGGTGGGGGCGACTGGATCCAACACTCTGCTTCCGGTGGCTGATGGCGGCCACATCGGAGGTCAGCTCGACAATATGAAGTCGACCTTCGGTGTCGAGATGGTCAAGTGCCACAGCGGCATGAACTCTCAGGTGTTGCGCGTACTGGTCAAGGAGGCCCACGCGCGGGAGATGAGGGTCGCCTGCGACCTCTGGCACAACAACATGAACCCCTGGATCGCCCGACAGACCCACCTCGACGGCTATGTCCACAACGCCCTGGCGATCAACGAGATCAAGCCGGAGGACGCCACCATGCTGGCCGATGAGGGCACGTTCGTCATCGCGACGACGGTTGTCATGGACACATTTGCCGGGGCCCGCGTCAAGCAGCAAGGGCCCGACTACATCGGCGACAACCCGCTCATACTTGATGTCCAGCCGCCGCACTACGTCGAAGCACACAACAACGGCGGACTCGAAGAAACCCTGGAACGTTATGCGGCGATCACCGAGGCCATCATGGGCGACATCCTGACGCCCGATGATCTGCGCGGCATCGCGGTCAGATCGACCAAGACGCTGATCGACAACGGCGTTCTGGTGGGTCTCGGTACGGACGCCGCCTACCCGACCGTCTGGTTCGGAGAAGCGCTGCACCGCGAGATGGAGATCTGGGTGAATGAGTCTGGAATCTCGCCGCTGCGGACGTTGCAGGCGGTCACGCACGACAACGCGCGCATCTTCAAGATCGACCACCGCACCGGCTCGATCCAGCCGGGCCTGGAAGGCGACCTGCTGGTGGTCGAGGGAAATCCGGCGGAGAACATCTCGGACACCCGGAACATCCGCTACATCTTCACCAACGGCAAGCTGGTCGACCGGGAGTCCTTGACCCGGCAGTGGAGGTACTAGCAGCTAGAGGTCCGGACCCAAGGAACTGCTGGACGAAGCGAGCCGAGATCGCCCGATCATGATCCTGAGCTCCGGTGGTCACGCATTCTGGGCGACCTTCATCTTGCTGAACCACACTAGGTACTCTTTGTAGGAGGAGAAGCCGAGCTGCCGGAGCACTCTCGACTTAAGCCGAGATTGCCCATTTGGCTCTCTCATCAGCTCCCTGACGCAGGGTTTGGAGGCGACAGTACGACCCCCTCTGCCGTGTCGCGGACGATTCTGCCCGAGCGACCCCAAGAGGGCCTGCAGAACCGGGGAGAAACCGCTGACTCGGCGGTTTGCACGGCTCTTTCGGTAGGACCGAGCGCACCCGTCCGTCGGCTCGCTGAGCGCTCCCGTGGTCCTCGCTGGCGGGTCGGTCATCCCGGCTCCAGGAGAGGTGACATAAGTCGGGAGATTCTGCGGAGGATGGCCTCGAAGAGGCGCTGGGGCACCGCAACCTCCGCCATCTGGAACGTGACGTACCGGGCTGAGGACACGACCTTCGCACCGATCTTGATCAGCTTGTCCCGTAGCGTCGTCAGCGACCAGTGGCTGACGCCGCGTGGGAGAGCGACCCGGCGTAGGAAGTTCCCGAGGTTGTACGCCAGCGCGAACAGCTGGAGGCGGACCTGGTTGTCCGCGAAGTCGTGGCAGGAGAGCTTCGTCCACTTCAGCGCGTTCTTGCCTTCCTTGATCCATTGCTCCGCCACGCCGCGCCCGTTGTAGAACCTCACCACTCGTTCCGCATCCCGGCGCAGGTTGGTCACGATGAAGCCAACGCGGGGAAACAGCTCGCCCCGGTGCCACTCGACCTTCGCCACGACGCGGCGCGGTTTGTTCCAGCTCGCCGCACGATACGAGAAGCTCTCGTGCCAGATGATCGGCTTCTTCGGCGGACGGCCCACCGGGCGCGTCAACAGATGCTCGATCTCGCGCTGCAGCACCTTATTGGCCGGCAGGCGGATGGCGTAGAGGAATCCTTCCTGTTTCAGGAAGCGGTAGATGTCGGGGTTGGCGAAGGCGGCGTCGCCGCGGAAGAAGCGTCGAAGGTTCTCATGCCGGTATCGAGCCACCACCGGCTCGAGGAGCGAGCGCCAGTCGTCTGCGCTGTGGACGTTGCCCTCGCGCAGCATCGCCCGCTCCAGGTCCCCGAATTGGTTGAAGCAGAACAGCGGGTGGTAGCAGCTGCATCGAAAGTGACCGTTGTAGGCGGAGCCCTCCTGCCGGCCGTAGGTCTCGCTCACCGAGCTGTCCAGGTCGAGGATGATCTCGCGCTTCGGCTTGCGCTGCCGCAGCCGGTCGCTCCACTGTCCCGACAGACTCATCAGGGCTTCCAGGTTCTCCGGCTGCGTGAGGACCGCCGTCTCGAACCGACCCATCTGACTCGTCGATGCGGCATTGCGCTCCTTGGCCCGACCGCCGACGACATGGCGCATGGCGGGGTCCACTGCAAGCCGCTCCGCATCGTTGGTGTCTTCGTATCCCGCCAGGCGGCTGAACACCGACTGCCGCAACAAGGCCACCATGCTGTGTTGGGTGTTGCTCCCGGTCCTCCAGTCGGCCAAGACACCCGCCGCCATCACGGTAAGCCCCAACGCCTCGTCGAGTTCCCGATAGGCCAGCAGACCCGCATCGCTGGTGACCTTGGAACCGTGGAACTCGAGCTTCAGGCGGCGGTCGAAAACGACTCGGAGAGCGCCTTTTCCTCTTTCACCCATCAGATTCTCCCGATTGGCTCGCGGTGGAGCCGAAGAAAGCCTTTGTTCATGGGCCTGATCCAGGGTTCATTGTGCCTGATTTAAACTTCTATCTGGGAAATCCGGGCTTAGAACCTTCAACCAGCATGTGCATAGGGTTCAGGCGGTTCGGTATAGAATTTTTCTGGTTAGCACGGATCACTTGATCAGTTACGCCATAGAAGCGTGTAGTGAATGTGTAGTCTTGACCTTTAGTGTCGATGTTGTTCTTAGCATCGTCACCACAGTTGAATGATACTGTAACAGTATTGTCGCTGTTAACTTCCCAAGTGTTACTGTTCACATTGTTCACGTCTTCGTCTACGAATAGTAAGCGCTGAGCATCGTAAGCAGTGATTGATGAGAAGTAAACAGATTCAGGGTTCTTGAATGTAGTTGACATACATTTGTCACCATCTTGCATTTCAGAGTTACCATACAGGTTAGACTCGTTAGCAATTGGTGGAGCACCACCCCAACCTAGAGCATTCTCTAGATTCCATTGGTGACGGTCAGTTACTTCTTTCTCATTGCGTGGGAAAGTATAGTAAAACGCTTTACCAGTAACTTCGCTACGTAGTTCAGCAGTTTTCGCATCAACAGCTTCGAAATCATAGTTAGGAACTTCAAAATCACCTGATACTAAGCCCCAAGTAGTTAGCTTGTCTTGGTTAGCTTTAGCTGCATCCATGCCTCTCTCTAAACCATTACGGAAGATAAGGAATGCGTGAGTAGTACCATCAGTTGTATCAATATCAACAGTGTGCTTACCTTTAGTAACAACATAGTGCTGACCATGACCATACTGGTCGATAACCTGAACAGAAGTATAGACTTCAACATTTTCAGGGATTTCGAAAGAAATCTGACCATCAACAACTTTAGTGATAGCTACTGAGTACAATGAATCGTGATTCATCTGTACTGTAGGAGCTTTCTCGCCACGTGGTGCTTTGATGCGTAAGTGAGAGATGCCTTCGTTAGCACCTTTAGCCATCCAGTTGCGATAGTTCTTAGCAGTTTCAGCGTGAGCATAGTTATCAGTAGTGATTTTAAGTACATCACCAC
>Ga0209692_10005790_pt1 | contig 10435 bp, 8 predicted proteins | sample tdDd472_FD_187129 | JGI IMG/M metagenome (GOLD analysis project Ga0209692, IMG submission 187129) | Marine sediment microbial communities from the Atlantic coast under amendment with organic carbon and nitrate - tdDd47.2 (SPAdes)... | ecosystem: Environmental > Aquatic > Marine > Coastal >...
CACTGCCAGAGAAAGGAAGGTCAGCGAAAAAAGCATTTTTTCATTGACAACGGCCAATCCATAAGGGGAATGACGGATGGGGTGTAACCCGTCGGGTCTTAGTCGCGCAACAGTCCCGCCATGTCCATATATTCGCCGATGTAATATGACGGCAAGCCGGCCTCGCTGCCCAGACGGTACAGGCCAATGCCTTCACTGTTACGGGAAAATACGGCGTTTTGGATATGCTGTGCCTTCCATACCAGTTCCAGAGCAGAAAAATTCTCACCGTTATCCGCCTCTACCGGGACGCCTTTTCTAAATCCACCTTTGGGACCGGCGGGGACCAGCAGCAGTTTATTGCAGGGGATGATGTCCTTGGGGGTACTGTCCTGCATCAGAATTGCCCGGCAGTCATCGTATCCCGGCAGATTCAGGTCTGCCCAGGAAATGGATGGATAGCGACCGGTTCGCAGGGGCAAATCCGGGCGAAACAGACGGTGTTCCTCCGGGCTGAGGGGGATATGTTCAAGCTCGGTGGCGTTTTCAAAAAATACCGACGGAGATGTGCGGTAAAAGTGGCACCGTCTTTGGGATGAACCGGCGAGAAGCCAGTCTCCGCCATCTTCGATTTTACAGTCGTAAAACACTTCATGCCCATCAAAGCCAATGACGCGCAGTGGCCGGTTGTCCCATGTAACACGATAGACGGTTCCTGTTTTGGGTTGGGCTTTTGTCATCGCTGTTTTCCTTTGGCATTCCGGAGTACCGGTTATTCCAATTCATTGCAGAATAAATCTTAATGCAGATTGCCATGCAATGTAAAGATGGTGTTTGAAGCATGGGGGCGGGCGGGGATTGTCGCCTTGTCTGCCCGGATTGCCAAACACCCCTGGGCTGATATATACTGCTCCGGGTTCCGACGACCGGGACCGTAATACAGGAGAGAGCGCGCATCATGGAAACCCAATGGACCAACGGAGAGCTGACCTTCAGCTACATGACCGAATCCCACATGGAGGCGGTCATAGCCATGCTGGCAAAGGAATCGGTGTGCCGCCACATGTTTTTCGGGCCCAACAGCCCCGAAGACACCCGGGGCTACTTTGGGCCACAGGTGCAGCAGATCGCCGAAGCCCTTGAAAAACAGGAGCTTCCGCCTGTCCATGACTTTGTGATTCACGAAACAAAAAGCGGCGTCTTTGTGGGCCAGTGCGGGATTATCCCCGTGGATTTCGCCCCGGACAATGTTCTTATCGGCTACCAGTTTGACGAGCCCTTCTGGGGTCGGGGCTACGGCTACAGCGCCGGACGTTTCATTGTGCAGTACGCCTTTAGCCGTCTGGGAGCCTTTCGTCTGACCGGCGACTGCATGGGCGAAAACCTCGGCAGTGCCCGAATCATGGAAAAATGCGGCTTTTCGCCGGAAGGCCGTCAGCGCAAACACTGGCTCAAGGCGGGTGAGCGCCGGGACAATCTGCTCTTTGGTTTGTTGCGGGAAGACATGGATGAAGAGCTTTTAACCCGCTGGCAGGCGGAGTTCCGCGCCCTGCCCTGAAGCAAAATATTTTCCTGCGTTCTCCCGAAGCGCCGGGAGCATCTGTATATATAAAGGAATACGTCCATGACCACTGATATCATAGATCTCCGCAGCGACACCGTAACCCAGCCCACCGACGCCATGCGGGAAGCCATGTACCGCGCCGAGGTTGGCGACGACGTGGTGGGGGAAGATCCCACCATAAACCGGCTTGAGGCCCGCTGTGCAGAGCTTCTGGGCAAGGAAGCGGCCCTGTTTGTGCCCTCGGGCACCTTTGGCAACCAGTGCGCTATTCTTACCCACTGCCGCAGCGCCGACGAAGTGATTATCAGCGAAAACGCCCACATCATTATCCACGAAGCCGGGGCCGCGGCCCTGCTTTCCCGGGTGCAGTTCCGAACCATTCCCGCCGCCGACGGCTACCGGGTCACCGCCGATCAGGTGACCAGCCGGATACGCCAGGGCGACGATATTCATTATCCCCGCACCGGGCTGATCTGTCTGGAGCAGGCCACCGCCGGGGGAACGCTGTACGATATGGAAACCCTGCAAAGCATATACGCCGTGGCGCAGCGCCACGGTATTCCGGTGCATATGGACGGCGCGCGGCTGTTCAACGCCGCAGTTGCGCTGAACGTTGAGCCCGCAGCCATGGCCGCCTGCACCGACACCGTGTGCATCTGTCTGTCCAAGGGTCTCTGCGCCCCGGTGGGCTCGTTGCTGGCGGGTTCGGCAGAGTTTATCGATCATGCCCGCAAAAACCGCAAGCGCATGGGCGGCGGTATGCGGCAGGCGGGATTTCTGGCCGCTGCCGGGCTTATTGCCCTTGATGACATGCGGCTGCGTCTTGATGAAGATCACCAGAATGCACGGCTTTTGGCCTCGTTGCTGGCGGAAACCCCCGGCGTCACCCTGCTGGCGCAACCGGAGATCAGCATGGTGTTCTTCCGCATTCCCTCTGATATCAACGAGCAGCGGCTGGTGGAGACATTGGAATCAAACGGTCTTGTCACCTATCCACCGGAAGATGGCGAGTGGCGGTTTGTCACCCATCATCCCCTTACGGCCAAAGATATGCGCCGCGCCATGGATATTCTGCGGCACAGTTTGATCGAATGCGCCGCTACCCCTTGATATTGCTGCACTTTAGAGACTGCGGCAGTGTTGTGTACATGGGGTGGCGTGCTAAATCATAGCGATTTCAAAACATTACACTCATGCTTGTCATATTGCATACCCGCAGGCATGCCCGACCATGGTGTTTTGGGTCACAATGCTGATCAAACGTACCGGTATTTTAGTGGAAAATGTCCAAAACCCGAACCATGTCTTTGAAAGCCCCTAATGACAGCAAAATTGCATTTTTATCCACAGGTTTTCAACATGTTGTTAACTTTTGTTTTGGCTACTTTCAACACAAAACACACAATATGTAGTGGTCCAGCACCCCATGAGACACAAAATGTGGGAATTTTTGCTTGACAAGAAATTAGGCCACCGGTAGAACATACCTACAACAAACGCAGTTACTTTGTTATTAACAAAGGGATCATCAGAGAAGGTGTAATCCGCGAAACTGCGTTTTTTTTCGCCCAAAAACAGTATTTTCACAACCTTTGCGCAAGCAAGGGCGTTCGCATGCGGAGGCACGGATCAATGACGGTGATGGAAAAGAAGGAGCACAAGGGTATACATATGGCAAAAACTCGCACAGCTGGACCACTGGCGCAACGTTTACATACCGAAGCCGGTACTTCTCCCTATGATATGATGCAGTGGACCACCCGCAGTTCTTCTATTTCCAATCCCGATGGTTCCGTGGTGTTTTCCATGGACAACGTGGAAGTTCCCGAAGACTGGTCGCAGCTGGCCACGGATATCGCGGTATCCAAATATTTCCGCAAAGCCGGTGTGCCCGAAACCGGTCACGAGGTTTCAGTGCGGCAGCTGGTGCATCGCGTGGCCCACACCCTGGGGACCTTTGGCGAGCAGTTCGGCTATTTCAACGCTGAAGAAGCCAAGGCCTTTGAGGACGAGATTGCCTATATCATGCTCACCCAGCGGGGCGCGTTCAACTCCCCGGTGTTCTTTAATGTTGGTCTGTTCCACGAGTACGGCATCAACGGCAGCGGCGGAAATTTCTGCTGGGACCCGGAAACCGATACCATTGTGGAAACCAACAACGCCTACGAGCGGCCCCAGGGCAGCGCCTGCTTTATTCAGTCCGTTGATGACGACCTTATGAGCATCTTCGAGCTGGTGCGCAACGAAGCCCGGGTATTCAAGTATGGTTCCGGTTCCGGCACCAACTTTTCCAAGGTGCGCGGCCACATGGAAAAACTCAGCGGCGGCGGTACCAGCAGCGGTCTGATGAGTTTTTTGGAGGTCTTTGACCGGGCCGCCGGAGCCACCAAAAGCGGCGGCACCACCCGCCGGGCCGCCAAAATGGTGGTGCTGGACGATGATCATCCGGAAATCCGCGAGTTCGTGACCTGGAAAATGAAGGAAGAGCGCAAAGTGGGCGCACTGATCGCCGCGGGCTATGATCCCGACTTTAACGGCGAAGCCTACAAAACCGTGTCCGGCCAGAACTCCAACAACTCGGTACGGATGTCCGACGCCTTTATGAAGGCCGTGGTGGAAGACGGCGAATGGGTCACCACCGCCCGCACCACCGGTGAAGAGAGCACCCGTTTTCCGGCAAACGATCTGTTTACGGAAATCTCCGAGGCGGCCTGGGGCTGCGCCGATCCCGGCGTACAGTTCCACGACACCATCAACCGCTGGCACACCTGCAAAAACACCGACCAGATCAACGCCAGCAACCCCTGCAGCGAGTTCATGTTCCTTGACAACTCCGCCTGCAACCTGGCCAGCATCAACCTTATGAAGTATGTGGACGAAGCCGGTACCCTGGATATCAAGGCCCTGCAACATGCGGTGCGTATGTTTATTCTGGCCCAGGATATCGTGGTGGACGCCGCCAGCTATCCCACGGCAAAAATCGCCCGCAACAGCCACGATTACCGTCCCCTGGGCCTTGGCTATGCCAACCTTGGCACCCTGCTGATGGTCAAGGGCCTGCCCTACGATTCCGATGAATCCCGGGCCTATGCCGGTATGGTCACCAGCCTTATCACCGGTGAAGCCTACAAGGTCAGCAGCGAAATCTCCCACAAGCTGGGGCCCTTCCGGGGTTACAATAAAAATCGCGAACCCCTGCTGGAAGTGTTGCAGATGCATCGTGATGCGGTGCGGGATATCCGGCACGACCTGCTTTCCAACGATGACGCCGAGCTGAAAAACGCCACCATCGACGCCTGGAACGATGCGGTGGAACAGACCGAAGTATTCGGCTCCCGCAACAGCCAGACTTCCCTGCTGGCACCTACGGGAACCATTGGATTCCTTATGGACTGCGACACCACCGGTGTGGAGCCGGATTACTCCCTGATCAAGTTCAAGAAACTTGCCGGTGGCGGATTTTTGAAGATCATCAACAATTCCGTAAGCCACGCCCTGAAAAATCTTGGCTATGATGAATTCCAGATCGACGACATCATCAGCTATGTGCAGGGTTCCCTGACCTTCCACGACGCGCCTCATATCAATCGTCGCAGCCTGGAAGAAGCGGGCATGAACGCCGAAGAAATTCAGAAGGCGGAAAACGCCCTGCCGTCGGTGATGTCCATGTCCCAGTGCTTCCACCCGGGCATTGTGGGTGAAGATCTGTTCAAGCGGCTGGATATCAAGCCGGAACAGCATGACAGCCTGCTGACCCGCATGGGCTTCAGCATGGAGCAAATCAACGAAGCCGAAGACGCTATCTGCGGTCGCGGCACCATCGAAGGCGCTCCCCATCTGGCGGAAGAACATCTGCCGGTCTTTGACTGCGCCAACCGCAACGGCAAATACGGCACCCGCTTTATCGAGGCCATGGGTCATATCAAAATGATGGCCGCAGTCCAGCCCTTCCTTTCCGGCGCGATTTCCAAAACCGTCAACCTTCCCGGCGACACCAGTGTTGAAGATATCAAGCGCATCTTTATGGAATCCTGGCGACTGGGCCTCAAGGCCGTTGCCCTGTATCGTGACGGTTGCAAATTCAGCCAGCCCCTGGCCTCCAAAAACGAAGTCGAGGAAAGCGGCAAAGCCGAGGAATACAAGGAAATTATTACGGAGCTGGAAGAAAAGCTCAAAGACACCCAAAGCAAACTGCAACGGGCCACAACGCCTAAACCCTTCCGGCGCAAGCTGCCCAAGAAGCGTCGCGGCATGACCATGGAAAACCGGGTGGGCGGACACAAGATTTATCTGCGCACCGGCGAATACGAAGATGGCGCACTGGGCGAGATTTTCCTGGATCTGCACAAGGAAGGCGCCACCTTCCGGTCCATGATGAATATGTTCGCCATGTCGGTGTCCGTGGGCCTGCAGCACGGCGTGCCCCTGGACGAATTTGTGGATATGTTCACCTTTACCAAGTTTGAGCCCAACGGCATGGTGGATCATCCCAACATCAAGTTCGCCACCAGTATTGTGGACTTCCTCTTCCGTGTGCTGGCCTTTGAATACCTGGGACGCACCGATATCGTTCAGGTGCCACCCCAGATGGACAAGGTAGAAGGTCTGGACGATGTTCCCCAGGTCAAGGCGACTGCGGAACTCAAACAGCAGGCCGTGGCCAAAGCCACCGAGACCAAAGCCGAAGCACCGGCAGCAGAACCCGCCAAGGCGGCGGCAAAACCAGCGGCCACCGGATCTTCGGTAACCGCCGGAGTGATCAACGACCAGCTCTCCCAGATGATGGGTGACGCCCCGGTCTGTGATGTATGCGGAAATATCACCGTGCGCAACGGTTCCTGTTACCGTTGCCTGGTATGCGGTAATTCAATGGGGTGTTCATAACACTGCCCCACCATTCCCACAGCAAAAACGCCTCCCGATTGGGAGGCGTTTTTGTGTATACCGTATAAAGAAAAAGCAATCAGTCGGGCACGCAACGGAGGTCTTCGGCGTGATAGCCCTCGTCGCAACGGTCACAGATTTCTCCGGCATAGCCATCATAGCAATCGCAGACCGGTTCGTCGGCAACCTGTCGGCAGGTGCCAAAGACACAGGGATTATCGCTGCAGGCTTCCAGTTTGACGCATAAAAGCCCTTGGGGCTCGTAGCCCGGAGCGCATTCGTCGCAGAAATCCCCTTCATAGCCTTCATAGCATTCGCAGACTACCTCGCCGCTGCTGTCATCGCAGCGACCCCGGACACAGGGGCTGTCATCGCAGGTCAGGGCAGTGTCGTCCACGCACTCGCCTTCAAAACAGGAGGCATCGGGCCGGTCTCCGGCATCCCAGATATCCGTGGCATCAAGATCGCCGTCAGTATCCGGGATAATGGGATCATCATCGCCGCCGCCGCTGCAGCCCGCAATCAACAGGACACACAGCAGACAGCCAAACAGTAAGCGCAGAGGGTGTTTCATCGTAAACCTCGTACAAAGGGTTGTGCCTCCCATTGTAAAAAGATATGTCGGTTTGGCAAGGCTAAATGGTGATGGAGGGCATTACGGCGCTACATTCAGCGCATAGAGGCAATAAAGCCGCCGGTTTTCTGTGATGGCCTCAACGTGAGGGCGCAGGACGTATGTTGAGTCAGGCTGGCCTGATTGTTGTGTATGAGCCTGTCAAGGACTCCCAACAGGACAATACCTGCCAGGGACGCAAAAATATAAATATCTTGCAAGCAAACCCGATACATAATATAACCGTAGCATAATAGTGATCAGGACAATCCCTCTTGTTGTAATGGAGGAAAGGTAATGAAATTTTCTGCCGGTAGCAAGCACAAGGTCATCACCCCGAATACTCTGCTGGGTGCCATGATGCTGGCACTTTTGTTGGGTCTGGTCGCATGCCAGACATCGGAAACCAGCTATGGGGATCTGGACCCCTGCACCACCAATGACGACTGCAAACGCAATCGAGTGTGTATTGACGGCGTCTGCGTATATCCCAACAGTCTCGATGGCGATACCGAAGACGGCGATGTCGATAATGATGTCGATGCCACCGAAGATGTTGAACAGGAAGGGCCGGACCCGAGCCTGATCTGCGATTCCCTGTGCGGGTACTTCAACGACTGCGATCTGCTTTCCTCTTCCAGTCCCTTTGGCAGCACCTTTGACGGTTGTCATATGTGGTGTCTGAACAAAGCAGTGACTTCCGCAGAGGTTGCCTGCGTAAAAAGCCAGTCCTGCGATTTGGCTGCTTCGGAAGAGTGCCTTGGCATGGCTCCCGATGGCGATGTTGATGAGGACGGCGATATCGTTGATCCCGATCCTGAAGTTGATCCCTGCGAATACCAGGGCACGGTTCAGGCCGGAAGCTCTGAAGCAGGCAACACCGAAGACGCTGCCAATGACATCGAAGATGCATCTGCCTGCGGGGAATTCACCTTTGCCGGTAACGATCATTTGTGGAAGCTGGTGGTAGCTGCAAACACCACGGTGAAGGTTTCTTTGGTGGGTAACGGCTTTGATCCCGCATTGTGGATTCTGGACAGCTGTAACGGCGCCTGCATTGCCGCCGCAGATACCGAAGGCACCACCGAGAGCCTGCTGGTAAACGCCGGTGGAAATGAACTGACCCTGGTTGTGGTGGTTGACGCCGCCGGGACCGGCGTTGGCGGACAGTATTTGCTGGGCGTCAGCGAAGTGACTGACTAAAAACAAAAAAACGGCTCGCAGCCCGGGCACAAAGGAATCATGACTCCACAGGTTGACGATCACTATACCAAAACAAAGGGTCAGATCCTGGTGGAAATCACCTGGAACGATATTGTGCAGGCAGGTATACTTGCCTGGGTATCGTATCGCCGTGCCATTGTCCGCCTGTCCGAGCCTCCCCAGCTGGGCGACGAAATGGGTATCAAGGCAGAGCTTCTGCCCAATGCCTTTTTTGAAGTCACCGGCCTGGTGCAAAAGTGTAAGCCCATTGCCGAAGTAGAGGGAGCCCACGAGGTGGAGCTGCGCTTTACCCGTATTTTCCCTTCGGCGCTGGCAGTGCTGCAAACCTATCTGGATCAGGAAATGGAGCGCCGCCGCGACCCCCGGGTCCATGTGGAACTGCCGGTAACCCTGCCCAGCGAAAGCAAAAAAATGAACCGCCCCGGCAGCACCGTGAACCTCAGCCGTGGCGGCATGTTTGTGCGTACGGAAATGCCCGCTCCTTTGGGCACTAAAATCAAGATCAAAATAGATTTGGGCGGGGATCACGGCGGTGTTGTTGTGGTGGACGGTGAAGTGGCTTATGTGCTGCCATTGACCAAAGCCATTCATCTGGGCCGCAGCCCGGGGTTGGGTCTGCGTTTTCTTTCGTTTCATGATGATGGAGAACAGCGGCTCAGCGATTTTGTGCATGCGCTTGAAATCGAACTCAAACGTGATGAAGGTCTGGAACTTCCCCCGGAAAAGGACAAGCCTGTGGGCACCCGGCGCGTTAAAAGCGCCAGCGGTCTGATTCAGCAATCAGAGAACCGCAGCGGCACTGTGCCCAATCGCAACGATGTGCCCAAAAAAGTATCCCACGACAACGGGGACTGAATACACAATTGAACCAACGGTGTCTCCATACCGGCAATGGCACCGGAAGCCCTGGAGGTAGAGCATGCCCGGCACGGGAACCCGACTGATTACCAGCATCGCCCTTGCGATGCTTTTACTTGCAGCCACCGCCGTGGCAGCGGATGAAGCCCCCCGCGATATTGTCAACAAATCACTGAAATCCCAGGTGTTTGAAATGGCGCAGGTCAAGGCGGACCTCAGCCTTACGGATCTTGACTCCCGGAAGAACAAACGGGTGCGGAAAATCCGCGTCAAAGCCAAGCAGGGCAAAGACGAACTGAGCAAAAGCATCCTGCATTTTCTGGTTCCCGACGATGTCAAGGGCACCGGTTTTCTGGTGGTTGAACGCAAGGGCGCTGATGACGATCAGTTCCTGTATCTGCCTGCCCTGAAAAAAATCAAGCGCATTCGCTCCGACCAGAAATCCTCCGCCTTTATGGGAACCCAGTATTCCTATGGCGACCTGCAAAGCCGCGATGCCGATGACAATACCTACAAAATGCTGCCCGGTGAAAAACTGGGCAACTTCGATTGCTGGGTCATCGAATCCACGCCCAAGCGTCCCGATGACGAGCAGTACAGCCGAACCATTACCTGGATCGCCAAAAAGAACTATGTGCCCTTGCGCATGAAGATGTTCGACAAAAAAGGCCGGGAATGGAAGGTGTTCACCACAGAGAAGGTGGACGTGGTGGACGGGCTGTATGTCATTACCAGCTCCACCATGCTGAACCTGAAAAACAAGCGCTCCACCCGCATGGTGGTTGACGCCATCAATACCAAGGTGCAGCTTGAAGACAGCGAATTTACCCAGACCCGACTCGAAAAAATGTAGATAATCCGTGGTGGTCATGAAACGTATATGCGCAATTATCGTGTTGGTGCTGATGGCGGCCATGCCGCTGCATCTTTGGGCAGAAGAAACAGAAGCCGCCCCGGCGGTAACTGAAGAACCTGCTGCTGAAGAATCCGGGGATACGGCGAAAGAACCGGCTGAGAAGGATAAAGAAAAAGAGAAAAAGCCCGCTGAGCAGCCTAAAGAGCAGCCCGCTGCTCAACCGGCAACCCAGCCGCTGATTCCCTTGATTCCGCCACCTGCGGAACCGGCCCCCGCGCCCGCACCGGCTCCTGCTGTTGCTCCTGCTCCGGTAGAACCGGCAGTTGCTCCCCCTGTTGAATCACCGGCCCCGCAAGCTCCTGCTGAAACACCACAACCGGCACTGGTGCCCCTGGTTGCGCCGGTGCCTGTGACAGAACCGGCGGTGGCACCTGCCCCGGCAGCAGAACCGCAGCCC
>Ga0209692_10005793_pt1 | contig 10431 bp, 7 predicted proteins | sample tdDd472_FD_187129 | JGI IMG/M metagenome (GOLD analysis project Ga0209692, IMG submission 187129) | Marine sediment microbial communities from the Atlantic coast under amendment with organic carbon and nitrate - tdDd47.2 (SPAdes)... | ecosystem: Environmental > Aquatic > Marine > Coastal >...
TGCCCTCACCGCTAGCGCTGCGGACGACTATTCACGGTTTACAGGGTGGTCCGGGGGAGGCTGTTTTGGTACGGGGGACTGCATTGTAACCTTGGCAGGGGATACAGTCGTAACGGCAGTTTTTACAGCCTCAGACAGAGACAATGACGGTATCCCCGATCATCTTGATGCCTTCCCGGATGACCAGAGATACAATGATGATGGGGACAACGATGGCATGCCTTCCATCTGGGAAGCACGCTACGGATTGAATCCGGCCATTGACGATGCCGCCATGGATTCAGACGGTGACGGACTCAGCAACATAAACGAATTTATCAAGGGAACGGATCCCCTGGCCGTAACGGACGGACCGGGAATTGCGGTACTTGAGGCCCCGGATGATTTTGCAACAGAGCGACCGCTGACTCCCACGCTTGACGTTGGCTATACAAACCCTGCTTTCGCAATGTTTCATGACCGGACATGCTGGGAAATAGCCAAAGATGCCGAATTTACCATGGATGTGTTGAAGGTCACCTCACCGACGTTTAAAACCCAGATCACGGTGCCCCAGGGAGTGCTGGATGAAGAGAGCACGTATTACTGGCGCGTTCACTATATCGATACAGATGGTGTGGCATGGGCATGGTCTGTTTCTCGATCCTTTACAACGAGTCGTGCGCCATACACGGATGCAAACGGCAATGGCATACCGGACAGTCAGGAGGTGCCTATAGGCAGTGGCCTCGATCTGGATGAAGACACGGTTGATGATCTTACCCAGGGTGACATGTATTGCCTGGAATTGCAGGTTGGCAGTGGACAGGTGGGGTTGAAACATGGCGAGCAGGTGGATGCTGTAGCGTCTTTTGCCCAGGTGGATGCCAACACCATTGACGATGAGACAGGCAGGCCTGTTGATTTGCCTGTGGGGTTGTTTAACTTTCGGATAGTGGCAGATACACCCGGCGCTGTTGTAACGGCAACGATGTATTTCTCGGAGCCTTTGCCCGATGATATGGTGTGGTATAAATACGACTCACTCAATGGATGGCATGATTACAGCGATTATGCCTCCATCAGTGATGATCGTAAATCCGTCGTGCTTGAGCTTATGGATGGCGGTTATGGTGATGCCGATGGTGTCGCCAACGGAGTTGTCGTCGATCCCTCTGGGCCGGGAAGCATTATGAGGAGTAGCAGTAGCACTGACAGTAGCAGCTCTGGCGGATGTTTTATAGATACCGCATTCGGTTGTGATGAGGGCGTATATTAGGTCCAGGCCTTTGAAAAATTGGACCGGCTGATGGTTTTCGAATGGGCCATGACCGAAATGACTCAGCTATGCCTCCGGCGGGTCGCTTTTTGAAAAAAGCTCCGCAAAAACTTTTCGGTTGCATCCCCCTTTGCCGCTGGAGGCTTTTCCTAAATAAAAATTAGGTACACATGGCCTTTGGTTTTGCCCCCTATGGGCAAAAGCTATTGGAGAGTGACTCGCGTGTCTCTGATAATCATTGAGCTGAAGCGTGGATGGGCGTATGGTTTTATCGTCACGGGCTTCGTGTCGAAGTCATTCCAAAGCAAATGGAGTTACAGGCGCGCAGTCTGGCTGCTTGGAAATACCCGAAATGCAACGGCTATAAAGAAAGAGAGATGGATATGTCAGACACTCAGGATTTAATACTTGTCAATGCGAACGTCAGTATCACCATAGAAACCCTCCAGGCCATTGTCGTCAATGCCAAAAAGAAAGCCGGAAAAGATGAACGCGGGATCTACCGGGTGGATACCGCCGATGCGGTGAGCGATATGATTACACAGTTTTTGCTTGAGAAAGATTTTGAGGGGTATGTGATGGGGGAATAAGGGATAAGGGCGTTCTTGGTGCGTGGTTCTTGGTTCTTCGTTCAAGGGATTCGCTGCGCTTATGTCTGATTTGCGGTGCTGCATTTGGGTGCGGCATTCTATGGGGCATGTCGCCGCTCAACCACCACATGTTTATCTTATCATGTCCTCGGCTGTTTCAGCATCGATGGGCACGGCATACCCTTTGCCCATCCTAGCTGCCCCCATCTCTCTCAAGATTCAATGTCGTCCTGTCTCCATGAGCACCGTCTTCTCTTCTCAAAATCATACCTCAATATCTGTGAACGTCCATATTGGAAGGTAGGATGGGCAAAGCGCGAAGCGTGCCCATCGTTTGTCGGGATGCCTCCACCATCCGAAGTACACAATTGTATGATTCTCTCATGTTACCGTATGGTTGAAGTGTATGGGGGTATATGTGGTATTGCAATTGTTGATTGAGTGGCGGGTGTGGTGGGCGTATGATCCTTGGTTGAATTCGACTTGTTAAATTCAGCATCATTTTCTTCTGTATCGCAATTTTTAAATCCAGTTACTCTTACTTAATCTATTGAAATTATCGAATAGATAGAGGGTGGCTTTGGTGGCTTGCTCCACAGCTCGGCATATCGTTGTTCTTTTCATAAAGAGCCTGTGCCTTTTGACTCTTTAATCGATTGTGAGCCACCCGGTGCGGAACCGCATGCCGGGTGATGTGGGGGCTGGGAGAGAGAAACCCAGGCTACCCGATCGGCGGTTTAATCCCAGAAGTTGAAGAGTAACTCACCCTTGGATTTTGGCTGCCAATAGTTAATTTGTGACATTTCTGCTTGGTTTAGTTCGGATGTGTCCTCGTTGGTTAATTCTGATTTTAGGTACTGCGTAGAGCATACCGTGTAATTCAAATGGTAAACCCCCATCTCTGATGGGGGACTCGTAAAGTTTGACATTTCCGGGAGTTTAAACAAAAAAACCTTCCTAAAGAAAGCCGCTCAAAGCTACTAAAGGAAGGTTTTAATGAAAGATTATCGAAGTCTAAAGCATTCAAAATGGTATTGCAAGTACCATGTAGTATGGATCCCAAAGTATCGGAAAAAAGTGATTTATGGTCAACTCCGAAAGGAGCTGGGTTCGATTTTGCATGAACTGGCGAGGCAAAGAGAATGCGTGATTGAAGAAGGCCATTTGATGCCAGATCACGTGCATATGTTGATATCGATTCCACCGAAATATGCGGTATCCCAAGTGATAGGGTTCATAAAAGGGAAAAGTACGATCCAAGTGGCCCGTCAGTTTTTCGGAAAGCAGCGGAATTTCGCTGGAGAGAAGCTGTGGGCACGGGGCTACTTTGCCTCGACAGTTGGTTTAGATGAAAATGTTGTTCGAGCCTACATACGTCACCAGGAAACTGAAGACAGGCGTTATGAACAAATGGGACTGTTCAAGTAATATGCGCCTTTAGGCGCCGTTTAGAGACCGCTTTGAGCGGTTAACAATTCAAGCCCCCAGTTTTACTGGGGGTTATGACTGGTATAAGCTTCTATCGCAGCCTGTATTTCAGGTAAATCAATAAAATTTAGTCTGAGGACGTCATCCTTGTATGGGCTTACAAATGCAATGATTGGATAAATTGCATTGCCAACAATGCCAACTTCAGAACCATTGGTTGAAAACGTACAAACATGATAATTGTTGCAACAATTATGTTTGATAAATTCAAGTGGTTTATGACCAGTGGAGCTCAGGGCGCCACCTATCTGTTTTTTGAAATCTATAAATTCAACGGAAGGTATTCCTTGAGGTGAAGATGCGTGATAAAAGCCTGTAATTCCTTCTGGTAATGCCATCGCTCTCGTCTGTAAAAATGTGTACGCCCGGCATGGGCGCGATCTTATGAGGTGACCCATACGTTTTTTCGGGAAGCCCTCTGCTCATGAATCCTCCGAACTTACAAGGGCTTAGCATAAGTACTATCCCAAGGCAAGGGCGATGCCATGGGGTTTCGTCTGGAGGCGATGAAGCGCAGCGGAATCACGAGCGGTTGCGAGAACGACCGGATGGGGTGGTCACTCTACGGCAAATCTATGGGCAGGCGTCCAGGCAAAACCGCAGGAGCTGGTTTTGAACCGTTGCAACGGGCCCGAAAGGTGAGCAACAGGAGGCAGCGAGTCACCAGTGCATAAAGAGCCTGATCCCTGGTCGTCCTCTCGCAGTGAATCGGCTTAATGAAATACATTTTGTCAAATGTGTAGGTTTGACCCCTTCTCGTGATCACGCAGTTTTTGCTGGAGAAAGATTTCGAGGGGTATGTGATGGAGGGATAAGGGCGTGCTTGGTGCGTGGTTCTTGGTTCTTCGTTCGAGGGATTCGCTTCGCTCATGTCTGATTTGGGGTGCCGCACTTGGGTGCGGCATTTTAAGGGGCACGCGATTGGTGCTGTCCATCCTATGATCTATCACCTATGACCTGTCCTTTAACCATGAAGGGCATGAAGGCGACCTTCGGTCTGCATGAAGAAAAGCAGGGGAGGGGGAAAAGCGTTCTTGGTGTGTGGTTCTTGCTTCGAGGGATTCACTACGCTCATGTCATTGTGGAGCGCCGCACTCCGGTGCGGCATTCTATGGGTCATGTCGCCGCTTAACCACCACATGTTTATTTTATCATGTCCTCGTCTGCCTCTATATTGATGGGCACGGTACGGCACGGCCTTTGTCCATCCTACCTCTCCCATAATTCCATGACGCTCTGTCTCACTAAACACCATCTTCTCTTCCTGGCTTGATATCCAACTACCTGATAACTATCATGTTAAATCGTAGGGTGGAGGGAACACGAGGCGTGCCAATCGTTTGTTGGGATGCTTCCACCATCCCAAGTACACAATTGAATGATCCCAAAGTGCTACCGCATTGATGATGTATGTGGTCTTTAAATTAGATGTTCCGAATTTTGCTTGAGCCGTGATCTGGGTGGGTGTATATTTCTTGCCGAATTTTACGGTGGTTTTGGTGGGTTGGTTTTTGAAAATTGGAGGAGGGGGGGCATCGATGAACATTTGGTTGTGTGGGTACAGCTTCAATTCTCCAGAATGTCCAATGTCAGGACTCGACGCCTCTGTTGGGGCGGTGAGGTTGTACGATCTATTTGGTGTAAATAAAGGGTGTCAAGCTTTTAGATGATTATTTCATGGATCATTTTGAGGGTCGAGCATATGTTGTCTGTCTCCTGGTTCTCTGGTTCGGTTGCTTTATCATTGCAATTGATTGCATATAGTTATATTCATATGGGTTAATTAATAGCTGGATAGACTTAAAGCTTCAGTTGAGCATTATGACGCATATGTCCTTAAGATAAGCGTTCTAAATGGATGGGCATCAATGCAATTGATTATTGGCATAAATCATTAAATTAGCGGCTATAAATATGGCAAAAAAGAGAAAAGAAATCACCAAAGAGGCCATGGCCTTGGCGGAGGCTCAAATAAAAGAACAGCAAAAAGAAACGAAATATGACTTTCGTGACTTTACTGTTGATTATATTATTCAGCAATTCCACAAGGATTTATTTTTTATACCGGATTATCAGCGGAAGTTTATTTGGCCCGAAAAACATAAAGTAGATTTCATTGAATCCATTCTTCTTGGATTGCCTATACCAATGATGTTTGTTGCTGATATTGAAGATGGTCGGTTAGAAATCGTGGACGGAGCACAAAGAATTCAAACATTAGAACAGTTTTGTAATGGTGATTTGATTCTTAGTAAACTTAAAATCTTAAATACCCTTGAAGGTTTTAACTATGATGATTTGTCTCTGTCACAGAAGAGGAAATTTAATAGCAAAGCTTTGCGACTAGTAGTGCTTGAAGATTCAACTACAGAGTTAAGGCGACAAGAAATTTTTCATCGAATTAACACTAGCTCTGTTAAGGCTAAGCCTAGTGAGGTTCGTCGGGGGAATTATGATTCGCCCTTTATGAAATTCATTATACAATGCTCTAAAAATCAGTTGTTTAGAAATGCCTGCCCTGTAAGCCAAAGCTTGATAGATCGAAGGGAAAGAGAAGAACTGATTTTAAGATTTTTTGCTTATTCAAATTTATATAAAGAGTTCAAGCATGATGTCGGTAAGTTTTTAGATAAGTATTTAACTGATAATGAAAGCACCTTTAATAAAGAAGTTTTCGAAGTCGAATTTACGAAAACTATGGAGTTTGTAGATCGCTATTTCCCTTCGGGATTTGCAAAAACAAAAACATCAAGATCAACTCCCAGGGTTCGTTTTGAGGCTATTGCCGTAGGGGTGAATTTAGCCTTAAGAGAAAACCCATCCCTTGAGCCTAAAAGTATGGTTTGGTTGGAGTCAAAAGAGTTTCTTCAACATACAACAACGCATGCTAGTAACTCGGGTCCCAAATTAAAGGGCCGTGTGGAGTATGTTAAAAATCAACTGCTCAAGGAGTAATAATGGAAAGCGTTATAGATGACTTCAACGAGCGTGTGCTTGAGATTGAAGAGTATTTGAAGCTCTTGAAATTAATTGATATGCCAAATGCGAAGATTGATGTTGAAGGCAAAAGACCTTTGTCAGTTAATAGTGTTGCAATCAAAACTATGAAAGCCTCTTGTTTTTTAATGCTATATAATCTTGTTGAGTCTTCTATAAAGGGTTCTATGGTAAAATTATATGAGAAGATGAATTCTGAAGATCAGAGGCTTTTAGATTTTGATACTTATGTAAAGGACATATGGATCGAACAGAAGTTTAGGGATATGGATCCATCCTCCACAAATCAGAAAAGTTATAGAAAACTACTAAAGTCAATGATTGAAGATGTCTTGGAGCAAAAACCGGTTACTCTTGACCCAGAAAAAATTCCTATAAGTGGTAATTTAGATGCTAAAGCAATTCGTAACTTATTTAAGAGGCATAAAATCCCAATAAGAGTTCATTATAGAGCTTTTGGTGGCGGTGAGTTAAAAACTATTAAGGATCAGAGGAATTCGCTTGCCCATGGTTCTGAGAGCTTTGCTGAATGTGGGAAAGAATTTACGGTACAGACAATCATTGATATTAAAAAACAAGCAGTAGTCTATCTAAGAAGCTCACTTAAGAATGTTCAGAAATACATTGAAAACACACAATATGCAGCATGAAATTTTTTTAAATAAGTCTGATGTGATTAACTGGATACAAAATTCCGAAATTCATCACCATGCAGAATTCGGAGGAAAAACAATTCGATTTGTTGATCTCTTTTCAGGGTGTGGTGGCCTTTCTTGCGGTATTCATTTTGCTGCAAAACAAGGTGGAATGAATGCTATTTGTGCATTTGCCATAGATTCTAAGTTAGCTCCGATCGAGGTGTATAAAGATAACATTCCTTATGAGGATGAAGCTGTAATTAATGCTAATATCTTAGATGTTATGGATATTAAATCAAGAGGTGGTTTTACCGATAAAGAACTTGCTTTAAAAAAACAAGTAGGTAAAGTCGATGTTTTAGTAGCTGGACCACCCTGTCAAGGTCATTCAAACCTTAATAATTCAACCAGAAGAAATGACCCACGGAATGGCCTTTATTTATCCTGTATTCGAGCCGTTGAGTTGTTTGAGCCTCATCTTATAATTATTGAAAATGTGCCCACAGTAATCCACTCTACTGAGGGGGTTGTTCAGACTACAGAACAGAAATTTAAAGATAGTGGGTATTATGTTAATGAATTAACAGTCAATTTCCTTGATCTTGGGATTCCACAGTCAAGAAAAAGGCATGTCTTAATTGCATCTAAAAATGAAGGGTTCTGCAAGTCGCTTGCTACGCTTAATAATCGCCGCCAAACCCCGACACTTAGAGAATTCATTTCCAATATGGATTTAGATGAAGAATTAATGTTCAAAGCTGGAAAGTTGTCACTTGAAAATACTCAACGAGTAGATTTTTTATTTGATAACGAATTATATGACCTTCCAAATGAGCATCGTCCGCCATGTCATCGAGATAAGCAACATTCATATAATTCTTCTTATGGACGGCTTAATTATGACAAGCCAGCCCAAACCTTAACTTCTGGTTATGGTTCTATGGGACAAGGAAGATATATTCATCCAGAAAAAAGAAGAACAATCAACTCACGTGAAGCATCTAGGATACAGGGCTTTCCAGATTGTTTTTCTTTCTCGAAAGTGTCGAAATTGACAGAACTTCGACAAATGATAGCTAATGCAGTTCCTCCGCAGCTATCATACGTGATCTTAAAGCACTATATAAATAGTGTTATGAAGTACCAAGTAGCGGGGGAGGAAAGGGGTTAAACCTACGCATCTGACAAAATGAGTCCATACCCCCACTTTTTAAAATGCCTTTATCCACCGACCCATCCCCTCGTCGAAAGTGACGTGCCCGAGGTACGATGGCTCGGAGCATTCGCAACCCGCTTTCAAGGTTTTCGCTACAGTGGCTTCGCCCACCATGCCGCCGAAGCCTCGTTTTTTCTTGACATGAACAAACTAAACCGATTACTCAATAGATAATTGATCTGCCAGAAGGCAGACGCTTCAGGGCCCAAGCAAAAAAAATGTACACTCTTCATAAAGCTGCCGCTGAGATTTGACCCGAGGAACGAGGGTTAAAACGCTGCGGCAACACGCTTTCAAGGTGGCTCACCTTGCCGCCGGAGGCGCTTTTTGTCTGTTCTTTTTTTGCGCTGGCCCAAGCCGGATATTTCACGAATCGGGTGCGCTTATATGCAAGGCATCAGAGCTGCAGATGTAGTGGTTTACCTCAAAATTTTGATAACGCAGCAGATGAGTGAACCCGGTTCGCCCGAAGGGTGAGAAAATCTATCAGAAAATTGTGAATTACACTCCGTACTTTTGAAATAGTTGAATTGTTTACGACAAAGTATTGTAATCACGTTCTATCTGTTTTCTCTGATCGTTTTCTCATGAAATATTCGGGTTAGTTTAAGACCATTCAAACACCCACGAGACTTCAAGCCACGAAGGCCTGATCATCATCCTTATAGAGGAGATGTGGCCCCGTGGCTTTTTTATTTTTGGAGGTGAGATGAGGTTTTACATGCGTCGATTGGCGGGTTTTTTAATTCTTTTCTTGATGATGGTGGGGCCGGTTCAGGCTGCAACTCAGGTGACGGATGCCTCGGGCCGGGAGCACAGGTTTTCATCGGAGGTTACGCGGTTTATCTGTTCCGGTGCGGGGTGTCTTCGGTTGGCGACGTATCTTCAGGCTCAGGATCTGGTGGTGGCCGTGGACGATATCGAGGCGCGGCGCACCCGGTTTAATTCCCGCCCTTACTCTTTGGCCAACCCTTTCTTTAAAGACCTTCCCATCTTTGGCGGGTTTCGGGGGCGGGACAATCCGGAAAAAATTCTGGGGCTTTCCCCGCAGCCCCAGGTGATTTTTAAGACCTACCCGGCGTCGGGCACGAACCCGGTGATGTTGGAAAACAAGACAGGCATTCCCGTGGTGGCCCTGGAGTTCGGGGACCTGTATCGGAATCGGGGCGATTTTTTTGAGGCCCTGACCATCATGGGTGAGGTGTTGGGTCGCCAGGAGAGGGCGCGGGAGGTCATCGCCTTTTTTGAAAATGAGATTGCAGATCTGGATGCTCGAACCAAGGGGATTGCACCCGCAGACCGACGGAGCTGCTTTGTGGGCGGCATCGCCTTTCGAGGGCCCCACGGCTTTGCCTCCACCGAGCCCTGGTACCCGCCGTTTCAGTTTGTTCATGCGGAAAACATCGCCTGCCCCGGGCCGGGCGGCCCTCAACTCCGCCACAGCCTCTTCTCCAAAGAGCAGCTCCTGACCCGTGACCCCGAGGTCCTCTTTCTGGATCTCTCGACCCTTCAGATGGGCGAAGGGCAGGGGGGCCTCCACGAGCTGATGACCGACCCCATTTATCAGGAACTCACCGCCGTGAAGACCGGCAAGGTCTACGGCGTCCTTCCCTACAACTGGTACACCCAGAACATGGGCTCCATCCTCGCCGATGCCTGGTTCATCGGTAAGACCCTCTACCCCGACCAATTCAAAGGCATCGATCCCGCAAAGAAAGCCGATGAAATTTACTCCTTTCTCGTCTCTGACCCTGTCTTCGGCCCCATGAATGAAGCCTTCGGGAACATGGCGTTCAAGGCGGTTAAGTTACATGGCAAGGACTCTAAATAACTGCCTCCGGCGGCCAGGGGATGATCCCCTGTACCCCAGGTTGCAAATGCTACGGGGCTTCGCCCCTCCACATTTGCTGACGGGCTGCGCCCGTGAAGAACTGTTTAGTTTTTTGTCCTTCTTCGTGCAGCCCGAAGGGCGCTTCGTGATCTTCGTGGTTTAAGAGCAAACCGGATCATGAAGGCATCATGTCAGGTTAAAACCTGATTCCAATAAGACGGGTTTGACAATCGGATTTTCGTAGCCCGATTCGGGTTATCACAAAAATCAAAGGCGAATGATGCCACCCCGAGGAACGAGGGGTGGCATCATTCGCTACCTGGGGTCCAGGGGATCATCCCCTGGCCGCCGGAGGCTCTTTTTATGCATTTTGATGGTGGTGTGATGCTGGCGGATTACAGGCGCTACACGAG
>Ga0209692_10005807_pt1 | contig 10418 bp, 11 predicted proteins | sample tdDd472_FD_187129 | JGI IMG/M metagenome (GOLD analysis project Ga0209692, IMG submission 187129) | Marine sediment microbial communities from the Atlantic coast under amendment with organic carbon and nitrate - tdDd47.2 (SPAdes)... | ecosystem: Environmental > Aquatic > Marine > Coastal >...
GAATTAATACAACGACACTTATTAAGCCATGAAAAAGGTAAGTATATAGGCACTAATCATCCTGAAAGAGATAGGTTTACCGATTATACAGAACTGACCCAAAAAGTTATTAAAGGATTTGAGAATCAAAGTAGTGGGAAGGCTTTTATAGAAGCCATTCTTAAAGATAAGAAACGCTACGCAAGGGATCAGCTAGGTTTATTAGTAAAATTGCAGAAACAATTCACCGAGCAAGAGATAAACAATGCTCTTGAATATTGCGTGAAACGTAAATTGTATTCAGCAGTATTACTGAAAGATACATTAGAATATCTAAGCATAAATAAAAAAGATACAGTTTTTGAGAAAGTAGCTATTCCGGATAAATATTTAAAAATTACAGCACAAAAAAGATCAATAAATGCTTATTCCTCTATCGCAACAGAAGGAGGCAATCAGCATGGATAATATAAAAGCAATTAAAGATTATGCTAAGAAACTTGGTCTTACTAATATTTCCGAAACAGAGTTTGATTCATTTGTTGTACCATCTGACGGCTATAAATTTATGGTGAACTGTTTAGAGAGTGAATACCAGTATCGTAACCAAAAGGCGAAAGAACGCAGGATAAAACAAGCTCGTATTCCTGCGTATAAAACTTTTGGAGAGTTCGACACAGAATTTCAATCTGGCATTTCAAAAGAACAGTTGAATACGCTATCTAATCTTAATTGGATAGATAATATATATAATCTTATATTGCTAGGGCCTCCCGGTACTGGGAAAACTCACGTAGCACTAGCAATTGGTAACAGAGCATTAGAAATGGGATATAAGGTTTTCTTCTGCTCCATGGATACTCTGATTCATATATTGAAAACTCATGAGATATCGCGAGCCAGCGCAACTAAGCTTAATTATATAAAGAAGTGTCATCTTCTAATTATTGACGAGTTAGGATATTTGCCAATCGATAAAATTGAAACCAATATGTTTTTCCAATTGATATCCTATCTGTATGAACACACTTCAGTTATAATAACTTCCAATAAGGGATTTGATGGATGGGCTGATTTGCTTGGCGATACTGTATTAGCCACAGCACTATTAGATAGGTTAACGTACAAGTGCCAAGTTATTAGTCTTTCAGGAGATAGCTATAGATTAGCACATAGACAGAACATATTTAAAGAACTACAAAAGTAGGGAAATTTGTTTGCCATAAACTAGGGAATTTTATTTGACAGTAACAGAAAACATAGAAGAAAATACCCAAACTTATAATCCTGATTCGGTTCTAAATATTATCCAAAGTGACCCAGCATTGCGGAACAAGGTATTAACTGCGCTCCTTGCACAGGTTGCGGAAAAACAGCATGTTATATAAATGTTATACATTTTACATTATGTGACATTTCCATAGGATAATGACTCTCCACATACCCAAATATCAAATTGAGCTAAAAAGCTATAAACCCACTGTATAAAGGCTTTTCACATAAAAAAAGAAGCTTCTTAACGAAACTTCTTGTGGTAGCGATGACGGGACTCGAACCTGTGACACTCCGGGTATGAACCGAATGCTCTAGCCAACTGAGCTACATCGCCATAAATTAAAATCAGCAATAATATTTATATCATAAAGAAGATGATTTTGCAAGCATTATTTAAAAAATTATCTTTTTTTATTTAATCTATTGACATTATTCTTAATCAGTTGTATAGTTAGTTACATAAGTAGTTAACCACTTAACCATTAAAGGAGGTAAGGATGTGAAACTTAACCCTAATAGTCAAAGGCCTCTATATCTACAAATAGCAGATCAACTAGAGGAAGACATCATTGTAGGAACAATAGAAGAAGAAGCCCAGATACCATCAACTAATGAAGTTGCTCTAAGATATAAAATCAACCCAGCAACTGTACTTAAGGGAATGAATATCTTGGTGGATGAGAAAATTATTTATAAGAAAAGGGGTATTGGTATGTTTGTTTGCGAAGGAGCTTATGAAAATATTAAAGTCAAACGCCAAGATAAATTCTATACAGAGTATATAGATAGTATGGTATCGGAAGCTAAAAAACTAAACTTAAAAAAAGAAGATTTGATAAGAATGATAGATAGGAGGTATAACAATGAGTAAAGTACAAGCAATTAATATTAGTAAAAATTTTGATCATACCATTGCTCTTGATAATGTTAATTTGACTTTTGATGAAAACAAAATATATGGGCTTTTAGGTAGAAATGGAGCAGGAAAAACAACATTACTAAACATTATTTCAAATAGAATCTTCCCAACATCAGGACAAATAGTAATTAATAATGTTAATATGAACGATATAGAATCACAAATATCAGATATTTATGTCGTCAGTGAAAAAAACCTGTTTCCAGCGGGTATGACAGTAAAAGATGTCTTTAGATGGACAAAAGAATTTTTCTCAGATTTCGATGAAAATAAAGCCATTAAGTTGTCTAAAGAGTTCCATTTGCCTAGAAACAAAAAAACAAAATCTCTATCAACTGGCTATCTAACAATACTAAAAGACATAGTAGGTTTATGCGTAAATACAAAGTTTGTTTTTTTTGATGAACCGGTACTAGGTTTAGATGCAAACCATAGAGATATGTTCTACCAGTGTTTACTAAAATGCTACATGGATAACAACTCAACTTTTGTGATCTCAACCCACTTGATTGATGAAGTTGCTAATTTAGTAGAAAATGTAGTTATTATTGATGATGGTAAAATTATAAAGGATACTACTTGTGAGGAACTTTTATCTTTAGGTTATACAGTTTCTGGCACTAGAGAAAATGTAGATGCATTTACAAAAGGAAAGAATGTTATAGGAGAAGATATATTAGGAAATATGAAAGCTGCTTATATCTTATCTGCTGAGCAACTTCCAGACAACACAAATGGTTTAGAAATTTCTAAAATTAATTTGCAAAAACTATTTATTGAACTAACTAAAAAGGAGGCAGAACAATGAAATTAAAATCATCCCAAAAATACTATCTCAGTAGTATAAAGCCTGCAATTACTATATTCTATATAGTTATGCTTTGTTTATCTATTGTCTCCATAATTTTAAATCTATCTTTAGAAGGTAGTAACAGCAGTTTTGGAGGAGTAGCAGCAGCAAGTATAATATTCTTATTTGTAGCTGGAATATGTTCATTCTCTGAAGAGTTTAATATGTTCATACAAAATGGTATAACTAGAAAAGAACTATGGAAAGGCTTCTCAGTAAGCATATTGATTATAGCTTGCATCATGTCAGTAATAGATTTAATTATTCTGTTTATATTATCCTTAATAATAAACACAGAGTCACTCGTATTGATGATTACATCAACTTATGTGGACAATATGGTTCTAAAAGTTATAAATGCTTTTTTCTTGCAAATTATATTCTATTCACTAGCTTTAACTATTGGATATTTTATTCGTCTAATTTACTATAGAATGAACAAATTTGGCAGGATAATAGTATCTATTACAGTTCCTGGTTTTTTCTTAATAGCTCTTCCTATACTATCATCTTTTTATGATATGAGCTTTTTATTGTATTTCTTTACAGACATACTAGCTCCACTTATAGATCCAACAAAACTTTATGGTTTACCGATGTTCTATTTACTCTTCATTCTGCTTACAATTGGTATATCGTTAATAAATAAGCAATTAATAAGAAAAGCAACAATAAAGTAAATTTAAACGTGAAAGGGCATTAATACAATAATTGATGCTCTTTTTTGCTACATTTTTTAGGTAGACAAAATTCTATCATCATGATATAATTTCTTAGCAAATAAATTTGGGACTATAGCTCAGCTGGTTAGAGTGCTACGTTGACATCGTAGAGGTCGATGGTTCGATTCCATTTAGTCCCACCATGATGCCTTTTTACTACAAAGCGCATTATCAAATTACTCTCAATCGATTTTCCTGCGACAAGAAAGCAGCTTTATGTTATCATTTAAAAAAATTACACTGGAAGAAAAAGAAATACTAGAGCATTATTTTACCTACCATAATGAGCGCTCTTGCGACTTTACGGTAGGCGTTGTTTTAATGTGGAAAGATTTCTACTCTATAGAATATGCTATTGAAAACGATACTCTTTTTATGAAATATAAAGCTCCAAATGGAAACGTCGTATTTCCATTCCCACAGGGGAAAAATGCTATTGAAGGACTAGATAAGATATATGAGTACTGTATAAAAAAAGATATTCCACCAACATTTTGTTTTGTTACTGAAAATGATCTAGAAACTATAAAAAATCACTTTGATAAAGTTGAAGCTAAAGCTGAAAGAATGTGGGCTGATTATTTGTACGATGCACAGAACATAATTGGTTTAGAAGGTAAAAAATATAGAGGGCAACGAAATCATATAAACAAATTTTTAAGAAGTTATGCTGATTATAGTTTTGAACAAATCACGCTAGAAACTATTAACGAAGCTCAAGCATTCTTTGATGAAATATCTAAAAACTTTGATAAAGATTCACTATATGCACAGGAAGACCAAAAAAAGGTTCGTGAAGTAATTAAAAATTGCAGAAACTATTCTATGTTTGGAGCGATGTTAAAAGTAGATAATAAAGTAATTGGAATTTCATATGGTGAAATTTTGAATGATACTATGTTTGTTCATATTGAAAGAGCAAATACAGAGTATTTAGGAGCATACCAAATGCTTGTTAATATGTTTGCTAAGACATTTGTAGATGAAAGCGTTAAATACATTAATAGAGAAGATGACTCTGGAGATGAAGGCTTAAGAAAGTCAAAGCTTTCTTATAATCCTATCAAGCTAATTGATAAGTATAATGTAAAAATTATAAAATAGTTATTTAAAAAGCTAACTAGAAAACTAGTTAGCTTTAATTTTATTTCTTCTTGTTTGCGAAATTAATTTCAATAACCTTTGATGGACAAGCATCTATACAAAGTTCGCATACCACACATTTACTATTATCAAATGTAAGTTTTGCATTTTCATCTAAGGAAAGTGCTCCGGATGGGCATACTGATGTACATGCACCACAGTGTATACAGCTTTCCTCATCCCATGCAATACTTTTAGTTAGAACATCTACTGTTATACCACTTTCAACTAAGAAATCTATACCTTTTTCTATATTTTCTTCTTTGCCAATTACCTCAATAATTAATTCACCCTTCATACCTGGATTTACGTGGGCTTGAAATATATTGTAAATAAGATCAAAATCCTTAACTAGATGATACGTAACAGGCTTAGCAGTAAGGTCAGATGGAAATAATAATCGTAATTTTGTAGTTCTCATTATTCTACCTCCTTTAGCTTAAGTGGTTTAAAATCACCAAACATATCAATTTCTTTAATTGGTTTATTAATTGTGAAGTTATTTTCCTTAATATTTGTTTTTAAAGTCTCTGCTATTTCTCTAGCCATATATAAAGATGACATAGGAGCTGTAGGAACTGTCTTACCGTTTAATTCTACCTTCCCACTTCTAAGCTCTGCATATGACACTTTACCAAGCTGAGGCATTTTCAAGCCTCCTGTAGAGTAATCTATGAAGTTAGTATATAGTTCATCGTTTGTTCTAACTAAATCTTCAAATAGATCTTCATCCAAAACAGGTATTGGAATACCAATTCCAACATATATACTTACACCATAGTTTTTCAATACGGCAGCTCTTATATAGCGAGGTGACATTTTCTTTAAATCTCCTATAACCGCAATTGTTCCTCCGCTAAAGTTCACTCCATCATCATATTGTTCTACATTTTTCTCCGATTGAGTTCCCTGCCACGATACATATCCTTGTGCACCACCTAGGAATATTTTTGTTCCTATTCCAATAGTTCTCATAGATGGATCTTTTAAAAGCGGAGATAACTCACCTGATGTGGAGTAGTTAACATTACCACTGTTTGGAAAAAGTGTCCCCATATATGTATGTATTGTTTTATCACCAGTATTTGTTGCTGCGGAATAGTTTTGATAGCAATTCCTCGGGTTGTACATATAAGCTTGGTTCATATCTTCAAGCCCTATCTCAGCAACTGCCTCTTTCCTAGGGTATGCATCTGTTCCGTAGCTTTTAGCATGCAAACTAATTTTTTTACCTTTTAACAAATCCTCAATAACATGTGCGCCACCATAAGTCATCGGTCTATCACTAGAGCCTTGGGTTGCCCCTAGATAGGTATCAACAGCCGCTAATCCTCCACTTGCAGGGACATTGTTCATAGTTATTTCCGACATACGTATTCTTTTGTCTGTGTGACCAAAATTAAAAAATGCCCCAGATGAGCACATCATGCCAAAAGTGGCACACGTAACTACATCTATCTGTTCATAAGCCTTTTTATGTCCTTGTTCTTTACACATTTCTATGGCTTCCTCCGCCGTAAAAACCGCTACGTCGCCAGATTGAATCTTTTCATTTATTTCTTCATAAGTACGTATCATAGTACATATACCTCCTTTGCTAGATTTGATTTTGAATATTATATATTACATTTAATAATATTGCAAATAAAATAAGGATAGTTTTAAATAAAACTATCCTTATAATAGTATTTGTATACCTAAAATTATATGCTCTTACAATAGATAATTACTTTTAATCAAAATTTACCATTGATCTTACTTCGTAATTTTCTTCTATTAGTTTATCACGGCCATTTAAGTAATTAAGCTCTATCATATATAGAATTCCTGCTACTTCGCCGCCTAATTTTTCAACTAATTTTATATTTGCAAGAGTTGTACCACCTGTTGCTAATAAATCATCAACAACTAATACTTTTTGCCCTTTTTTAATAGCATCACTATGAATTTCTAATGTATTTGTGCCATACTCTAGAGCATAATCATATTTTATTGTATCATAAGGTAATTTACCAGCTTTTCTTATAGGTACAAATGATGCCCCTAGTGCGTATGCTATTGGTGTGCCTAAAATAAATCCGCGAGATTCAGGAGCAACAACTACATCGAAGTCAAATTCCTTTGCAGCTTCTATAAGCATGTCCATTGCTTGTTTAAAAGCCTCTTTATCACCTAAAACTGTAGTAATATCGATAAAGTCTATACCCTCTTCAGGGAAGTTTAATACATGTCTAAATTTTGATTTTAAGTCCATACTGTTATGCCTTTCTAGTAACCACTGTAAACTAAGTAATTGGTGCACCTGACAGGAGTCGAACCTGAGACCTTTCGGTCCGGAGCCGAACGCTCTATCCACTGAGCTACAAGTGCACAGCAACACAACAAGTATTATAGCACAATGCCTTTGATATTCAAAGGATTATAGTGTATTATTTACATACATATTCACATATATAACTACAAATATCATGCTGTAAATAAATTACTATTTTTACAAACAACATATTTTACTATATTATAAGAATGAATTAAGGGGATAGCGTAATGAGAAAAATGCAAGGTGGCAGAGACGAAATTATAAGGATACAAAATGATATAAGACGTCCTAGTGGGCAATGGTCTAAATATGTTGCTAAATTCTTAGTGTTTCTACATGAAAACGGATTTGATAAAGCACCAAAGTTTATTAGATTCATGGATAATGGTGACGAATTAGTCAGCTATGTTGAGGGAAATGTGGAAAATGAGCTATCATACGATCTTATGAAAAGTGATAAAGTTTTAATTTCTGCAGCAAAGCTTTTAAGAGAATATCACGATGTTTCTAGTCAATATATACAATTACTTACAGGTGATGAAACCTGGATGTTAGCTGTAAAAGACCCAGTAGAAGTTATGTGCCATGGTGATTTCGCTCCTTATAATACTGCTATGATCGGAAAAAAAGCTGTAGGAATTATTGATTTTGATACACTACATCCAGGAAATCGACTATGGGATATTGCGTATGCGCTTTATCGCTGGGTACCAATGGTAGATAACAAGAATACTGGTTGTCTAAATAATCCTGGTTATATATTAAAGCGTATTGGCGTATTCATGGATGCTTATAGATACAAGAAAATCTCATATGGAGAAATTATAGAATGTATAATTGAAAGATTGGAATATCTAGTCGAGTTTATGATTAGCAAGGCAGAAGACGGAGATAAACAGTTTATAAGAAATATTACAGATGGTCATCATATTGTTTATCATAATGATATTGAAGACTTAAGAATTTTTTTGTCAACAGTTAAATAGTAATTCTATATTAAACTTTTTTTCTATTAGAACTTACTACGCTTCTGAACAGAATATAAACTACACATCCAGCTATAAGCAAAAGTACTGTATCTGGAATAGGAAACTGCAAGTTTAATATCTCTTGTCTTTGTTGTGCAAAGACATCTATACTATATGGAATAAATCTTATAAAAGTAAAGCATAAAAGCCCAGATATTATACCATGGCAAATCTTTCCCAATACAAACATTGGCTTACTATATGGGACTTCCTTTGATACACTAATGCTTTGAAATACTGCTGATAATCCTCCAAATGATACAATAGCACATATAGCTGTTGCCGCTAAATAAAAATCTAATCTTGAGGCGCTCACACAACCATCTAGAAGCTCTAAACTTCCTCTAAAGAAAACTTCACCTATGGTAATGCCTTCAACACTCTCCCTACTTATAAAAATAGCATCTCCTATCAACTTAAAAAGTCCCATAAAGGCGAATATCTTTACCATTATCTTTGATGTATTTAAAATGCTTTTATCAAGTATATGAAATATATCAATACCACTTTTTCTTTTTTCGTACACTTTATTTCTATTGCTATTTGTTGGTTCACCTTTTATTGTTGAAAAGATGAACGCACTAATAACTCCACCCAGAATATGTGATAACAATATCACTATTCCTGCACCATATGAATTGAGTAATACTGTACCTATTGTACCAATTACAAACATAGGTCCACAATTTGAACACAAAATCATGCTAACAAGATAATTCCTATTTAATCTACCCTTGCTATGTAACAAAGATAAAGAAGCTGAGCCACTTGGGTATCCCCCTATCAAGCTGGTTGCATAAGCACCTGCTACATCCGTATCTAACTTTAGTATCTTTATTAACGGAATTAATGGATATCCTATTATTCTTGCTCCATTAAGCATCAGTATCATCTGTGAACAAAGAATAAACGGAAACAAAGTAGGTAATACTGTTAAGATAAATGTAGATAATGTTTCTTTTATAGAATTTACAACTATATCCGGCTGAATTAACATATAAATTATGGAAATTATTAAGAATACAATGTATAATGTATTTGTGTATTTCTTTGATAATGTAGACATAGTCTAATATATGAAAGGAAAAGTGCTAATATGAAAAATGATATAAAAATAGGATTAGCATTAAGCGGCGGTGCATTAAGGGGACTTGCTCACGTTGGCGCTCTAGAAGTTTTTGAAGAGCACAAAATCCCGATTCATTTAATAGCAGGTACAAGCATGGGTTCACTAGTAGGGGGACTCTATGCAGCTGGAAGAACACCAAAGTTTATGCGTGCCTTATCAGAAAGCATAACTGCAAGTGAAGAAAGACGCTACATAGACATTACTATACCTAGAATGGGAATGATAAAGGGTAAAAAGATCGAGCAAATGATATACACTTTGTGTGGTCGTACAAAAATCGAGGATCTTAATATTCCATACAAAGCAGTTGCTTGCTGCATCGAAGACAATAAAGTAGTTGCATTTGATAGGGGAAGTTTAACCTCAGCAATACGCTGTAGTATTGCAATCCCAGGTATATTTGAGCCTGTTCTTTATGAGGGTAAAACATATGTGGATGGTGGCGTATTAGAAAGAGTCCCTATAAGTGTAGTGCGCCAAATGGGTGCAGACTATATAATCGCAGTCGATGTCAATGCAAGAGGTGGCACAAACCCTAAACCAGAATCTATATTTGACATTCTCTTCACAGTATTTGATATGATGGAATGGCAAGCAATGGAAAGAAGAACTGTAGATGCTGATGTTACAATACTACCCAGTGTAAGACATATAAACCCCGCATCATTTAAGCAAGCAAAAGAATGTATTGATATTGGTAGAGATGCAACTTTAGCAGTTATAGATAAAATAAAACAAGATCTTTCTATGATGGGATACAGTTTCTAGTAAATAAATTTATCATAAATTATGTGATATTTCATTTACTGTATATTATTTAATAAATGTAATTTCTAGCTGCGTCTTCTAACAGTCTTTTTACTTTGCTCAAACAACAATTAATATAGAATTAAGCGAAAACATATTAAAAGATTTTTCTTATAAACATATTAAAACGAGGCTATCCTTAATAGGATAACCTCCAGAATATCATTTATTTGCTAGTAGTTTTAGCAGTTTTCTTATCACAACACAAAAGTCTTGATCCACATTTACAGAAAGTGCAAATCAATATAC
>Ga0209692_10005810_pt1 | contig 10411 bp, 8 predicted proteins | sample tdDd472_FD_187129 | JGI IMG/M metagenome (GOLD analysis project Ga0209692, IMG submission 187129) | Marine sediment microbial communities from the Atlantic coast under amendment with organic carbon and nitrate - tdDd47.2 (SPAdes)... | ecosystem: Environmental > Aquatic > Marine > Coastal >...
GCTATGCTTCTTTTTTTATATCAGTTCTATCTTGCTTTACGATCTCGGATGAAATTGAATTAAGGTGTTTTTTAAATATTCTTTGTCCAGATGCGTATAGATTTCAGTAGTAATAATAGACTCGTGTCCTAACATTTCCTGAACAGCTCTTAGGTTTGCACCGCCATCAATAAGATGAGTTGCAAATGAGTGTCGGAAAGTATGTGGACTAATGTTCTTTTCAAAACCAATTTTTTTGGTTAAGTTTTTGATTATTGTGAAGATCATTACTCGAGATAATTTCTTGCCGCGTCGATTAAGGAATAATACGTCTTCATCATCCTTGAAAATCTTAAGGGTCCGACGATATTCGCTTAGATAGAGGTTTATTTCTTTAATAGCTTTTGAGCTAATTGGGACTAAACGTTCTTTGTTTCCTTTGCCTTCAATTTTAATAAAACCAGACTCAAAAAATAAGTTAGATATCTTTAATTCAATCAATTCAGATACACGAAGGCCGCAACTGTACAATGTTTCTAAGATTGCTTTATTTCGCTGACCTTCTGATTTTTTTAAATCAACAGAGTTGATAATTGTATCAATCTCCTCAACAGAAAGAATGTCTGGAAGTTTACGACCGATCTTTGGAGATTCAAGAAGAGCTGTTGGATCTTTTTCAACTTTCTCTTCAATTAAGAGAAATTTATAAAATGACTTGATGCCACTTATTACTCTTGCTTGAGTTCTTGGACTGATTCCCCTTTCGCCAATCCATTCCATCATTTCTTTAAGATCTGCAAGAATTACATCTTCTGGATTTTTGTTCTTTCCATTATCCCTAAGAAATGTAACCAATTTAGTAAGGTCTGTTACATAGGCGTGAATAGAATTTTCTGAAAGACCTTTTTCGATCTTTAGATAATTTCTAAATTCACTAATTTCTGATTCCCAATTCATAATTTTACTTTTTAAAAGTGTTTCCCGGTTATTCGCAACAGTAAAAATAAATATTGCACTGATAACGAGCAAGAAAAAAACAGTAAAATTTAAAATAATGTTTATTTTTCCTATTTGTAATTTAAATTTAGTCGTGTTTTTTTATTCCAACAAACTATCGTAATTTTGCAGAATTGTTTGATAACACTACTGAATGAATCTATTAATTATAAATGGTCCTAACCTGAATCTGTTAGGTAAGCGCGAGCCAAATATTTATGGAAGTACTACTTTTGAAGAGTATCTTGAAAAGTTACGCAATAGATATCCTGATGACGTAATTTCTTATTTTCAATCCAACTCTGAAGGTGAAATTATTGATCAGATTCATATGCTAAGTAGTGATGTTGAAGGTGTAATATTGAATGCTGGGGCATATACACATACTTCTTTAGCTATTGCAGATGCTATTTCAGCTATCAAAAAGCCTGTCATTGAAGTGCATATTAGTAATGTGCACAAAAGAGAAGAAGTGCGACATAAATCATTTATATCACCAGTAAGTTCAGGTGTTATCTTAGGATTTGGATTAGATTCTTACCGTTTGGCTGTAGAAGCTGTCAAAGGATTAAATTAATAAGTTGTTTTTATAATATAGTGTTTTAAAATGCCTAAATAAAAGGTTGGGGAAGAGCTTTTTGTTAGGTGAAAATTAATTGTTGCATACCACCAAGAAAAATTTGATTATGAAGAAGTTTACCAAAATTGTAGCCACAATTTCGGATCGCCATTGTGACGTGGATTTTTTGAAAAAGTTGTATAAGTCAGGAATGAATGTTGTGCGTTTGAATACGGCACATCAGGATTTTGAGGGTGTTTTAAAGGTTATCACTAATGTACGAGCTGTTTCCGATAAGATAGCGATATTGATTGATACCAAAGGTCCTGAAATTAGAACAACAAAATGTGAAGAGGATATCGAATTAAAGACCGGTGATATCTTAACGGTTAAAGGAGGTAATGAAAGTGTGTCTTCGAAAGATTGCATTTGTGTAAGTTATGAGGATTTTGTTAAGGATATGCCGGTTGGTGGTCAGATCCTTATTGATGATGGTGAGGTGGCTATGAGTGTTACTTCAAAGGAGGAAGATCATTTGGTTTGCGAAGTGCTGAATGACGGTATTGTTGGAAGTCGTAAGAGTGTTAATGTGCCAGGAGTTCGAATTAACTTGCCTTCTGTAACCGAAAAGGACCGTAACTTTATAAAGTTTGCTGCTCAGAATAATATTGATTTTGTAGCACATTCTTTTGTTCGCCACAAGGGTGATGTTCTTGATGTTCAACAAATATTGAACGAGATGGAGAGCCCAATGAAAATTATAGCAAAAATTGAGAATGAAGAAGGGGTTGAAAATCTTGATGAAATTCTTGAATATGTACATGGTATAATGGTTGCACGTGGCGATTTAGGTATTGAAATTGCTCAAGAGAAGATTCCTGGAATTCAACGTCAGATGATTCGTAAGTGTGTTGAAGCCAAAAAACCAGTGATTGTGGCAACGCAGATGTTGCACACTATGATTAAGAATCCACGACCTACTCGTGCCGAAGTCACTGATGTAGCTAATGCGATTTATTATAGGACTGATGCAATAATGCTTAGTGGTGAAACGGCATATGGGAATTATCCTGTAGAGGCGGTTAGGACGATGGCTAAAATTGCAAAAGAGGTTGAAGCTGCTAAAGATAGTAGGAATGATATTCCTGTCGTTCAAGAGAGTGCTGATGTTACAGCTTACCTTGCAGATACAGCCGTTAAAGCTAGTAAGACACTAGATATTAAAGCTGTTTTAACAGATAGTTTAACTGGTAAAACAGCTCGCTATTTAGCAGCTTTTCGTGGTATTTGTCCAGTTTTTGCGTTGTGTTATAATCAGAACGTAGGACGTCAATTGGCGCTTTCTTATGGTGTATTTCCTCGCTTAATGGAAGATGGAAGTTCTAAGAAGGAGATATTGAAAAAAACGCTTAAGAAGCTTCTTAAAAAAGAAGTTTTAATTGAAGATGATTTGGTTGCGTACTTAGGAGGTAGCTTTGGAATAGGTGGTGGTACTACTTATCTTGAAGTCATTACTGTTAAGGCTCTGCTGAAGAAAGTAGATAACGAATAAGACTAAGTTTATTTTATATTAAGTAGGTGTTTCTGTAAAGAAGCACCTTTTTTATTACATTAATGATTGAAGTTATGTTTGTATGAATAGAAAAGTGAACTTAGATATATTTTTTTTTAGAGCTTAAATGGCTGATTGCAAATGATGAGCATTTAGTGTTGTTTAAAAAGTGCATTTCAATTCGATAATAATATTGCATAATAGAAAAGAAGCCTTATCTTTGCATCGCTTTCAGAAACAAGGAGTGCACTTGAAGCTCCGATATCAAAGGAAAGTAGCCGATTTTGAACGGAAAATTGGTCATCAAAAAAGATTGAATTGAAATTAAACTGGTCTGGTAGTTCAGCTGGTTAGAATGCCGGCCTGTCACGCCGGAGGTCGCGGGTTCGAGTCCCGTCCAGACCGCTTGTTTAGTTTCGTCAGCATAACTTATTGAAAGTAATTAAAACTGGTCTGGTAGTTCAGTTGGTTAGAATGCCGGCCTGTCACGCCGGAGGTCGCGGGTTCGAGTCCCGTCCAGACCGCTTGTTTTATTTACTTCATATTATGGTCTGGTAGTTCAGTTGGTTAGAATGCCGGCCTGTCACGCCGGAGGTCGCGGGTTCGAGTCCCGTCCAGACCGCAAAAGCTCATCTTAGGATGGGCTTTTGTTGTTTTATGCAGTCTATTTTAGATCATGAATTGGGATCGTGATCCAAGATTTTTTAAAGTTCTTGAATCAGATTATTAATGGCTTGCCAAAAGTTTATGTGAAAGGCCATGCTTTTTTCGTCGATACAATCCGATAAATAACATTTTTCAGATTGAGGGGAGAATTGATACTGTTTAGTGTTTAAATAAAATTGTGAGCGTTCTGGATGAAATTGAACGGCAAATACATTTGGGTAGTGAGCATGAAACACGGCTTCAATAATTTTGCCATCGGTAGAGGTCGCACCAACTTTAAAGCCTTTACCTAGTTTTTCAACAGCTTGATGATGGTAGCTATTAACCAAGGGTTGAATATTGGGATCAACTTCTACCAAATCAGGAAAAAAATAATCCTTAAATGTTACATTGTGAAAGTAAGAGCCAGCTAGTCCTTTATTTTTATGATGCGACATTTTTGGGTAAAAGTTCCGATGAATCTCATTCTGATTTAAATGTTGTAAGCCCTTAGATTCATTACTGCTGAATATCTCTGAAGGAATATCTTGAATAAGAGTTCCTCCTGTTGCAATGTTCATGGTTTGCATACCTAAGCAGATGCCAAATATGAAGTAATTCGAGTTTTCTTCAAGTAAACCTTTGTAATCGTTGTTTTGGTAGCCCCCAAGAAGATGATATAAAAAAGAGGCTTCAAAATAATGCCTATACGGATCTGTTACTATCGTTGCAGGGTGTGTTTCTTCTTTGTATAGTACAGGTGGAATATCTGGCCCGCCAAAAAATATGACGCCTTCGCTTTCATTGAATAGTTGCTTAAAGTGTGCACTGCAAGCATTCATGCAATAAAGACTATCAACGTAAAGTGTATCGCTAAATTCGATTAGTTTAATGTTTAAATAGTCCATAGTGTCTAGCATTGAGATAGACTTTGAATAATCATATACTTCGTCTTTGTGGTATATTCCAATTAATTCGATTGCTTGCAAGTCAAGTAGATCTTTGTTGTAAAGGGCATGTATGACTTCTAAGTTTGAAATTGTTGGATGTGCTATTAATACTCTTTTATTTATATTACTTGGAAGGGGCTGAAGTAATTGTGCGTTTGCAGAAATGGCACACATCAAAGTAAGAAGAAAGATATAAGCTCTCATATTAACCGGATTTACAGTAAAAATAATAAAAATGAGAGTAATACAAATGATAGAGTAACTATTGATTTGGTAAGGCAGTCTTTTTATACATCAAACAATTAAGAAGGAAGTGTGATTTAGTGTTGTTAGGATGTAAAAGTAAGCTGATACTTTATTTTTTCTTAAGCCTTGTGTGGAGTAAAGAGGAGGGAATGGAATAAAAAAAAGCCTATCAAATATTGATAGGCTTATAGGTATTGTAAAAATATATCGTAATTATACTACTTTCACATTAACGGCATTTAAGCCTTTTTTACCTTCTTGTAGATCGAATTCTACTTCATCACCTTCGCGAACTTCGTCAATTAAACCAGTTACATGCACGAAGTGCTCTTTGCCATTTTCTTCAGTAATGAAACCAAAGCCTTTTGCGTCGTTGAAGAATTTTACGGTACCTTTATTCATTTTTCAATTTATTGATATTAATAACTGGCGTAAAGGTAATTTAATATTCTTATAATTCATCTTTTATTTTAAAAATTATTTCACAAATGTATTTAAATTGAAAATGTATTACTGAAAATATGCTAATTGTGTTTACATATTCTCATATTTATCTTCAATATTCTTGTTAGTATTACTCACGTTAATCTCAATGCCGCTAGTAAGTTTAGTGCTTCCCGATTGAGGTTTAGTTTCAATAGAAGCAGGTTCTGTTTTTTTAGTATTAGATGTTTTAAAAAATGCAATTGATTCCTTCATTTGAGCAGCCTGTGAAGATAATTCTTCAGCTGTAGACGCTAATTCTTCTGACGATGCAGCATTTTCTTGAGTGATATTAGCCAGTTGCTGTACGCCTGAATTTACTTGAGCTACTCCCGCACTCTGTTCTTTACTTGAACTATTGATTTCTTCTACTAAGTGGGCTGTTTCTTTTATTTCAGGTACTAAAGCTTTTAGCATGTTGCCTGATTTATCGGCAATTTTAACACTTGTGCCAGCTAGTTCAGTTATTTCACGGGCGGCTTTTTGTGTTTGCTCAGCAAGTTTTCGAACTTCAGAGGCAACTACCGCAAAGCCTTTCCCATTTTCACCGGCTCTTGCGGCTTCAACAGCTGCATTAATAGCCAACAGATCTGTTTTGTGAGATATTTCGTTGATGATAAATATCTTTTCTGCGATCGTTTTTATGGCAAGCGTGGATTCTTCAACGGCGAGTTGTCCTTCATGCATTTCCGATGAAGTTTTAAGAGCAATATCCTCTGTTCTGGTGGCGTTATCGGCATTTTGTGCAATGCTGCTTGCCATTTCTTCTATTGATGCAGAAATTTCTTCGCTTGATGCTGCTTGCTCAGTGGAGCCAGCTGATAATTGCTCTGATGCTGTACTTAATTGATTACTTACGCTTGCAAAGTTATCTGATGCAATAGATATTTCTTCAATAATCACTTTTAATCGGTTAACCATTAATATAAGAGCATCGTCCAATTCACCCTCAAAATCTGATTCATCCATGCTGTCTAACACTAATAGATTACCAGCAGCAACTTCTTTAGCAACATGTGCGCTTTTACGAAGTTTTTTAATCATTAGTTGGATGTCCTTAAGTAGCTCTCCAATTTCATCTTCAGTCTTAATTTCAACATCGGTTGAGAAATCGCCATGAGCAACTGCTTTTAGGGTTACTTGAGCTGACTTGAGTGCACTTTGTATGTTATTTAATATATAAACCAATAGTGCAACGGTAAAGGCTAAAAAACAAATGATGAGAATAATAATATTGCGAATTGTGTTATTGATAGCTTCTTCGCTCTTGGTTTCGATAACAGTCACAATTTCTTCAATTTCAGGTTCCGTCTTGTAAATGGTCTTTCGCAATTTCCCTCTTACACCTAACTCTTCATTTAAACCAATTTTTTCATCAAGCTTAACAATGTTGTTAAAAGCAGTTTTGTAGGTTTTTAATCGTGTAGTAATAATGTCTTTTTTACTTTCAGATAATTGCTTGCTTCTTTTTATCTGATTAATAAATGTTTCTACTTCAGTATTAAGTTTGTTTTGATAAGAGATATCTTTCCTTAACAAGTAATCTTTTTCGTGCTTACGTAGAAGTAGTTGTTCTTCCGCAATGAAAGAAGCATCATTGTAGTTTTCTTCTAATGATTTCACGGCACTTCTCATTTCACCTATTTTACCATTGTCTTTAAGGCCCCTTTCAGTATATAATTTAACCAAGTTGTCAAAATAATTTTCGTAGAGTGTAAAATCTGCCTTTAATGTTTCTAACGTCTCAACTAGATTATTTTTCTGCACATAAGTGCTAGCCTCTAATTCGTCAATTGTTAATTGATTTTGATCTTTTACTTTATGGAAAGTGTCAAGATATTTACTTTGTTCTGTTTCAAAGTATTCATCATTCGTTAATTCTCTTAATAAAAAGTCTTTCTCAGCCTTTCTAAGTTTAAGCATATTGGTTTTAAGTTGATTGGCTTTTTCCAAATCGGTATGTAAAGCCTCAATCTTACTAAAAGAAAGATATGTCATAGAACCAATAATTATTAGTGTCAGTGTAATGGCAGTAGTAAGCCCTATTAATTTTTGCTTAATTGTAATTTTTCCCATTTTTCCCATTTTCCCAAAATATATTAAGTAGATTAGTTCTACTCAATTGTTCCCTATATCGTTGATAATTACCTAGCGTTAACGCAGTAAGGGCATGTGTTGTTTCATTTTATTTGCCTTTGTTAAATCAAGGTTTCAATACTGAAAATAGATAATAGCATTGATTTGCCTAAAAATTAGCGTAATAATGAGGTGTGAGTTATTAACATGTATTTAACTGAGTTAACAGTTTGTAATGTGATGATAATGATATGCATCATTCGCAAATAGCGATAAACTGGAATGTGCCGTAATAAATGCAAGTATTGTTTAGGATAAGTACAGAATTAATCTGTGAATTATTTTTTTTGAAACAAACCGCCCACAAATCGGTTATTTAAGTCAAGAACTTAAAAACAATACTCTTAATAATCATTGCTAATTAAAATCAATTTTCCCTATGAGTGTATTAGTAAACAAAGACTCAAAAGTTATTATACAAGGATTTACAGGTGGTGAAGGTACTTTTCATGCTTCTCAAATGATAGAGTATGGAACCAATGTAGTTGGAGGTGTAACTCCTGGTAAAGGAGGAACAGAACACCTGAATTTACCTGTTTTTAATACCGTTGCAGATGCGGTTTTTAAAGTTGGTGCCGATGTGTCAGCTATTTTTGTGCCACCTCCATTTGCTGCTGATGCTATTATGGAAGCTGCTGATGCTGGCGTTAAAGTTATTGTAACTATTACAGAAGGAATTCCTACGGCCGATATGGTTAGTGTCAAGGAATATTTATCAGGGAGAAATGTACGCTTAGTAGGACCGAATTGTCCGGGTGTTATAACTCCCGGTGAGGCTAAAATTGGCATAATGCCAGGTTTTATACACAAGAAAGGAACTATTGGGGTTGTCAGTCGTTCGGGTACTTTAACGTATGAGGCTGTTGATCAGTTAACCAAGCAAGGCCTCGGACAAAGTACTTGTATTGGTATAGGTGGTGATCCTATTATTGGAACAACAACCAAAGAAGCGGTTGAGCTCTTGATGAATGATCCGGAAACAGAGGGCATTATTATGATTGGTGAGATTGGTGGGGGGATGGAAACAGAAGCTGCCAGATGGATTAAGGAGAATGGGACGAAGCCTGTTGTTGGTTTTATTGCTGGACAAACAGCTCCTAAAGGGAGAAGAATGGGGCATGCAGGCGCTATAATTGGAGGCAAGGATGATACTGCAGAAGCTAAAATGACTATCATGCGCGAGTGTGGTTTGCATGTGGTTGAGTCGCCTGCTGATCTTGGCGTTACAATGGCAAAGTCTCTTGGGAAGTAATTATTGTTTGAGCTATATGGAAACGCTGGATTGATGTATCAGTCCGGCGTTTTGTTTTTAGGAATAAGGAATTAATTGTTTGTAATCTTGAAATAAGATACTTGTTGTTGCAATTCTGAGGCAAATGCATTGAGTTCATCTGCACTTTGCGCAAGAGTATCTGCTAATGAGGCATTTTGTAGAGTTCCATTATTTAATTGTTGCAGAGCCGATGAAATTTGCTGAATACCCATATTTTGTTCTATGCTTGCTGAAGTGATTTCATCAACTAAACCGGATGTTTTCTCTATTTCAGGTACTAATTCTTCCATGTCGTTACCTGCCCTTTCTGAAATCATAAGGGCGCGGCGCGATAGTTTTTCAATATCCTGGGCGGCATTTTGACTTCTTTCGGCTAGTTTTTTTACTTCGGCAGCAACAACAGAAAAGCCACGGCCAGATTCCCCTGCACGAGCAGCTTCAACAGCTGCATTCAATGATAGAATATTCGTTTGTGCTGCTATATCCTGAATAATGGAAATGCGTTCAGCCACCGAGCCCATTGCTTCACGCATACGTTGGGTGGACGAATTGCTATTTTTAACACTGGCTAAAGCTGAATGTGAAAGCTTTGATGTCTTTTGGGCATTTTCTGTATTTTGACCAATGTTGGCAGTCATCTGTTCAATAGCTGACGATACCTCTTCGGAGGATGATGCCATAGTGTTGGCTGCATTGGAGAGTGCACCAGAGTCTTGCTCAAGCCTTGTTGAAGTGTGTTGAATTTGTAAAGAGTTTTCACGTATCATCTTCACAATAACAGTTAGCTTTTCTTGCATGTCAACCAAAGAGTTATTAAGTATATCTAATTCATCTGACTCTTTTGTGTAATAATAACTACCGGTTAAATCACCTGAAGATATATTAGATGTTATTTTCGTTGATCGCACAATTGGATTAGTAATCTTACTTGTGATAAAGTATACCAGTATGGCTAACAAAATAATTGCGAACAGACCAATGCCGAGCATTACCATTAATATCCAATTCGCTTGGGCCGATAGAACTGATTTAGGTGTTTTAATGATGACAAACCAAGGATGTTGGCTCTTGCCAATGTAAATTGGAGCTATTGTAAAAAGTAGCTTATCGCCATCTGCTTTTACTCAATAATATTGCAATTGTCGCCTAGTCAGGTTTTGATATTGCTTAACATCAATAGAGGCATAATAATCAATTAATGGCTTTCCTAGTTTGCTTTTATCAGAGTTACCGATTATTGCCCCTTGCGCTGATAATAGATAAGTATCTGATTCTTTAAAGGGCTTGATGTTGGCAACATAAGCCGGAAAGGCATCAAGCAACATGTCGATTCCAACAACACCAATGCCAGTTTTATTGTTTTGCATAGGAGCAATGATGGATGTCTCCAGTACTTTTTCGTGTTCTGCATCACCATACTGATACCAATAAGGTTCTACAACTGATTCGTCTAAATTAGCTATTATATTATGGTATGGAGATGGTTTAATACCATCGATGTCACGGATGATCTCTTTGTGCTCTAGATGGCCATTTTCGCGTGAAAAGGTTGAGGTAAGTCGCCCTGGTTCATTGCCCCAGTTGTCATCAAT
>Ga0209692_10005812_pt1 | contig 10411 bp, 8 predicted proteins | sample tdDd472_FD_187129 | JGI IMG/M metagenome (GOLD analysis project Ga0209692, IMG submission 187129) | Marine sediment microbial communities from the Atlantic coast under amendment with organic carbon and nitrate - tdDd47.2 (SPAdes)... | ecosystem: Environmental > Aquatic > Marine > Coastal >...
CATGGATGCTGCCGAGCTCCAGGATGTCGGTCCAGGCGCCGTCACGCCAGCACTGGACACCCGCATCGAAGCTCGGTCCAGTGCGGCATTGGCGAGCGAGGTAGAGCTCGTCGTGCCAGATGGCGAAGGCATTCACGGTTTCGGTCTGGCCAGGGTAGACATCGAGGATCTGGATGCCGTCCCAGGCGACCACCGTGCCGGTTGTCGCGCCGTTGATGGTTTCGAAATCCCCGCCGACAAGTAACAGGTCATCGAAGACGATGAATGACTTGACCGGACCGTCGGGAGCGAATGCCTCGAACCAGCCACCGCCATCCCACAGGAAACCACCGGCATATAGCTGCCCATCGTAGACGGCCAGAGCCATGGACGCGGTCGGCAAATCGACACCAAGCTGGGTCCAAAGGCCACCCTCCAGAGCATAGATCCCCATGGTCGAATACGTTCTCTGACAGAGCGCGTGGAGCTTCCCCTCGAAGACCACGAAATCAAAGATATCCAGGCCCTCGAGCCCCTGTCCCATGCCTACCCATTGCTGATCCCCGATCTGACGGGCAACCAGATTCGCCGGCACCGAGCCGACCGCGCTGAACTTGCCGCCGACGACCAGGTCGCCTTCCCAGGTGGTGAGGCAGGTGGTCAGATTGTTGGGACCGGTCACGTGGAACTGGTCACTCCACTCCACGGCTCGGGAAGTGGCGAACCAGCAGAACGCCGCGAACAGGGTGAAAAACAGGGAAATTCGCCAGTATGACCTCATGCCGTCCCTCCAGATCGACGTGAAGAGATGTCGAACTCAGGTAGAGATCATATCACACGAGTGTCAGAATTATCATAATTTTGTTATTTGAGTTGATCCTTGATAGCACCATGACAGGACGTGCAGGTCACCGGACCGTCCTCATCGGTATGGCAGCCGATGCAGGAGGTGTGAGCGGCCATCTGCAGTGATGGCAACTTGTTGTCCTCGCCATGACAATCGGCGCAGCCGGTTTCCTCGCCGTCGGCGGGAATCAGCCGGCCCGAATCGGGGTCGGCGATGTGGTGGCAACGGGCACAGTCGTCGTCGACCATGCCGATATGGGCATCGTGGTCGAAATCGGCCAGGCCGGAGACCAGGTTCCCTGCAGGTTCGGTGACGTCCTTGGCATGGCATGAAGCGCATAGCGAAGGATGGGGGCCACGGTTCATGGTCACGTGACAGTCGCCGCAGAGACGGTGTGGTGCCTCGCCATGGGTGGCGGGGTCGACGGCGGTGGGGACGGCAAAATCCAGGGATCCGGAAGTGTCCTGAGAATGACAGACCTTGCAATCAGGCCGGCCATCCACGGTCAGGGCCTCGGAATGCAGATCATGATCGAAGACCACCGGCGGTCTCTCCCCCTGATCGGCCAGAACGATCTGACCGGCCTGGGCATTCGCCACCGCCAGCACCAGCAAGCTCATCAGAATCCAGCGCATCATCGTCATCATCAGTCCTCCGCCCCCTCGTTGCCGGCCCCGGGGAGCTGGATACACTCGGCCATGATATCGATCAGGAACTTGGTCTTCATCTTCAGATCGTAATGGCCCACCACGTCCTCGATACCGCTGTGACAGTTGTGACAGGGCGTGATACAGATCTCGGCTCCGGTGGCGGCCAGTTGCTCGGCCTTGATCCGGGCACTGGTCATGCGCGTGATCTTTCCGGGCGGACCACAGTTGATCTGTCCACCACCAGCGTTGCAGCAGTAGTTGTGCTCGAGATTCGGATTCATGTCGCGGAAGTCACTGCACATGGCGTTGATCACATCGCGCAACTTGCCGCCCAGGCCCTGGCCACGCACGGTGTTGCAGGGGTCCTGCACGGTGACGGGCGTGTCGAACTTCTTGGCGATGGTCACCTTGCCGCTTTCCAGCAGGTCCCAGTAGAACTCGATGGCGTGGACCAGCGGGAGGGGCGGCTGCTTGAAGCCGAGCCAGCGCGGGCCGTCGTACATGGCGCCGCGGAAGGCATGGCCGCACTCGCCCATCACCACTCGCTTCACACCCAGTCGCATGGCGGTGTCCCAGTGCTTGCGCGCGATGCGTCCCATGACCTCGAAGTCGCCCGAGTACATGGCCATGTTGGAGTTGTCCCAGCCGTCGGTGTCGGGATAGGTCCAGTCGAGATTGGCCGCCTTCATGACCACGGCCATGTTGCCCATGAGCTGGGCCAGGATCTTGGGCTCCGGGGCGATGACCGAGTACATGATGTCGGCGCCCTCGCGTTCCATGGGGACGCGGGCTCCGGCCAGTTCATCGCAGGCGTCTTCTTCTTGCCACAGCGCGGTGTCGATCCACTCGTCCTGGTGGATCCACATCTGATTGCCGGTGGCGGAATGACTGTCGGTGGTGTCCTGCAGATACTTGGGCACGAGACCGAGCAGATGGCAGACCCGGCGCACGGTGAGCATGAGGTGGGCGATGTCGATGCCGAAGGGACAGTACTGACTGCAACGTCGACAGGTTCCGCATTCGAGGTAGGCGATCTGGGCCATCTCGCGGAGGTCGGCGGGCGTGACGTTCTCGCGTTCGCGCACGAGCCGCCACAGGGTGTCCTTGACCTTGGACACCGGGGCGAAGCGGGGATCGCGATCACGGGACAGGTAGCTGTGGCAGGCCGAAGCGCAGAGGCCGCAGCGCACGCAGGTGTCCTGATAGATCTTGAGGCGGGCCGACGCTTCACGGTCGATGACCTGGTCGAGTGCGGCCTTGATCTTCTCACGCGTCAGGGCGGCCACGGCCTCGTCGAGGTCCGTGTCGTCGATGGGATTGTTCACCGGATACTTGCTCACGCCATCCCTTTCCAGTCTACCAGTCGCGGGCGTTGCGATGGCCGTATTCACTGCCCATGAGGGCGCGCGTGAAGGTGAAATTGAACAGGTGCATCAGGCGGGTCCAAGGTAGGGACGCGAGCCAGATGCAACCGGTGACAACGTGCAGTCCCACGGCCAGCTCGGGCGCCAGCAGCTGATGCCGAGCGACCAGCCCGGTGACGAACGGCGACACGGCGATGGCGAGGGCCAGCCAGTCGCGCAGGGTGCTGATGTAACGCACGGTGGGCTCGGTGGCGCGTCGTATGGCCAGGGCCAGGCCGCCGACGACCACCATCCAGACCAGGACCGTGGCCACCGCATCGGGCCAGGCGGGAATCTGGACACCCACGGCTCGACGGATGAGGATCACATGGGCAAGCAAGAACAGCGGCGAGGCCAGGAGCCCGATGTGGAAGGCGAAGGAGACGATGGTGACGAGAGGTCGCTGCCGCATGTTCAGGGCCGCAAATGGCACCAACCAATGGGCCAATGACCGCAGAGAACCTGGGCCATTCAGGTAGGCCATGGCCGAGGCATCGCGTTTGACCGCGCGACGTACGGTGATCATTCGCCAGGCGCCGCCGACCAGCAGCACGGCCAGGGACAACCAGACCAGCGGACCGGTCAAGATGGTGATCATGCCGGACTCCTCTCGCTTTGACGGAGATCAGCCAGCGTCAGGATCTGACGGCGATAATCACCGTTCCTGTCCAGGCCGCGAATCAGGAGGCGGTCGCCTTCGGGCCCGACGGTGATGGGCCAGAGCTTGTTCCAGCTGCCACCGACCGGACGGCCATCCATGGCGAGTTGCCAGCAACCGTCGCGTTCGATACGAGCCAGAACCGGTCCGCCGTTGGGGAGAATCAAGGGGCCCAGAAGACGCTCACCTGTGAGGTCCCAGGGGCGGCCGTCCACGGCCACCGACCAGCGGCCTCCACTCTTCACGGCACTGGCGACGCGCTTGTCGTCCCCGTCGGCGAAGACCGGGGTCCCAGCCCACTCATCCCAGCTGCTTGACCAGGGCTTACCGTCTACGGCCACCGTCCAGTTGCCGAACTCCGGGGCAACCACGGCAGCCACACGGCCGTCAGCAGCCGCCACCTGGCGCCAGACCTGGGTGAATCGGCCACTCCAGTCCGGCTTGCCGTCGCGGCCCAGGGTCCAGCCGGTTCCCGTCTTGATGGGAGCCACCACGGAGCCTCCGGGTGTGAAGATCGGTCCCCAGGCACAGCCGAATGCCTGAGGCCAGGGCTCGCCATCCACGGCCACGGTGTGTTCAGTACGGCTGAGGCGGACGAGGGCGGCGGTGCGCTGACCGTCAAGGGAGAAGCACGGCTCCCAGACGTTCACGAACTGCCTGGACCAGGGCTCACCATCGACGGCGAGGGACCAGAGTCCCGATGCGAATGCGGCGGTGTCGGCTTCCTTCTTGGCCTCGACCTGAACGGTGCAGGCTGCCCTGGCTCCCTGGGGCGAGAGGCACCACTCGCGAACCATGGGGTAAGGGCGAGACCAAGGCTCACCGGCCGTGGCCAGGCCATAACCGTCGTCGGTCTTGATGCTCGCCACCAGCCGACCGTCGGCGGCGTGGCGAAGATCCCAGAGGAATTCGTAGGTGTCGGGCCAGGCTTCGCCGTCCACCACCACGGTCCAGGTGTAGTCCTGACCGATGATGGCGGCCAGGCTTCCGCTGTCCGACCACTTGAGCTGTCGGACACGCTCCCAGGTTTCGGGCCACTCGACGACCTCGTCTCCGGGGCCGAGGATTCGCACCCGCATACCGTCGTCGTCGGCAACCACGGCGGCGAGGCGGAGGCCATCAGGCGAGGGGGCGAATTCGATGATCTCCGCACCACCGCTGAGGACAGCCAGTTGCAGAGGTGTGCTTTCGCCGGGTTGCCAGTCCCAGCTGGTCGTTGCTGACATGGAATGCCTTTCATACGGCGCTTGTCAGGTGATCCCGTTTGGGCAAATCTAGGCCGTGGTGTGGACGATGTCCATGTCGTTTGACGACTTACACACTAGGAATTTACAGGATGGGTTGGATTCCATGAAAAAACAGCCTCACCAAGGCGTGGTGAGGCTGTTTTCTGAGTCTATTGGAGCGGGCAACGAGACTCGAACTCGCGACAACCAGCTTGGGAAGCTGGGGCTCTACCAGCTGAGCTATGCCCGCTCCGAGGGCGCTAACTTACATCGGGGCAAAGGTGATGTCAAGCAGCCCCGCATCGGTGTTTACAAGCTCTCAACATGAGCTAAGATGGTTCTGAAATCGTCACTTGCCCGATCGGAGGACCGCCTGTGTATAGTTTGTTCCGCAAGCAACCAAGGCCTGAGTCCATCGCCGGTTCGCTGGCCATCTCACCTGAATCGGCCCCTCCGGTCATCCATGTCTTCCGACTCAACCAGGGGACAATCTCCGAGGTGGACGTCGACACCCTGACGGCCGCCGCGGGTTTATCCACCAAGGATGGTGACGTTCTCTGGATCGATGTGCATGGGCTCGGAGATGAGGCCGGCCTTCGTGACCTGGCCCGGGCCTTCTACATCCCTGATCTCGCCCTGGCCGATGTCGTCAATGTGCCTCAGCGAGACAAGGTCCAGATGTTGCCCGAACAGATCTTCGTCATCGGGCACGAGGTCTGGCGTGAAACGGACAGCACCCTCTTCACTGACCAGATCAGTCTTTTCCTTGGCGACCAGCTGGTGATATCGCTGCACGATGGTGATTCTGACAGTTTCGATCCGGTCCGTCAGCGTCTTCAGCATGCCCGCAGTCGCATCGTCCATCAAGGGGCCGACTACCTTCTCTATGCTCTGCTCGACACCTTGATCGACAGCTATTATCCCCTCCTCGATGCCTATGCCGATGAGATTGACGAGTTGCAGGAGGAAATTTTCGAGCAGCCGACCTCCGAGCATCAGGAACGCCTGCTGGTCTATCGCCGACAGCTCATGGAAATCCGTCGAGCCATCTGGCCTCTCAGGGAACTGGTCAACACTCTCATCCGCAATGACACCGACGTGATGATGCCGGAGACATTGAGTCATTTTCGCGACTGCTTTGACCACGCCGCCGTCCTCGTCGAGATGGTCGACTCCTTGCGGGACACGGTATCAGGACTCAACGACGCCTACCTGGCACTGGTGTCCAACCGGATGAATGAGGTGATGAAGCTGCTGACCCTCATTTCCACCATCTTCATCCCCCTGGCGTTTCTGGCCGGAGTCTTTGGCATGAACTTCGAACGCGAGGGCAGACCGTTGAACATGCCGGAGCTGGGCGCCCCGTTCGGCTACCTGATATTCTGGGGTATCTGCTTGATGACGGCTGGCGGGATGATCTGGTACTTCAAGCGAAAACGCTGGATCTAGCTAGAGCCGAGGGCCGAGCTCACGAGCAGGTCCAGGGCCCCGATCAACTCCTCTGCATCGGGCGCACCGCCGACCACCCGCTCCAGCGGCCGGAACCATGTCCGCTGCCTCTTGGCATACTGCCGCGTCACCCGCACGATGGCCGGCATCAATTCAGGCACCGGCAGCGTCCCCTGCAGGCACTGAATGATCTCGGCGTACCCGATGCTCCGCATACCCGGACAATCGGGGGCATGATGCGCCAGCAACGCCTGGGTCTCATCGATCCAGCCGGCCTCCATCATGATGGCCGTCCTCATCTCGATACGATCATCCAGCGATTCCACCGACCGTTCAAGGACGACCAGCGGAAACTCCAGGCCCAGGGCGGGATCGGGTTCCTGCTCGTCACTCAGTTCGCTCAGGGGTCGGCCGGCCAGCCGGAAGATTTCCACCGCTCGACGCCGCCGATATCGATCATTGGCATGCAGCCGCTGGGCACTGGCGGGGTCAACCTTCAACAACTCGGCAGCCAGGGCCTCGTCTTCAAGTTCGGCCACGGCGGCCCGGACCTCGGGCAACAGTTCCTCGCTACCCTCGGGTAACGGCATGAAACCATCGGTGAGCGCCTTCAGGTAGAGTCCCGCACCTCCGGCCAGCACCGGCAATTTCCCCCGGTCCACGATCTCCTGCCAAACCCGGCAGAAGTCTTCCCGGAATCGCTGGGCACTGTAGTTCTCTTCGGGAGGCAGGAAGTCCACCAGGTGGTGAGGGCAAGCGGCCTGTTCCTCGGCGGTCGGTTGGGCGGTGCCGATGCGAAGACCACGGTAGACCTGACGGCTGTCCAGGGAGATGACCTCGATGGGGAAACGTTGCGCAAGGCCTGTGACCAGCCCGGTCTTGCCGGCCGCTGTCGGGCCGACGATCACGGGACAGGAACCAGGCTTCCAATCACTTCCGCCGGCCAAACCGCTTCTCCAGGTCTTCTAGGGTGAAGTTGATCAAGGTCGGTCGACCGTGGGGACAGCTCAGCGGCGTGTCGGTGGCGAACAACTGGTCCACCAGGTTCTGCATCTCGGGCACGGTGAGCGGTTCGCCGGCACGCACCGCGCCGTGGCAGGCGAAGCTGGCCAGCAGATCGACCTGTTGCTCGTTGGTGGGACGGTCGTCCAGGGTCAGGTCGTCGAGGATGTCCATGAGCAGACGGCCCTCGCTCCAGTTCTTGAGGCTGGCGGGAATGCCCTGCACCAGGATGGATTGCCCGCCGAAGGGCTGGACCACGAAACCAAGGGATTCCAGCTGTTCGTGATGCTGCTGGAAGGCCTGGAGCTGGGTCGGTGACAGGTCGAGGTGCGAGGGGAACAGCAACTGCTGCGTGGGAATGCGCCCCTGCCCCGCCTCCATGGCCTGTTTGGCCTGATTGTAGAGAATGCGCTCGTGGCTATTGTGCTGGTCGATGAGCACGAGGCCGCCGCGGATCTGGGTCACGATATATGTGCGGTGCAATTGCCAGAACGGTGCCGTATGCAGGCTGGGCTCGGCACTGGCCGTGGGTAGACTGGGTGGCAACTGGGCAATGGGGTCAGGGCGCAGGGCCGCTGCGCCGAAGAGTTCTCCCTGGCCTTCGGGAACGCCACGATGTTCGTACCCTGCCGAAGCTCCGCGCTGGAAATGTCGCCGCAGGAAATCAGCCTCGGCCTCGGCCACCGGACCCGAACCAGAGCCGCCGAACCCAGGTGTGGCGCTGACGGGCGTGTCCGTGTCCGACCCGGTGTCGGGTCGCATGTAGTCGGCATTCCGCAGGTCGAGTCCCTCTTGCAAGGCGTTCTTGAGCAGCCCGAAAACCTGCCGTTCAAGCAGGAGCCTGACCTCGGTCTTGGCCGGGTGAACATTCACATCGACCTCGCCCGAAGGCAGCTGTAGGAAGGCGATCACCACCGGGTGCTTGCCGGGCGGAATGACCTCGCGATAGGCCTGGACGATGGCCTGGGATAGGGCCGGATTATCAACCGGGCGACGATTGACGAAGATGTACTGCTGCTCACGATTGCCCCGGGTCCAGGTGGGCCGTGAGGCGAGGCCGGCCACGCTGAATCCACCAGCTTCGGTCTCGAACCGTGCCAGGTGCTCGCTCACCGAACTCCCCAGCAGATCACGCACACGGGTGGGCAGGGCTCCGGCCGGTGCCAGGTCGAGGAGCACATTGCTGCCCTCGCGCAGTTGCCAGCGGACTTCCCAGTGGGCCATGGCCAGCTGGGTGACCATGCGCACGATGGCGCGCTTCTCGGCCTGAGTGGTCTTCATGAACTTGCGCCGGGCCGGCGTGTTGTAGAACAGGTCCTCCACCAGCAAGGTGGTGCCGCGGTTGCGGGGAGCGGGCTCCCGGCGCTGGATGGCGCCGCCGTCCAGTTCGATGAGGCCGCCCATGGGCTCGGCGTCACAGCGGGTGGTCATGCGGGTGCGGCTCACCGAGGAGATGGCGGCCAGGGCCTCACCGCGGAATCCGAAGCTGCCCACGCGAAGGATGTCGGCGGCCGAAGCGATCTTGCTTGTGGCGTGGCGCTCGAAGGCCAGGGGCAACTCGCGGAACGGAATGCCGTGACCGTCGTCCTCGATGGACAGGCTCGCCAGGCCGCCCTCGGCGAAGGTCACGGTGATGCTGGTGGCCTCGGCGTCGAGGGCGTTCTCGCACAGTTCCTTGACGATGGACGCGGGTCGTTCGACCACTTCGCCGGCGGCGATGCGGTCGACGGTGGCGTCATCCAGGACGCGGATGGGAGCAGGTAGATCGCGCATGGATACCGTTCATGGAAGCAGGGGGCACAGATTACGGACCTGTACGATAGGTGGCCTGGGGCTGCACGTCAACGGGCTGGCGGGAGTCGTGGGTTATCAGGCCTGCAGGCGGTCTCGGAGGCGCTTCAGGAATTCTTCCGCCGTGCCCCCGGTGGCCGGGTAGGCCACACGTCCAGCGGCGACGGAAAGTTCCTGGTTGCCGGCGATGTCTCGCATCTTCTCAACCAGCTTGGACTGGACCCGATCAAGCTGCTGAACGTCCTCGGGTACCATGACGGCGATGGATCCGCTCTCGCAGATATAGATCCTGTCCGAGATGCGCAGGCAGTCGCGGAGGCGGTCGGTGGCGGCCTTGAAGAGGTCGACGGCGCTAGAACTGGGCAGATCAGGGCAGAGCATGATCAGGCCGAACACGTTGTGGTAACGGTCGCAACGGTCGATTTCCCGACGAATATCCTCGAGAAGATGCTCTTCACCGGTCCGCTTGCGTTGATCCGGCTGATTCTCGATGTCCATGGCCAGGGGCACCATGCTGATGTTGAGCCGGGGCATGTCGGGTGAGTGTTCCTTGGGCAACAAGAGCTTCTCGGGCTCTTTCGGCCTGGGAAGCCTGCCGAGTAATCCTGCCAGTGGCGTGACCAGCTCGGCGTCCAGCGCGGTGAACACCAGGCCGTCCAGATCATGGGTCCGTTTCTTGCCGATCAAGACCAGCCCAGGTGTGGGCGTGCCCGGCCGGGCAGTGACGCAGAGTACGCTCAAGGGGCCGGACACCGACTCCAGGGTGGTCACGCGCCAGGGCTCGGCCCCCACGGCTTCCAGGAGGCGGGGCAACTCGGTGAGCCAGGGTGCGTCTTCGGGGACATTGCCGCCGGCGAGCTTGGTCAAACCGTCGTCGACGGAGGCGATGGCGGCCACGTGCTCCGCTCCGGTCAGCTCCATCACCTTGTCTGCCACCTCGTTGGCCAGCTGGCCCGGCGTGCCCTCGTGGCCGGCCAGTTTCGCCAGGGACTCGGAGAGTGAGCTCAAAAGATTGCTGCGACGTTCCTGGCGACGATGGTCGACCTGGTCAGGAAGCAAACGCTCCAGCAGAAAAACCGTCTCTCCAGCCAGGGCGTGGAAATGATGAGCGGACCTGGAACGCGAGAATTGCATGGACAGGCCAGCTCGAACCGGATCACGGCCCACCGGCAAATAGAAGACCGTGACAGGCTCGGCGTCATCGTCGGGATTGGTGTCCTGACGGGCCACCATGGGCAGACCGGAGCCCAGCACCTCGATCCAGGCGGGGTTCGAGAGGGGCTCATACCAGTGACGACCGTCTTCGCCGTCCTCGCCGGCGCAGACGAGCAAACTTCCATCTTCGCAGGGCACGACGATGTCGACGCGATCGGCCTCGGTGGTGACGCCCAGGGCCTCGGCCCAGG
>Ga0209692_10005814_pt1 | contig 10410 bp, 5 predicted proteins | sample tdDd472_FD_187129 | JGI IMG/M metagenome (GOLD analysis project Ga0209692, IMG submission 187129) | Marine sediment microbial communities from the Atlantic coast under amendment with organic carbon and nitrate - tdDd47.2 (SPAdes)... | ecosystem: Environmental > Aquatic > Marine > Coastal >...
CGACGCCCGCTCCAAGGATTACGACACGATCAAGGACAAGTTCCGCCCCGGCCATGCGGACTTCACCTATTGGGCCAAGTACGGCATCCGCGATCCGCGCGGCGGCGGCCGGTCCTCGGCGCGCGAGACCGCCGTCCGCGTCGCCGCCGGGGCCGTCGCGCGCAAGGTTCTGGCCGCCCTCGCCGGCGACGCCGCGACCGTCCGCGGCGCCCTGGTCCAGATCGGCCCCCACGCCGTCGACCCTGACCGCTGGGACTGGACCGAGGTCGAGCGCAATCCCTTCTGGTGCCCGGACGCCAAGATGGCGGCCGAATGGGAGCGGTATCTGGACGCGGTGCGCAAGGCCGGCTCCTCCACCGGCGCCGTGATCGAAGTCCGTGCCGCGCACATGCCGCCGGGTCTGGGCGCGCCGGTCTTCGACAAGATCGACGCCGATCTCGCCAAGGGGCTGATGAGCATCAACGCCGTCAAGGGGGTCGAGGTCGGCGCCGGCTTCGCCGCCGCGGCGCTGTCGGGCGAATCCAACGCCGACGAGATCCGCATGGAGGACGGCCGGCCCGTCTTCCAGTCCAACAACGCCGGCGGCGTGCTGGGCGGCATCACGACGGGCCAGGAGATCGTCGCCCGGTTCGCGGTCAAGCCGACCAGCTCGATCCTCGCGCCGCGGCGGACGGTGACCGCCGGCGGCGAGGACACCGAGATTTCGACCACCGGCCGGCACGACCCCTGCGTCGGCATCCGCGCCGTCCCCGTCGGCGAGGCGATGATGGCCTGCGTGCTGGCCGATCATCTGTTACGCCACCGGGGCCAATGCGGCGACCCGCCCGCCCCGACAACCGAATGAGCCCCGCTGGGGCCGAGCGAAGGAAACGGAAGAACCGATGGCCAAGGCGAAGAAAGCGACCGTGAAGACGCGCACCGAATCGGATTCGATGGGGAAGCTGAAGGTACCCGCCGACCGCTATTGGGGCGCCCAGACCCAACGCTCGCTGCAAAATTTCCGCATCGGCGGCGAGCGGATGCCGGCGGCGATGGTCACCGCGCTGGGCATCCAGAAGAAGGCCGCGGCGCTGGCCAACATGGCCCTCGGCGCCCTGGACCGCAAGCTGGGCCGGGCAGTCGTCCAAGCGGCGGGCGAGGTCGCCGACGGCACCCTGGCCGATCATTTCCCGCTGGTCGTCTGGCAGACGGGATCGGGCACCCAGTCCAACATGAACGCCAACGAGGTGATCGCCAACCGGGCGAGCGAGATTCTGGGCCATCCCCTGGGTAGCAAGGAGCCGGTCCATCCCAACGACCATGTCAATATGGGCCAGTCCTCGAACGACACCTTCCCCGCCGCCATGCATATCGCGGCGGTCATGGAGATCGAGAACGCCCTGCTGCCGGCGCTCGTCCATCTGCACAAGGCGCTGGCGGCGAAGTCCAGGGCCTTTGCCAAGATCGTCAAGATCGGCCGCACCCATCTGCAGGACGCGACGCCCCTGACATTGGGCCAGGAATTCTCCGGCTACGCCCATCAGGTCGCCAACGGGATCAAGCGGGTCAAGAGCGCCCTGCCCCGCCTCTACCAGCTCGCCCAGGGCGGCACGGCGGTCGGGACCGGGCTCAATTCGAAGGCCGGGTTCGACAAGCGCTTCGCCGCCGAGGTGGCGAAGATCACCAAGCTGCCCTTCGTCACCGCGCCCAACAAGTTCGAGGGCCTGGCCGCCCATGACGCGCTGGTCGAGGCGTCCGGCGCCCTGAACACCCTGGCCGCGTCCTTGATGAAGATCGCCAACGACATCCGCCTTCTGGGCTCGGGCCCGCGCTGCGGCATCGGCGAATTGAACCTGCCGGCCAACGAGCCCGGCTCGTCGATCATGCCGGGCAAGGTCAACCCGACCCAGGCCGAGGCCCTGACGATGGTCGCGGCCCAGGTGATGGGCAACCATGTGACGGTGACCGTCGCCGGGTCGAACGGCCATTTCGAGCTCAACGTCTTCAAGCCGGTAATGATCTACAACCTGCTGCAATCCGTCCGCCTGATCGCCGACGGGGCGCGCAGCTTCGCCGACAATTGCGTCGCCGGGATCGAGCCGAACCGGGAGCGGATCGACCAGCTTCTGAACGAATCGCTGATGCTGGTGACCGCGCTGAACCCCCATATCGGCTACGACAATGCCGCCAAGGTCGCCAAGAAGGCGCACGCGGAGGGAACGACCCTGCGCGCGGCGGCGGTCGCGCTGGGCCTGCTGACCGAGGCCGAGTTCGACAAATGGGTCCGGCCCCAGGACATGATCGCGCCGCGCAAATAGGCCGGAGGCCGATCGCCGGTGACCGTCGTCCGCAAACGCTCGGTCGTGATCGCCGGGCACCGGACCAGCGTGTCGCTGGAAGCGCCCTTCTGGGACGTGCTGCGCGCCGCCGCGAAGGCGCGGGGCCTGTCCCTCAACGCCCTGATCGCCGAGATCGACGCGGCCCGGCCGCTGGCCGGGCCCGGACGGGGCAACCTGTCGAGCGCGCTTCGGGTCTTCGCCCTGGCGGAAGCGCGCCGCGACTCCGGGCCGACCTGACCCGGCGGCGGGCCCGGCCTACTTGCCCAATCCCTTGAGGATGCCCCGGAGGATTTCCACGGGTTCGGTCTTCTTCTGCTGGTCGGCCGGCGACGATCCCTGTCCGCCGGGCGCCGCTTGGTCCCCGGATGCCGCCGGCTTGCCGCCCAGCAGCCGGCCGACGCCCCGGGACACCAGATAGCTTTGCAACTTGTTCAGATCGAACGTCTGGCGCGGCGAATCGAGGGAACCGTCCATGCGCATGCCGATCGGCGGCGCATCGGGATGCTCGGTCAAGCGAAACTCGGCATCCAGGTCCATCCGCCAGCGCGGCAGATCGACCACGGCGACGGCGCGGCCGGCGGCGGCCTCCGCCGTCAGACTGAGATCGCTGCTGGTCAGCACCCCCTTGTCGATTCCGATATTGCCGCTCAGCGCCGTGAACCGGGTCTGGCCGCCGGCCAGCGCCGCTTGAAGGAGACGCAGGAAATCGAGGGGCTGGTCCAGCCGTTTCAGCCGGTCGCTGACGCCTTGCAGGCTGAACCCGGTCACGGCCCCGTCGGCGACATCGACCCGCGCCGTCCCCGTCAGGCTGGAAACCAGGGCGCGTTCGCTGGCCCCGGCGCCGGCCAGGTCGGCGTCGATCCCGACCCGGCCCTGGACGATGCCGACATTGCCGGCCTGCAACAGCACGTCGCGAATCGACAGCCCCGCCACCTTCAGCTTCGCGGTCGCCGCCGGCACGGCGCGGGCATCCAGCCGCGCGGTCAGATCGAAATCGCCGTCCGACATCTTGCCGCCGATACGCGTCGCGTCCAGCACCCCGTCGGCCAGAGCGAGCCGGGTCTCGGCCTTGTCGAGACGGAAGTCGCGGAACAGCAAGGCATCGGCCGTCAATGCCAATTGGCCGTCGAAGGCCCGCAGGAAGGAGAGGTCGATGGGCGCCGACGACCAGGGCCCTTCCCGCGCCGGCGCGCCCGCCGGCGCCGCCGTCGCGGCCCCGCGCGCAGAAGGCTGGGCTGGCCGCGACAGACCGCCCGGCGCCGGCAGAAGCGGGTCGATTCGCACTTCGCCGGCGGCGAGGGTCGCGACAAATTTCGGCTTCGCGCCCGACAGGCCGATTTCCGCATCGCCCGAGACCGCCGCCGGTCCGACGGCGGCGCGCAAACCGGAAAGCCGGATATCCCGGCCGCTTGTTTCCAATGCTCCCCGGAACTCCAGCTTGCCGAGCGTCGCCCCCGCCGGCCGGTAGGTGGGCGCGAGTGCGGCGAACAAAGTCTTGGCCTCGGGATGGGTGACGGCGAAGGACAGACGCGAATCGAGCAGGTCCCGCCCCGGCGCCGCGCGGCCGGTCACGATCACGCTTCCGCCCAGAAGACGGGACCTGAAATCGAGGTCTAGCCCGTCGAGGCCGCCCTTGATCCGCGCGTCCAGGGCGACGGCGCCGATCGTGCCCGGCGGCAGCGGCGGCGCGATTTCCGCCAGCGCGAACAGGCCGGCCGTGTCGGCGGCGCTGGCGGCGACGGCCAGGTCCAGGACGGGATTGCCGTCCAACGACCGCGCAGCGCCCGTCACCCGGACGCCCGCGCCGGCAAGGTCGGCAACCGACAAGTTCCGCAAGGTCAGCGCGCCGCCTTGCAGCGTCCCGTCCAAGCGCAGGTCGCGCGCCTGGACGTTCTGAAAGGCAAGGCGGTCGACCCGCAGATCGAGATTGGCGTCGAAGGCGTTCAGGACCGGCAGGCCCCGCCCCCCTTCGGGCAAGGCAAGGGCCATTGGCGCGCCCTTTCCGCCGCCGCCGCCGGCCGCCGGCGCGCCTTTCGCCGAAGTCGTCGGCCTTGCCTCGGGCAGATAGGCGCTCAAATCGAGCGCATCGAGATGCAGCCGCGCCCCGAGGGCGGGTCTGGCGCCGGGAACCAGCGCCACCGCACCGGTCAGCCGCGACAGGTCGAGCCCGACCCGCAGATCCGTCAGGTCGATCTGGGCCGGCGTCGCGTCGATGGCGGCACCCAGATCGAACTTGCGCAAGCCGTTGGCCGAGACGCCGGCGGGCAGCGCGCCGAAGGCGGCGAGCACCCCGCGCAGATTGTCGGCGCCGGCCTCGACCCGCCCCCGGAACCGGGGAGCGCCCTTGGCGGCGGTCAGCTCGCCCTCCAGGCGCGCGAGCGCGTCGCCCGGCAACCGCGCCGAGGCGGCAATGACGCGCAGCCGGCCGTCGCCGAGCGCCGCGTTGAACCGCACATCGGTGAAGGCCCGATCGCGGACGACCAGCGCCTCGACCGACAGGTCCAGATTGGCGGCCAGGCCGGCCGGCAGCGCGAATCCCGCGCCCGGCGCGGCCGGTGCCTGTTTTCCGTCGGCCGCGCGCGACGGCGCCGACGCCGCCCGATCACCGCTCGCCTGGCCGGTCGCGGGCGCCGACGCCGGCCGATCGAGGGCATCCAGCCAGGGATCGAGGCGCAGCCGCCCGGCGGTCAGCACCAGATCGGCGCGGACCGGCGTTCCCAGGGCGACGCTCGCGGCGCCGAAGATGTCGGCGTCGCCCAGCTTGACCGCCAAATCGTCGAGGGCGACGCGGGTTCGATCCGCCGCGATCTGGCCTTCGAGCCGCAAGGCGGCGGCGGGCAGCGGCGGCGCGTCGGGCGCCAAGGCCGTGGCCAGCGAAGCGAGGCGGTCGGCCTCGATCTCGACCTTCCCGGTAAAGCCGGGATTGTCCCCGCCGGGCCGGACCTCGCCCGCAAGGACGAGCCGCGTCTTCGCGTCGGGCAGGCGCAGCGCGATCCACGCCGGCGCCGCGGCGGCGTCGATACGTCCCAGCGTGCCGTCGAAGGCGAGCGCGGTGCCGCGCAGCCGCAGGGAGCCCTCGCCCCGGAACGGACCCCGCAGCGACTCCGCGCCCAGCGTCGCGTCGATCGCCTCGACCCGCTCGCGGGTGCCGTCGCGGGCATCGACATAGGTAACGGTGCCGTCCTCGATCCGCACCGCCTGGATGACCACCGCCGGCCCGCCGCCGGAATCGTCGGCCTCCACGGTCGTCTTGTCCGCCGGGGCGGCGGAAGGCTCGGCCCCCGTCGCGGGCGGCGCGAAGGCCCAGTTCGGCCGGCCGTCGGCGGCGATCTCGAGCGCGATCTCGGGCCGCACCAGGCGGACGCTCGCCACCTCGATCCGGCCCGACAGAAGCGGCAGCAGCGCCACGTTCACCCGCAGGGAATCCAGCCGCGCCATGTCCGGCGCCGACGCGCCCGGCGCGTTGGACAGCCGCACCTTCTCGACGATCAGGGCTGGCGCCGGCAGCAAGGTCGCGTCCAGATCGCCGTCGATGGCGAGGCGACGCCCGGTCGCCTTCTCGACCCGGGCCGCGATCTCGGGCTTGAACCGGTTCCAATCGACGAAGCCGGGCGCGACCAGCGCCGCGCCGACCAACAGCGCGACCAGAACCAGGCCGCCGATCAGAAGTTTCTTCGCCACGCGCCTTCTCCCTCGTCCGCGGACCCCGAGGATATTGCGCCCCGAACGATCTCGGTTAATCTATACCCGACGACGGCAACGGATCTCCGCCGGGATGGGCCGACAATGGGCGATGTGGTCAATCTCAATCAACACCGCAAGCGGCGGCGGCAAAAAAAGGACCCGGGCCGCCATGCCCGCGCGGGGCTGGACAAGGCGACTCGGCAACGGATCGACCGCGACAACGCCGCCGACCGCGACGACCATGACGGCAAAAAGCTGACCGAGACCGACGACATCCCGCCCGAGGACCCGCTGGCCGGCTAGGCGCCGGCGCTCAGTCCGCCGTCCCGAAGCCGCCGCCGCCCGGCGTTTCGATCACCAGCACGTCGCCGGGCGCGACCCGGATCTCGGCGGTCGCGCCCAGTTCCTCGACCCGGCCGTCGGCGCGCGCGACGGAGTTGCGCCCCGGCCGTCCCGGCGACCCGCCGGCCAGGCCGAACGGGACGGTGCGGCGGCGGTTGGACAGGATCGACGCGGTCATCGGCGCGCGGAAGCGCAGCCGCCGCACGACCCCGTCGCCGCCGCGCCAGCGCCCGCCGCCGCCGGAGCCGGGCCGCAGGGCGAAGCCGTCGACCAGCACCGGAAAGCGCCATTCCAGCACCTCGGGATCGGTCAGGCGCGAATTGGTCATATGGGTCTGGACCGCCGAACAGCCGTCGAAGCCGTCGCCGGCCCCGGACCCGCCGGCGATGGTCTCGTAATACTGGTAGCGGTCGTCGCCGAAGGTGAGGTTGTTCATCGTCCCCTGGGCGGCGGCCATGACCCCGAGGGCGCCATACAGCGCGTCGACGATGCATTGCGAGGTCTCGACATTCCCGGCCACCACGGCCGCCGGGGGGCGCGGGTCGAGCATGCCGCCCGGCGGCAGGATCAGCTCGAGGGGCTTCAAGCAGCCCTCGTTCATCGGGATGTCGTCCTCGACCAGGGTGCGGAAGACATAGAGCACGGCGGCCCGGCAGACGGCGGCGGGGGCGTTGAAGTTGGTCGGACGCCGGGGCGAGCTGCCGGTGAAATCGACCACCGCCCGGCGCGCCGCGCGGTCGACCCGCACCGCCACCCGGATCCGTCCGCCATCGTCCATCTCGACGGCGAAGTCGCCGTCGCCCAGCCGCTCGATCGCCCGGCGCACCGCTTCCTCGGCATTGTCCTGGACATGGCCCATATAGGCCCGCACCACCGCCAGGCCGAACTGGCCGATCATCCGGCGCAGCTCGGCGGCGCCCTTCTCGTTGGCGGCGATCTGGGCCTTCAGATCGGCGACGTTCTGGTCCGGATTGCGCGCCGGCCAGCGCCCGCCGCCCAGCAGCGCCCGCATCTCCGCCTCGCGCAGGCGGCCGTCCTCGACCAGCAGGAAATCGTCGATCAGCACGCCCTCTTCCTCGACCGAGCGGCTCGCCGCCGGCATCGAGCCGGGGCTGATCCCGCCGATGTCGGCATGGTGGCCGCGCGAGGCGACGACGAACAGGAGATCGTCCCCGGCGGCGTCGAAGACCGGGGTGATCACGGTCACGTCCGGCAGATGGGTGCCGCCGGCATAGGGTGCGTTATGGACGTAGACCTGGCCCGGCCGCATGGTGTCGGCGCGGGCGGCGAGGATCGCGCGCACGCTCTCGCCCATCGAGCCCAGATGAACCGGCATGTGGGGCGCGTTGGCGACCAGCCCGCCTTCCGGGTCGAACAGGGCGCAGGAGAAATCGAGCCGCTCCTTGATGTTCACCGAATAGGCGGTGTTCTCCAGGGTCACGCCCATCTGCTCGGCGATGGACATGAACAGGTTGTTGAAGACCTCCAGCATCACCGGGTCGGCGTCGGTGCCGATGGCGGCGGTGCGGGCGAGCGCCGCGACCCGGCGCAGCACCAGATCGCGCCCCGGCCCGACCTCGGCCCGCCAGCCCGGCTCGACGATCACGGTGCCGGTGGTCTCGACGATCATCGCCGGCCCGTCGAGGACGGCCCCCGGCGCCAGGGCGGCCCGGTCATGGACCGGCGTGTCCCGCGCGACACCGCCCGCGACCATCGGCACGGTCGCCGGCAGGGCGCCACGCGCCGCCGGCGGCAGCTCGACCGGCCCCGCCGCCATCGCCGGTGCCGCGCCCACCGCCTCGACCGACAGGGCCTCGACGATCAGGGGCTTGTCGGGCATCAGGAAGCCGAAGCGCCGGCGATAGGCGGCCTCGAAGGCCGGCACCAGCGCGGCCCGGTCCGTATAATCGACGATCAGCGCCGTGTCGGTGCCGGCGTAGCGCAGATGGACCCGGGGCCGGATCTCGATCCGCTCGCCGGCGACGCCCTGGGCCGCCAGTTCGGCCCGGCCGGCGGCGGCGAGACGGTCGATCCCGGCCGCCAGCTCGGCCTCGGGCGTCGCGTCCAGGGGCGCCTCCACCGCCCGCTCGCGCATCGCCGTCTGGTCGGCCAACCCCATGCCATAGGCCGACAGGACCCCGGCCAGCGGGTGGAGATGCACCGCCGTCATCCCCAGCGCGTCGGCCACCCGGCAGGCATGCTGGCCGCCGGCGCCGCCGAAGCAGCAGAGGGCGTAGCCGGTCACGTCATGGCCGCGGGCGATGGAGATCTGCTTGATGGCGTTGGCCATGTTCTCGACCGCGATCCTGAGGAACCCTTCGGCTACCTGCGCGGGCGTGCGGTCGTCGCCGGTCTCGGCCCGGATCCGGGCGGCGAGGTCGGCGAACTGGCGGCGGACGGTCTCGGCGTCCAGCGGCGAGTCGCCATCGGGGCCGAAGACGGCGGGGAAGGTGCGCGGATCCAGCCGGCCGAGCATCAGATTGCAGTCGGTCACCGTCAGCGGCCCGCCCCGGCGATAGCAGGCGGGCCCCGGATCGGCCCCGGCCGAATCGGGACCGACCCGGTAGCGCCCGCCCTCGAACCGGCAGATCGAGCCGCCGCCGGCGGCGACGGTATGGATGCGCATCATCGGCGCCTGCATCCGCACCCCGGCGACCTTGGTGTCGAAGGCGCGCTCGAAATCGCCGTCGTAATGGGCGACGTCGGTGGAGGTGCCGCCCATGTCGAAGCCGATGATGCGCTCGAACCCGGCCGCCGCCGCGGTGCGCGCGGCGCCGACGACGCCGCCCGCCGGGCCCGACAGGATGCTGTCCTTGCCCTGGAAGAAGCGGGCGTCGGTCAGCCCGCCCGAGGACTGCATGAACATCAGCCGCGCCCCGCCCAGCGCGCCGGCCACCCGGTCCACATAGCGGCGCAGGATCGGCGACAGATAGGCGTCCACCACCGTGGTGTCGCCGCGCCCGACCAGCTTCATCAGGGGGCTGACCTCGGCGGAGACCGAGACCTGGTCGAACCCGATCTGGCGCGCCAGATCGGCGACGGCGCGCTCATGGTCGGGGAAGCGGTAGCCATGCATGAAGACGATGGCGACGGCGCGGAAGCCGTCGGCATGGGCGGCGGCCAGGGCGGCGCGGGCGCCGTCCAGGTCCAGAGGCGTCAGCATCGCGCCCTCGGCGTCGACCCGCTCGCGGACCTCGGCGACGCGGGCGTAGAGCAGCTCGGGCAGGACGATCTGGCGGGCGAACAGGTCGGGACGGTTCTGATAGGCGATGCGCAGGGCGTCGGCGAAGCCTTCGGTGATCAGCAGAAGGGTGCGCTCGCCCTTGCGCTCCAGGAGCGCGTTGGTGGCCACGGTCGTCCCCATCTTGACCGCCGCGACCCGGTCCGCCGGGATCGGGGCGCCGGGCGCGACGCCCAGCAGGTCGCGGATACCTTGCAGGGCCGCGTCGTCATAGCGCTCGGGGTTCTCGGACAGCAGCTTGTGGGTGACCAGGCGCCCGTCCGGCCGCCGGGCGACCAGGTCGGTGAAGGTGCCGCCCCGGTCGATCCAGAACTCCCACGCGCCGGGCGGCCCGGCGGCGGGGGCGGCGGAAGCGGCGGGGGCGGCGGCTGTCTCCTGGGCGGGCGGCATGACGGCGGCGGCGAACCTGAGCGTTTACGGCCCCGCGCAGCGGGGCGACGGGCGGCAACGCCCCCTTCATACGGCCATCGCCGGGCCACTGGCTACCTTCCGCGCGACGGCGCGCCTCTCCGCGCCGCGCCGCGCGCGCCGACCGGCGGCCTCGACGCGGCCCCGACGCGGCCCCGCCCGCCGTGCCCCGACGCCACGCGCCCAACGGCGTCTCGCATTGACCGCGCCCGACCCACCCGTTCGCTTCTTGATCCGTCGGCCCCCGCATGGCGCGCCGGCCAGCTTGGTAGACGGAAAATTTCCTATTGTTCGCTTTTTATTCTTTACATGGCGCGCCTAAATACGCTATTAAGCGCATCAGGCGCGCCAAACCGGAGAATCTCAACACCCAAAGGAGGCATGATCATGACCGCACGCGACACCCGCGGCTTGGGG
>Ga0209692_10005817_pt1 | contig 10404 bp, 7 predicted proteins | sample tdDd472_FD_187129 | JGI IMG/M metagenome (GOLD analysis project Ga0209692, IMG submission 187129) | Marine sediment microbial communities from the Atlantic coast under amendment with organic carbon and nitrate - tdDd47.2 (SPAdes)... | ecosystem: Environmental > Aquatic > Marine > Coastal >...
CATTGGCATACGATATACTCCTTCTGAGGGATTGCAGATCTGGGGGTTGATACATTCGGGCTCAAAGTGGATGCATGTCATTCACGGCGGCAGTAAACAGGCAACTCCTTTGCCACCTGCTCTTGGTGTTAATATTGTGGGATCAGGCCGGCTGATTGTCTGCCGTGGTCAGGAAATTCTTGCCCAGTTAACTGGCGGCAATATTATCTCCCCTGCGACGAACGTTTTTCAGTCACAATGGGTTGCAGAAAGGTTTGGTCGGGTGCGGGATGAGCTTGCCTTGTTGCATGAACAAGACAGAAACATGAGAAAAGAGGAGTGGGCACTCGTTGATCCTTCTTTTGTTCCTGCCTTGTATTTGCAGTTCTTTAAACATGTCATTAGCACAATTCGGCGGTCGGGTCACGGAGGAACGGTTATCTCCTTTCCTGTTGGCATGGAAGACCTCGTTGGTTCTGGCAATCCTTACATCGACCTTAAATATCGTTTTGCAGAAGACGGGGCTCGCAACCAGTTGAGGAAAGTCGTCTTGCAGATCATGGCAGTCCTGGCGAAACATTGTGGCAGGATCTATGGTCCTGATTACCGTGCCGGTTGGAAGGATTATGTGTCTGTGCAGACAGAAGAACTGGTGCAGTTAGATGAGAGGATCTTTAAGTTTGCCCGTTTTATTGCACGCCTGACTGAGGTAGATGGAGCCGTAGTGACCTCCGAAGGGCTTGAATTAATAGGTTTTGGTGGCATCATTCAGGGAACGATGGAGATGAGTGGGAGTGTCGCTCTGGCCCTGGATCCGGAGGCTGCAAGGCGACAGGTCGAGCTGGTTGAAAGTGTTGGCACACGGCATCGGTCGCTTTATTATCTTTGTCATAGACTGCAGGATGCACTGGGTATTATCGTCTCTCAGGACAGCAAGGCCCGGGTGGTTACCTGGTCGAGAGAGATGGTGACCTGTTGGGATGTTATTCCCATCGACTTCACCTAGTATTCTCCCAGATACATTCTTTAAAGTTCAATTTCAGGATGGCTAAGTAAAAAAACTTCATCTGCTTCGTTTTTACGACACCATTACATTCGTTGAATGCGTTGATCATACCTTTGCAAATAGATTTCCGAGAGGGTGAGAAAAGCGGTTATGATCAGCGGTCCGTAGATTATTCCCAAAATTCCATACACACTTAAGCCGCCGATAATCGAGAGGAATACCAGGAGCGTGTGCATTTTCACCTGGTTACCAACCATTTTGGGTTTGACGATATACTCAATGCTGAATGAAAGAAGGATATAAAAGATAAAAAGAAAAATACCCTCGTTTAATCGGCCGGTAATCGCTAAAAACAAGGCGGTTGGAATCATCACCAGGCCGATTCCAAAGATCGGCAGGAACGCCAGAATCGCCATAATGGAACCCCAGAGTAGGGGCGAGTTCAGTTCCAGGATGGAAAACAGGATCCCTCCTAAAATACCTTGTATCAGGCCGCAGATGCCGTTTCCTTTGAGGATCGCGTTGGCGATTTCATGAAATTTATCTATAAGCAGATGGTTTTCGTCCTCGGGGAGGGGAGAGAGGCGGATCATATATTCAATGAGTTTTGGTTGATCCATCAGTAGAAAAAAGATGACCAGAATCATGATGAAAAAGAGAAACAGAAACTGCAGGATATTTGCCGCCCAACCTTGAGCCTGGTTATAAAGGAGTAAACCTCCATTTTTTACCAGGTATGAAAAGGTGTCTGTCACCTGAGTTGGGTTGAATTTAAAACCTACTTCCTGCAACTGCTCCTGGATCTGCAGAATGAGTGGACTTTCCTGTAAAAACACCTGCAGTCTTAAGCCAACACGGCTGTCTCTTCCCCAGCTATAGAGGTTGAGAGCTTCTTCGGTGAGTGCAAAAACAAAAAATACCAAAGGAATAATGACGATGGCAATAATAAGGAGACAGGTGAGTACTGAAGCTCCCCATTCCGGGAGTGTTTTACTGAGATAGATGTAAATCGGTCGAAAGAGATTTGTCAGTAGAAAAGACAGCACTAAGATAGACCAGAAAGGCCAAAGGATCCTGCCAAAGAAAAATATCGAAATTATAAATACCAGCAGAAAGTATTTCATACTCACCGGGCTGGGTGGCTGGTTGTTATATTGGAGTGATGGCTTGGAATCACGCATTAGTGTTATGTTTTGGGGCTTAGGGGTTAGTAGTGACAAGAAATTGAGTTGCAATTAAACCAGCAGCTAAGGTATCTTGATCCGTCATTGTAGGAACGTACAACAGCGATTTTACCGCTGGAGTTGTAGGAAAAAAGTATATATCCTTCATCGGATTAAGGAAAGAAAAATTAGTAGTAATGAGGAGATTGGTGGGATGTGGGAAGATCTTGAAGTTGCACTGAAAAAAGTTGATGCGTCCAAGTTGAAAGAAAAGCCATCAGCTGAGAACCTTGGTTTTGGCGTTCATTTTACGGATCATATGTTCCTGATGAAATGGGATAAAGAAAATGGCTGGCATGATAGCCAGATTTGTCCTTATCAAGATTTTACTTTAAATCCCGCTTCTACTGTTTTCCACTATGGCCAGGCAATCTTTGAAGGTCTTAAGGCATATCGAGGGAAAGATAATCAGCTGTTCTTGTTTCGGCCCAAAGACAATTTTGAGCGCATGAACAGTTCCGCGCTTCGAATGTGTATGCCGCGTTTTTCGGCAGAGAAAATGGTGAAAATCCTTAAAGCTCTCCTCTATCTTGAAAGAGAGTGGGTGCCGAGTACCGAAAGCGGAACACTCTATATTCGTCCGACCATGATTGGGGTCGAACCTACGCTTGGAGTGAAACCAGCCAGTGTCTATTATTTTTATATTATATTGAGTCCTGTTGGTGCCTATTACGCAGAAGGCTGTAATCCCACAAAGATTTATGTCAGTGATGAGTACGTCCGCGCAGTAAAGGGAGGTGTCGGCAACGTGAAAACCGCCGGTAACTATGCAGCCTCTCTCTACATGTCTGAGATAGCCAAAAAAGCGGGATGTACTCAGGTGTTGTGGCTGGACGCCTGTGAACATAAATATATAGAAGAGGTTGGGACCAGTAATATCTTCTTTAAAATCGATGATCAGTTGCTCACCCCACCCTTAGAAGGCTCAATCCTGGGGGGCCTCACCAGGGATTCGGTGCTTAAGCTTGCCTCGAGCTGGGGAGTGGATGTTGTAGAAAGAGCAATTTCTATTGATGAAATTCTTGAAGCAAATAAAAGTGGACGATTACAGGAAGCCTTTGGCACCGGAACCGCTGCGGTTATTTCTCCTGTCGGAGAACTCTTTTATAAGGAAAACAGCTATGTAATCAATAATGGCCAGACCGGTGAATTATCGGCCAGATTATTTAATGAATTGCAGGCCATTCAAAATGGTCACCAAGATGATCCATTTAACTGGGTTGTTCGAGTAGTATAGTTGGATAAATTCAATAATTCGGCAGTCTTAGGTTTTTTTTGAGAGACTGCCGAACCCCGCCTCTTTTTTTTGTCCAACAGCCCTTGATTTTTGAAAATCAACCCCTATATTCTAGCGCAGTTTGATATACCTGCCCGAAAAACTGGCAGAATATAAAGTTGGGATTCCATGAAAAGACAAATAGATGGGCCCTTTTTTTTTCGAAACAATTAATAAGTACCGTTAGGAGGAAGTAATGAAAATCCGTCCATTGAATGATCGTCTTTTGGTAAAGAGACTTGCTGAAGAAGAGAAAACTGCAGGTGGTATCATCATCCCAGATAGCGCCAAGGAAAAGCCGGCAGAGGGAGAAGTTATGGCTGTAGGGCCTGGTAAGACCAATGATAAAGGTGAAAGAGTTGCCCTGCAGGTAGCTGCCGGAGACCGAGTGCTGTTTTCCAAATACGGTGGTACTGATGTAAAGCTTGATGGAGAAGACTATCTCATCATGCGTGAAGACGATATTCTTGGAATCTTGGAGTAGTCGATTACCTTAAGATCGTGAATGAAGCATACTTTTTTTGTAAAAAACATCTCGTTGAAAAAGGGAGAATAATATAATGGCTGGAAAAGAAATCAAATATGGAGTGAAGGCCCGCGAGTCAGTTCTTGCTGGTATCAATATCCTTGCAGACGCAGTAAAAGTAACTCTTGGACCCAAAGGTCGTAATGTACTCATCGACAAATCTTTCGGTGCCCCTACTATCACTAAAGACGGTGTGACCGTTGCTAAAGAGATAGAGGTGCAGGACAAGTTTGAGAATATGGGCGCTCAGATGGTTAAGGAAGTTGCTTCCAAGACCTCCGATGTTGCCGGTGACGGTACTACTACCGCTACGGTTCTTGCTCAGGCAATATACAGAGAAGGCGTTAAGCTCGTTGCTGCCGGTGGCAATCCAATGGAAATCAAGCGTGGTATCGATAAGGGTGTCGAGGTTGTTGTTGCCGAACTCGCTAAAATCGCTACCCCAACCAAAGAGCAGAAAGAAATCGCTCAGGTTGGAACCATTTCTGCCAATAGCGATGAGACCATCGGTAATATTATTGCCGAGGCCATGGATAAGGTTGGTAAAGAAGGTGTCATCACAGTTGAAGAAGCTAAGTCAATGGACACCAGCCTTGATGTCGTTGAAGGTATGCAGTTTGATCGTGGATACCTCTCACCATACTTTGTAACCGATCCGGATCGTATGGAAATAAGCATGGAAGATCCTTACATTCTTCTGGTAGAAAAGAAAGTTTCTAACATGAAGGATCTCCTCCCGGTTCTTGAGTCTGTTGCCAAGATGGGTAAAGGTCTGTTCATTATTGCCGAAGACGTAGATGGCGAGGCTCTTGCCACTCTCGTTGTTAATAAGCTTCGCGGCACCTTGAATGTTGCTGCAGTCAAGGCACCTGGCTTTGGTGATCGTCGTAAGGCAATGTTGGAAGACATCGCTGTTCTTACAGGCGGTCAGGTTATCACCGAAGATCTCGGAATTAAGCTTGAGAACGTTACAGTAAATGACCTCGGTACCTGTAAGCGTATTGTAGTTGATAAAGATAATACCACCATCGTTGACGGTGCGGGCGATAAAGAAAAGCTCGCTGCTCGTGTTAAGCAGATTCGTACCCAGGCTGAAGATACTACCTCCGACTATGATCGTGAGAAGCTCCAGGAGCGTCTTGCCAAATTGATCGGTGGTGTTGCTGTCATTAATGTTGGTGCAGCCACTGAGATCGAAATGAAAGAGAAGAAGGCACGGGTTGAGGACGCTCTTAACGCTACCCGGGCTGCCGTTGAGGAAGGTGTCGTTCCTGGTGGTGGTGTTGCTTATGTTCGATGTCTCGAAGCATTGGCAGCTATCGAGCTTCCTGGTGAGCAGATAGCAGGTAAGAATATTCTTCTTCGTGCACTTGAAGAACCTATCCGTCAGATCGCTAACAATGCCGGTCGTGAGGGCTCTGTGATCGTTGAGCATGTTAAGACTCTTGTGGGCGCAAATGGTTTCAACGCTGCTACCGAAGAGTACGAAGACCTCATTGCTGCTGGTGTTATCGACCCTGCAAAAGTTACCAGAACCGCTCTGCAGAATGCTGCATCTGTTTCCGGTATGTTGCTGACCACTGAGTGCGTTATTGCTGATGTCCCTGAAGAAGCTGGTGCTCCTGCTGGTGGCGGAATGCCTCCAGGAATGGGCGGTATGGGCGGCATGGGTGGAATGGGCGGAATGATGTAAGACATCTTTCAATCATCACCTGATTGACAAGATCGAAGTAGTAAACAAAAAGGTCCCGGTTAAGGGACCTTTTTGTGTTTGAAGATATAATTTTAGCGACTTGGAGATAATTATCTCGTTTTTTTGAGTAGGATTAGAATTATTAGTTGAAAATTATTGACAGGGGCGAAGCAATAAGGTAATTTTCTTCGCCTTATCCTATGGCGATGTAGCTCAGATGGTTAGAGCATACGGCTCATATCCGTAGTGTCCGGGGTTCAATTCCCTGCATCGCCACCAAGCATTACACTGCAATCATTTGCAGTGATTATATATAGATAAACCCGTTTTTATCCACAAGTCATTGTCCACACAAGGGACGATTGATGAGGGTAACAAATGGGTTTTGTCGTTTCTAGTACCTACACCTACCACACTCCTTCCGGTTATATCTTCCGGTTACGTATTCCAAAAGACCTGCAACGTATTGTAGGTAAGACAGAATTCCGCTATAGTCTGCGGTCTGGTTTCCTCAGGGAAGCTAAAGTTCGAGCTAAAGCTATCGCACACTATGTTCATGGATTGTTTGAGAAGGTACGCCACAATATGACTGCATTTACAAAAGATATATCCGCTACCGTAGAAAATGCGGCGTCACTGAACCGGGTAAAACCTTCCACTCCTTCAGGCACACGGTCGCAACCATCTGGAAACGGCAGGAGGTGCATGAGTCAATTCCTGCTACTGTGCTCGGCCATAGTGCAGGAGGAATCACCTATACACGATACGGTAAAGGGTATGAGATCGATAAGCTTTCAGAAGTAATCCAGTTGATCACGTATCCAGGTCTCGACACCAAACCTTGGAGGCCACAAATTGAATTATAGAATGCCATATGTCAAAAACATGGCCTCAATTTGACATATGGTTTTTTTTATGTCAAATTGTCTGCAGGGAATAACTGTTAGGCTGTTTTGAAGAATTAGGATTTTTGATCAAGATCAAGGCATGCTTGAACTATTTGCCGCAGGCAAATGAATAATATTCCGAGGACAGATAGTTTAAGCATAACGCTGAGATTGGATGAAAAGACAATTATGCAAGATAGCCGTAATAATTGGTAAGCGTAATGAAGATATCTGAATACATTTCAGGAAAATACGAACAGCAGTACGAGTATAAGAGCTTTTTACCGGAGCGAATCAACCATGCTTGGCATGTGGATGAACCGGAGCTGTTAACTCTACTCGATAATGCGAACAGGCTACTGGGTGAATTGAACGCTTTTTCACAGCTTGTGCCCGATGTCGATTTCTTTATCAAAATGCATATCACCAAGGAGGCGACAACTTCGAGCCGTATTGAAGGTACCCGCACCAATATGGAGGAAGCGCTTGTTGATGTGCAGGATGTAGATCCTGAAAGAAGAGATGATTGGGAGGAGGTTCAAAACTATATCAAAGCAGTAAACTTTTCCATCGAACGTCTTCAGACTCTTCCACTCTCAACTCGTCTGCTTAGAGAAACTCATAAAATTCTGATGCAGGGAGTTCGAGGTGAGCAAAAGTTACCGGGAGAATTCCGAAAAAGCCAAAATTGGCTTGGGTCGAGTTTGAAAAATGCGGTCTTTGTACCACCGCATCATGAAAACCTTACAGACTTGATGGGAGATCTTGAAAACTTCATTCATAATGATGAAATCCACGTACCGCATCTTATTCGGGTGGGTATTCTCCACTACCAGTTCGAGACCATACATCCATTTCTCGATGGTAATGGACGTCTTGGGCGGCTCTTAATTGCTTTATATTTAGCGAACTTCAATCTACTTCATAAACCAGCCCTGTATCTCTCGGACTACTTTGAGAGAAATCGATTGGATTATTATGATCATTTAACTGCTGCTCGAACTAAAAACGACGTTTCTGCTTGGCTTCGATTCTTTCTTATCGGCGTTCAAGAAACAGCCGGGAGATCTATTGGGGTGTTTAAAGCAATTCTGGAACTGAAAGAACGGATTGAGCGGGAGATTATGCCTCTGTTTCATGCTAGACGCCAGGCCAATGCTCAGACTTTCATGAGATCGTTATATCAAAGTCCTGTTGTAAATGTAAAAGGGGTGAAAACCTTGCTTAATGTACAGACGAACACAGCAAGCTCACTTATTGGTGATTTTGAGAAATTGGGAATTTTAGAAGAGAAAACTGGTTACAAGCGTAATCGAACATTTGTGTTTTCTGAGTATGTAAAGTTGTTTAATTAGAATGAGAATTTACCAACAGAGACTATATAAATGAGCATCGCGGGTATTCGTTCCAATCGAGGTGATGGTTATCAGACATTAGTAGCATTTGATTGGGCCTTGACCGTCTTATCAGATCCAGATTATCAATGGATTGAAGTAGATTCGGTTGAGCGCTCGGTAGATGATATAGTGATTGGGAAAACCGGTGGAACAGAAATATGCTGTCAATGCAAAAAGAATCAAACTCATTTTAAGGCATGGGCAATAACTGACCTAGCGGATGAACTTGATAAAGCAGCTAATTTATTGGCAAGCAATGAAAATGCTATGTACCCCCACTTGATAAAAGAAGCGCACCCGAGGCTTTCGCAGGCGGGGAATTCCTTTTAAGCATCCATCATTTTATTATTTCGTTGCTCAATAGGGTTTAAAGTTCGAGAGTAGGTCGGGTTATCTTCTGTAGGAAGGCTCGATATAAAGTATCGAGTTTGTAGTTTTTTTTCCCAAAAAACCACCTTTTCGAAGAATTACTCAATTCGTTCTTCTTTTTCATCTGCGTTTTTTGCGGCTCTCATCGAGATCTTTTTCAATCTTGAATATCGCAATTATCCAGTCTTTAGAGCTTACACTGCGGTCATAGATACCGAAGGCCATCGAGTTTCTGAAGTCTACGCCTTTTGTCGCAGCTTCCCGGGCCGGGGATTTGCTATAAGAGGCTTCAGGTCGCTAGCTTAACCCGACATCAAGGACGGGATCGATTCCTGCCCTGGGACCAGGATCCCAACCCCGGGTAGGCTAATTCTCTGGTAGCTTTGATACCCACCACTCCAAGGATCTGCTGGTATTGGCCGCTAAACTGCGCATCAAGAAAAATGCCCCTCTCTGATGCTTTTCAAAATTTAAGCCCTTTCTTTGACGATTATATCGCGTCTGTACCCTGCAATGTGGTGCAGGTATGTGTGGAAAAGACAACATTGTCAATATGTTACCCGTCTTCCCTCATGAGTGAAAAGTATTCTATAAAAACATTACAATGGGTAGATTTTCTGAAATATTATAATAATTAAAAATATTTGTACTGTTTACACTATCTGCTTTTTAATTCAATTAAACGATAGGAAATAAGAAAAAACAATTCCAAATTTGTAATTGGGTCTGGAGTATTATAGGCTTAATGGTGAAGGCATTTTATTGTAATTCTCTGAACAACCTAAAATTACAACCTGAATTCAGGATGGGATTGAGCATGAAACACAATTAAAGAATTAAGCAGAATAATAAAGCCACAGAGGCAGAATGATGAGCTTTATGTCACACGAAGAACTTGAGAGTTGCGGTGCAGATCTCACGACCATCTAATCAGTCACAATGAAGGAATGATAAAAAACGCAATCCAAACACTTGTAAAAATAACATTCTAAGACACTATGACTACGTCAAAAACTGCAATTGCACGAATTGTTAGATTCCATTTTGTCTGTCTCTGGTTACCCTTGGTGTTGCAGTTCACTTCATTATCTGCCCTGGCTTCCACGCAGCCCTACATTACCGATCATCAAATTAATTTCGGGACTGGCAATAAATATCATCAGGAGACTGATATACGTATCTCCAGCCCGGGCCAGTCACTGTCATTTACCAGAACCTATAACAGCCAGAGTACTCAAGTCTCCGAACTAGGGTATGGCTGGACAGCAACCTTTGCTGAGAAGCTAAAGGATTTTACAGCTACTCAGATTACCTTGGTCCAGTCTGGGGGACGCGCAGTCAAATTCACCGGCGATGCGGCAAACGGCTGGAAAAATGAAACCGGGATTGCACGGGTGCTTACAGCTGTGGCCGGTGGCTATCAGCTCAAGGACCCGAGCGGTACAATTAAGCTTTTTAATGGCTCCGGTCAAATTATCAGCAGGAGCGATAAGAACAATAACACCATTACCTATACCTACGTGGGCAACGATCTGACGATGTCAGACGATTTTGGCCATAGTCTCTCCTTTGATTTTAACGACATCACAGGCAAGCTGGACAGCCTGACCTCAGCCGTGGGAACTACCAACTATAGCTACGAAAACGACAACCTGACAACGGTTACCAGACAAGGTGAGATAGTCACCAGCTACCTCTACGATGACCCCAGCGACCCACACAACCTGACCGGGATTTTTGAAACCGAGATCCTTGAAGGTGGCATCCCAGCAGTAACGCCCACCCGTATCCTCACCGTGGCATATGACGACCAGGATCGGGCAGTACACTCGGCAAAGACCGGTGGTGAAAATGAAGTCAACATTAACTATACGGATCTTGACAGTCGCGAAATAACCAAAATAGTTGACAGCATTCCTATGGTAACAACCTACGAGTTGGAATTTAAATTCGGTATCGCCAAAGTAAAGTCTTTCATCGGACCCGGTTGCTCGTCCTGCGGTTCAGACAGCAGCTCATCTTACACCTATAACGATCGATTCGAGGCT
>Ga0209692_10005818_pt1 | contig 10403 bp, 5 predicted proteins | sample tdDd472_FD_187129 | JGI IMG/M metagenome (GOLD analysis project Ga0209692, IMG submission 187129) | Marine sediment microbial communities from the Atlantic coast under amendment with organic carbon and nitrate - tdDd47.2 (SPAdes)... | ecosystem: Environmental > Aquatic > Marine > Coastal >...
GTCCGTGTCCCCCGCGCCCGATCCGATCCGGACCTGGTGGACGTTGTCATTCCCGTCGAGATCGGTGTCGATCAGCGTTTCATTTGCTTCGCCATAGAGTCTCAGGTTGAGATCCACAAGGCCGTAGTAGGTTGATGGGGGCGCCGCCGTGGCGTAGGTTGCATGCCGGTTCCAAACCATGGTCGCGCGGTCTCTGCCCTCTCCCGTCGGTCCCTCGTCCCGCATCGAACCGGAGTAGAGCTGATACTCACCCGTGGTGTCGCGCGGCGTGACCGAGTCGGCGAAGACATCGAATCTGTGGAAATAGGCGGCCAGGGCGTTCATCAGCCCCCAACCGATCTGCGGATCCCACCCATCGGAGTCGTTCTCGATGTTCATCCCCGGTTCGTTCTTCTGGGCGGTGTTGATGAGCACCGCCTTGAGCTGGAGCTCATCGAAAAGACCGGCATCCATGAGATCCATGATGACGCCCAGGACGGCCGGTGCAGCCATACTCGTGCCGCTCTTGTTGATGTAATCGGCCTCGGTCTCCCAGTCGTTGTTCGGTGCGAAAATCGAGGTCCCAGGTGCCGAGATGTCGGGTTTTCTCCGACCGTCCGCAGTCGGGCCCACGCTGCTGCCCGGATTGATCACGTCGTCGTCGCGGTCGGCGGTGTTGAGATCGTTGGCGTTGGCCACCGTGATCACGTTGTAGGAAACCGCGGGGTCGTTGAAGTTCGAATTCGACGGCCCGGTATTCCCCGCTGAAACCGTGACAGGTAGATCAGGGTAGGTGGAGATAACCGAGTCCCAGAAACGGCTGCCGTCGGTGTCGCCGAGGGTCGTCGAGCCGCTGTAGCTGAGGTTTATTCCGTCGACGTCGTCCAGGAAGCTGTTGGCGGGAGCCAAGTTTCCGTTGTCGTACAGCGCGCGGTTGACCACGTTGTACTTGTCTGTCCAGAACATCGAGGCGCGCCCCGTCGATGAGTTGAGCCAGCCCGCCTTGAGCGTCACCATCTTCTCGACGCCGTTAGCCATCCCGAGCTCGTTGGGATAGGCGCCGGTGCCGTAGCTGCCGACGATTCCCGACACATGAGTGCCGTGACCCTGCAGATCATCGGCGGTGAAGGCATCGCCGAAGTTCGCCGAGCCGTTGGCCGCAACCAGATACCAGGTGGAATAGTTGTCCCGCAACGGCGAGGCGCTGTTCCTCATCCCCGGGTGGTTGAGATCAAGCCCCGAATCGATCACCGCGGGATCGTAGATTCCTCCGAACTGGCCGCTTCCCCAGAGCCCCCCCGGGGCGCTGACCAGGGTGGCGTCATCCATGATGGCGAGATCCGAGTGCAACAGACCATCCTCCACCACGCGGATGATATCGGGCTGGCCGGCCAGTTCCGCGACGCGTCCGGCGGGTACCCTGGCCACCACCATACCGACCGCGATGGTGGTGAACTCCACCTCACCACCGAGGCTCTCGATGTGTGACCGCACCCGATCGAGGGGAGCTGCGAGTTCGGACGAGAGTGCCGCTCCAATCTCGTTCTTGATGATCAGATCCAACGCCTCGTGCTGCTGATGGATCGGTTTGAGGGCCTCTCTTTCCTGCGGCCAGGTGTTCATCAGCTCCGCGATATTGTCGCCGTCGCGGGGCAGAGACGGGTCGCGTCGTGCGGCATGAACCGCGAGAATATCGTGGATCTGACGGTCGATCTCAGCTATTTCTGCCGCGTGCCGATCGCGAACCTGCTTGGCGATCCGATCGTGGGGAAGATGGCGCAGAATCGCGATGACACGGAGCATTTCGTCGCTCGGGACACCGCCGATCTGCTGTTGCAACCCGACCGACATCACGGGCAGCGATGCAAAAGGAGCCTCGGACGCCGGCTGACCATCCTCTCCCAGCCCGTCGTTCCCCTGAGATTCACCCTCGACACCTCCGACGTATTCTCCCGACAGAAGACCGGGTTGGCCCCCCGGTTTGCCCTTGAGATCAGGCGTCGGTTCGATCGCGACCGGTTTGTCTTTCTTCCCCTCGGCCTCGACCGGCGCGGGGGGCATCGCCACCACAAGGGCTGCAGTGATGCACCATGCAAACCAAACAACATTTCTACGTCCTGGCATGATCGCCTCGCTTTCTCGACCGCCGGAGCGGCTGAATATCCTCGTCAACAAATGGGCCACCTTCGCAGTACCTCGATGGCCACGGATTCGGGGTCGCTACCTTCAACCACGACGGACCACGCCAAGACCGGACATCTGAGAGGTCTCGCCGCTGTTCGAGCCCTTCGGTTTCGTCCGTGTTCACCGCGAACACGCCGTCAACATCGCCCACGTCAGGCTCCTCCGCCTACAGGCCGATGGACGAGACTGGGCGCTCAAGCTCGAACCGCCGGTGAACAGCGTGCTGCCCATCGCCCGCGACCGGCTTGCAGCGCTCCGTGATGCCCCTGGGGAGTCCTAACTACGTAGATCGGTGCCTGGCACCTTTTCTGCCCGTCGACGACCGGGGGGAAGGCCGATGCCTTCCCTCCTTTTTCTTGAATCGAGCCCGGGATTGGTGTCTCTTCGGTGTCTGAACGCCTGGAAACCAAGTCATTCGCCACGACACCAAACCATACGGCTAGGCACCAACCTGTGCCCCTGGATACCGAATCGTGTTACAAAGAACGCATGGTTCCGCATCGAGTCATGATCCACATCTCCCGCAGTGAGCAGCGGGTGCTCGACCCGGACGACGTGTATTGTCTGCATTCCAGGGGAGGAGAGACCGAGATTCGCCTGCGGTCACGTACACCGCTCATCGATCTCAGACCGCTCGGTGAGGTGGCGTCGCTCTTCGAGTCCCATGGATTCGTCCGAATTCACCGCGAGCACGCCGTCAACATCGCCCACGTCAGGCTCCTCCGCCTACAGGCCGATGGCCGAGACTGGGAACTCAAGCTCGAACCGCCGGTGAACAGCGTGCTGCCCATCGCCCGCGACCGGCTTGCAGCGCTCCGTGGTGCTCTTGGGGAGTCCTAACTACGCAGATCGGTGCCTGGCACCTTTTCCCTTTTCAATGACGCCTATCCGGGCGGCGAGAAACAACAAATCTGCAAAGCGGTGCCCGAGGCACCTTTATGAGCGAACTGCCGGCTTTCAATCAACGTTTCGCCTCCGTAGCGTCTCCGGACGGAGCCGGAATCCCCCTCTTATTGCCGCCTGGTGAGCTCCGAACCATCGATTCCCGGGGGATAGTCAACACCTTCCCCCCATTCTTGATGAGCGCTCATGGGTGTTCGAGAGCTGTCATGAACACGGGATCACCAGTGGAATTGTCCACCACCGAGGCATAGGCCGCGATGCTGCCTTCCTGTACGGTCAGTGTCAATGTCGCCTGGTCGATCTCACCCATGAATTGAAGAACCCTGTTGAGTTGCCGATGCTCCCATGGTTCCAATGTGATGATGGCCGTATCGAGGTGTAGACCGAATAGGTTCAGAACCTCGATTCTGACCACCGCCGGGTCGTCGGACGGGTTCACCAGACCGAGATTGCTGCGGTAGGAATCATCCTCGCGGAGATGGATCAAGCTCGCGGGCTTTTCGGTGGATAACTGCTCGCTAAACGGGATTGCATAGATGTTTTGGCCGAACGTCACGTCTGGTGACCCCCCGCCGGCTTGCTTCGTGAATGTCCTGGAGGTCACGTGGATGGGGGGCCAGCTCTGGACCAGTAACGCCCCTGTGGTCTCCAGCCCAAACAGTCCTTCCACAACATCATCGATTCGAATCATCTGCCCGCCTTGGAGATTCAACACGTGCTGTCGCGTGGGTGGCCCGTGCCTTCCGCTCTCGAGAAAACGGATCACAACGTCAACGGTGTCAACCGAGGGGTTGAGAAGCTCGAGCTGCGATTGCCAGCGTGTTCCGTTGGCGCCGTCGACGGATGCGACCGCCGGAATGATCCACGTTGGAACGGGTGAAGCCGGGTCCATGACTTCGGACGGGATAAATACTGCATCTCCGGTTTTATTGTCTATCACGGACGCATAGGCTGTGATCTTCCTGGTGGAAGCAGCGTAGGTCAGATACCCCCTGTCGACGCCTTCGGAATCGACCTCTCTCAGGATTCGTTCGATTTGGAGGTACCCGTACTGGCTCAACCGAATGGGAATATCGCCCAGCACCTCGCCCGAGGCGGAATGAACGGTGACCGTCAGCTCGCGTGGGCTGCTGTATGAGTTAACGAAGCCGACATTGCTTCGAAAATTCGCGTCCTCGCGAAGGCCGAACACGACCTGGGGGACGGTTTCGTAGTTCCTTTGAATCTTGCGCGATGCCACGCCCTGACCGAAGGTGCCACCGTCGGGATCATGGGTCATGGTGCGGGATCTCAGAACCTCCCGCCGGTTTGTGTATGCCACGAGCGCGCCGGATGTGTCGTCGCGGCCGAAGAGACCTCCGACCGCGTTTTCCACGGTGATGGTTTGCCGGGGGTGGAGAAAGAGGTGCGAGCCGGGAGACCAGTAGTTGTTCTGGTCGCCGCGTTCGAGAAAATGGACCAGGGCCCAGCCGCTCTCGTCGGACGGGTTGAAAATCGTGAGATCCGTGCGCCATTGGGTCCCGTGCCTCCCGGGGGTCGATGCCGCGGCCGCGATCAGTTCGTTGGGACCAACAGTCGTGGAGAGTGTCTCGTTGATCCACGGCAATACCGTGAGCGTCATCGCAACAGAGCTGGACTCTGTCCCATCCTCAACCTGCAGCGTGACCAAGTAATCTCCGGGGACGGAGTAACGGTGGGCGGGGTTCTTCAGGATCGATCTGTATCCGTCCCCGAAATCCCACGACCACGACGTGGGTTGACCGGATGATGTGTCAATGTACTGCACCGCGGCCCGGATGCTTGGTTCATCGACGGTCCAGCCGAAATCAGCCTCGAGAGCGGCATTTGGATCTGTGACCGCCAAGATCCGTTGGGAGGTTTCGGAGCCGTAGGCGTTGGAAACCGTGAGGGTCACGGTGTAGGTTCCCGAATCCGAATAGGAGTGCAACGGTTCTGCAACCGTTGAGTTCGCCCCATCGCCGAAATCCCAATGCCACGCGGTGGGTTCGCCTGCACTGTGGTCTTGAAACCGGACTGGGGTGCCGGATTCCGGATGTGAAGGGGAGACCGTGAAGTTCGACGTCGGTTTGCTTTCTGAGACAGTACATTCAGAGATGGCGATTGTTTGGACGCCGCAGGGATCTCCCGCCTGAACGAAAACGTCGCCGAAGGCAAACCCTGGTAGGTCGGGCCAACCCAGGGTATGGCAGGGGAGGCTGTCAATCACGTGCCATAGCTGTGCATCGGCAGGTGTTCGCACGTCGATAATCGTGATGGCGTCACCCTCGTGAGCAAACAGGAATCCATCTTGGACGCTGACCGTGTCGGGGAGGCCGCTGTAATCGACCTGCCCGATCAGGGAAGGACCGCTGGGAGCGGATGCGTCCAACATGTAGATGGTATCTCGGCCGACCAGGTAGACATATCGTCCCCATGCTGCGATTTCGAGGACATATTCCCAGGAGGGAACACCATCAAACCCTCCGACAATCTCTGCTTCGTGGGGATGACTCGAATCTACGACAACGACTTCATTGTTGAGGAGAAGGTACAAGAGATCATCCACAGCGACCATGTGTGACGGACGTGCCGGCAAGGAGATCGTGGTCCCTGGGTTCGGGTCTGAAGGGTCGGTCACATCGATGATCTCGAGCCGTCCCTCGAGGTGGCGACCCGAGCCAACCGCCACCCATCCATCCCCCGCTAGCTGGAGACAGGTTTCGGGATCTGAATCGAAGCCCAGATCCAACTCGATCTCACCGACAACTTCGGCTTCGCCTGCAGCCGCCACGTCGAGGACCTGAAGGGAATAGAAACCTCGACCCGACCCGTCCTCCCGCCCTTTCCCCACAAGGGCTCGGTCATCCTGAAGGTTGACGTTGTCGGCCCCGTCGAGCTCGAGGGCGAGGTGTTCGACGTAGTGCCCGCCGGGCTCAAGGTCGAGCAACCACAGCGCGTGGTCGGTGAGCGCACCAACCCGATTCCGCGAGCCCGATGCGTCGGCCACCTTCCTTGGACGAATCCAAGGGTCTCCGGATGAGGGTGCGTTGAGATCGCTGATGTCGATCAGGCGGAAGGATTCGTTCGCCCACCATGGTTCTCCTTCGATCACAAGGCAGTGATCGCCCATTGCTGCCATGCTCGCGACGCCGGAGGGGAAAATCCCATCGATCAGCGCGGTCTGGAGTGGAATCGTGGAGCTCACATCGACGACTTCAAAGGCCTCTCCGGCTGCCAGAAGAAGGTGATCCTCGATCCACAGGGCGTGGTCAACGTTGTCGCTCGCCTGATAGGTGGCTGACAATCGGGGAGCCGTGGGGTCAGTCAAGGACATGAACTGAAGGTCGCCATCGGCGTCTACGATGAGGGTGTCTTCATGGACGACGAGAAGGCGATCCCACGTCGGTTCGTCGTACTCTGCGGTCAGGGTCGGAGCGCTTGGATCCGAGATGTTGAATATTTCGAGGTGACCGTTCTTCAGAAGATAGAGCCAGTCGGAAATCACCTGGATCGATGCTAGTGCCGTGCAGACCGGAAAGTCGATTCTGCTGGCGACCGACGGCTGAGTCGGGTTGCTGATATCGACGATCGTGATACCTGCCCCACAAGCGTGGAATTCCTGGAAGAACCAACGAGCGGCCACAGTGTTTCCGGTGGCCCCGATCTCAATCGGTGAGGCCGGCAGCCTGACGTCGCCGATCAGTTCAGGGAGGCTGGGCGCACCAAGATCGACCACACTGACCCCGCCTGCCACCCCGACCAGAGCATAACGCCCTTGGGTAGCAGCAGTGGTGATCACGGATCGATGGTGCAATCGAGAGTGACCAAGAATGCTCAACCCGCCGGATTGATCGGGAACAGCCGCGACGAGTGCCGCTCCGGCTCCGTAATAGAACCTTGTGCCGTCCGTGACCGCGACATGGTGGGGACCCGACGGCCAATCGTGCACCGGTGCTCCGCAAGGTTCTGCCAGGCATACCGCAGCCGTAGTCGCCATCCATAGAGAAAGGAGTGCTCGCAAGGTTGTCCTCCTGGAGGAGTATACGGCTGTGGGAATCGAAATGTCGGAGAGAACCGTGTGCTGGCCTGTCGAGCGTAGTGTCCAACACGAGTACCGAGGAAGCCCGGCTTCGCATCCAGCTCCGCCGTGACATTTTTTAGCCCCTGTTGCCATCGGCAACAGGGGCTAAAAAATGGTGGAGGCGGTGGGAATCGAACCCACGTCCGAGGAACTCCGATCGCTGGTTTCTCCGTGTGCAGCCGGCGATTTAAATCTCACCCCGTGGTCGGTCGTCCGGCGACCTACTGTGGGGCCAGCCCGAAAATCTCGATCACCACGTTCGGGCGCCGTGGTGACCCAGCCCATCAAAACAACGTCGAACCTCAGATCGATGGGCTAGATCTCGAGGCCGACGTGGCTACCTAAGCAGCCAGTGCGTAGTCGTTATTGGCAGTTAAGTTTTGCCCCCACCTTTTTTACGAGGCGGTGAGGACCTCGACACGCTGCCAACAACCGGAAACGTTCCCCGTCAAACCCAGGACACCCCCAAGCTCAACTCGGTCTCTGAGTATAGCAACGCAGGATGAGGGTAGAAAGTTCCCGGTGCTCGATCGGGCGGTGTTTCTTTGGTTGCCCTCGAAAGGACTTGCCGCTCTAAATTGTGGTTGGAACGAGGATCTCGCGGCTTCCGGGACGTAAGGCGTGGTGCCATTTGTTGCATTGTTCGGCGGTAGGGGTTTGAGGCACTGGCGAATTGTTGGTGCCGATCAATGCAACGGGTGGCTCCGGAGAACTCGTCACGTGCGTTGAGGGATCGTGTGCGGGGACGCGGGTTCTTTCAACCCCGGCCTTCTGGGCCGCCCCTGGCGACCCAGCGTCGCACGTGCAGCGTGGTCATTTGTGGAGGCGGGAAGGTCTGTGACCACGCTGCTCGTGCGCCGGCGGCCTCCTTCTGAGCTTGAACGGCCCGTGATCAGCGTTGTACCCGTGGAGTGCCCGGTATGACAATGAGCGGGAGGGAATGCAGAGCCGGAAGACTCATGGGGCACATTGTCAAACCCCGCACGTCCCGTTGGGGCGGCGTTTCCTCGAGGTCTGTGGCTGTCGACCGCTGCTGTCTCTGTCGCTGCCGCTGCCGCTGCACATCGGACACGGAAACGGACGCGGACGCGGACGCGGGGGTTGCCTTGACGCGGGGCGGCTCCGGAGCGATACTGAATAGGTTCCACGCTGTACAACTGAAGGGAAAGTCTATGTTGGCGAAGGCATATTCTGCCACGCCGCGCGGTGTGGATGCGTTGTTCGTAACCGTGGAAGTGGATCGGATTCGGGCGCAGAACCCATCAACGACAGTGGTCGGGTTGCCGGATCCCGCGGTCCGCGAGGCCAAGGAGCGGATCTTCTCGGCCATCCGGCATCTCGGCCGCCGTTCAGAGGCGGCCAACACTGTCTTTAATCTGGCGCCGGCGGATGAGAGGAAGGAGGGGGCGGCCCTCGACCTGCCCATGGCCATGGCCTTTCTCGCATCGGCCGGGCATCTGCCGATGGAAAGGCTCGAAGACCGACTCATGATCGGTGAGCTGTCTCTCGAGGGGCGTCTGCAACCGGTGCGCGGGGTCCTGCCCATCGTCCTCGCCGCCCGCCGGCAGGGGGTGGGGGAGGTGATCGTTCCGCAGTCGAACCTCGCCGAAGGTTCGGTGGTGTCCGGCATCCGCGTGATCGGCGCCGCAACCCTCGGTGAGGTGGTGCGATATCTGCGCGACGGAGAAGCCCCGGAGATTGCTGAATCCGATGGCGTTGAAGATCATTTTGTCGCCGCCGCGCCGGATCTCTCCGATGTGGTCGGACAGGAACAGGCTCGCCGCGCTCTCGAGGTCGCGGCCGCGGGCGGCCACCACCTGCTCTTCATGGGTCCGCCCGGTTGCGGGAAGTCCATGCTCGCGCGTCGTCTGCCGGGGATCCTGCCGCCGTTGGAGCCCGAGGAGGCCCTTCAAGTGACCAGTGTCTACTCGGTCTCGACCCGGGTGCCTCGGCCGCGTGGCCTGCTGTCGAGGAGACCGTTTCGGGCGCCGCACCACACGATCTCCAATGCGGCGCTCATCGGTGGCGGCTCGAGCCCCCAGCCGGGTGAGGTTTCCCTCGCGCACTACGGGGTACTTTTTCTCGACGAACTCACCGAGTTCCGCCGCGATGTCCTCGAGGGTCTGCGTCAGCCCCTCGAGGATCGGACAGTGACGGTCGCCCGGGCGCAGGCGACCCTGACGTTTCCTTCAGCGTTCCAGATGGTGGCGGCGGCGAATCCCTGCCCCTGCGGATACCTCGGCGACGAGCGGCGCGAGTGCGTCTGCACTCCACCGGCGGTGGACCGCTACCGATCGCGGTTGTCGGGGCCGCTGCTCGATCGGCTCGATCTTCAGGTGTCGGTCGCGTCGGTTCCGTGGCGAGAGCTGTCCCGGGATCGCCGGGGGGAGGCATCGGCAGCGGTGGCGGCGCGGGTCGCTGAGGCCAGGCGGCGGGCCCGGGAACGATTTGGACCGGGTGGTCCGCTGTCCAATGGCGATATGGGCTCGGAGGCGATCCGGCAGTGGGCCGCGCCCGACGACGATGGTCGGCGGCTGCTCGAGCACGCAAGCCGGGCCCTCGGGTTGTCCGCCCGGGCCTGGCATCGCATCCTCAGGGTGGCGAGGACCATCGCCGATCTCGCCGACGACGAGCAGGTCAAAGCCCCCCACGTCGCCGAGGCCATCGCCTACCGAAGCCTCGACCGAAGGGAAGGCCTTCCACCTCTGGGAACCCTCGGGGTGATCAAATGAACAACAACGAACGGGACCGAATCGAGCAGATTGGGAGTTCTGTCGTCGACTCAGCGATCAGGGTTCATCGGGCGTTGGGCCCGGGATTACTCGAATCGGCGTATCAGGCATGTCTCGTGTTTGAACTCGAGTCGCGTGGCCTCGATGTTGAATGTGAAGTGAGAGTTCCACTCAGATATCGAGATCTCCTGATCAACAACAGCTATCGAATGGACATGCTTGTACACAGGTCTGTAGCTGTTGAGAACAAGGTTGTCGAGCGCCTGCTACCTGTTCACCGCGCCCAGCTGCTGACCTATCTTGAATTTAGCGGGATCAAGCTTGGGTACTTATTGAACTGGAACGTGACGCTGATGAAACACGGCATCAGACGTTTCGTATTCAGGCTCTGATTTGGACTTGATCTGAAAACCCTCTGGGCACAATGGATCCGCAGAGACGCGGAGTCCGCGAAAGTGCCGCGAAGTTTTTTTTGACCCATCGCAAATACCCGGATCGGTTTCACATTGAGGACGCCGGGAGGT
>Ga0209692_10005828_pt1 | contig 10387 bp, 8 predicted proteins | sample tdDd472_FD_187129 | JGI IMG/M metagenome (GOLD analysis project Ga0209692, IMG submission 187129) | Marine sediment microbial communities from the Atlantic coast under amendment with organic carbon and nitrate - tdDd47.2 (SPAdes)... | ecosystem: Environmental > Aquatic > Marine > Coastal >...
TCTTAATATTATCATTGGCGACATGAGCATAGTAGGCCCCAGGCCGGAGGTAAGGAAATTCGTTGACCTCTATAACGATCAACAAATGAAGGTGTTGGGTGTGAGTCCCGGGCTAACGGATTATGCCTCTCTTGAATATTTTGATGAAAACAAGATCCTTGAAAAAAGCAGCGACCCTGAAAAGGATTATATCGAAATCATCATGCCGGCAAAGCTTGCGCTGAACCTGCGCTATATCAGCGAGCGATCTCTCCTACTCGACATCAGGATAATCTTGCAAACAGTTGCCAGAATTTTCAGATAATTATTTTCTATTGACTAAAGGCCTGATGCCAATTTCTTCAACTCCTCTACTTTTTCGAGATTCCCCTGCTGTTCGTGAAGTTCTATGAGCTCTCCAAACACCCGGCGGATGATGGAAACGTTGTTGCAGGGCTGGAAATAGGCCTCGTTATGTTTTAACTTCATCTGCCTGATGTAGGCTTCAATCTCATTGTGTGTAAACAGGGCTCCCCTGTTGAAGGGGTTGATATAAAATAGGGCGCTGGTATCAGCCTGTCCTACCTGCAGGTCCATCTCATCCATATAGGCCAGGATAAAATGATTTGGCAGGTCCACGCCATAAACAGGCAGCTTCAGACTCCTGGCAATGATGATAAACAATATGCCAATAGAGAGTGGATTTCCCTTTTTGCTATCAAGCAATCTGTTCATATACAGGTTGTCAGGGCTCTTGATGTTGCTCTTATTCCCCCTGAATTTATGCACATCGAAAAGGATGTGGTTGACAACCTTGATCTTTTCCAATGCGGTGAGGTTGCTGTTGAGCTCCAGCCATACGTCCTGCACCAGCTGTCCTACCTGCTTGATCACCTTTTCAGAATCCAGGTCCGGGTATTGATAACGGGCTGCCAGCATAAATCCTTTCATCAGGTCGTCGCTATCCAGCTGCGACCAGCTGGTGATACCTGCATACAGGTCGTCCTGTTGTATCATATGGATGATGCCTTCGATACGTTCTTGAAGCTGAGGGTCAAAGGATTGCTCCCAGCTGGACTCCAGCACCGGGATGGCGTCGGTCCCATAGGCATAGATCTTGGACCTGATCTGTTCAAAGACCAGCTCATCAGGCTCATCAAGCAAGCTTATCAGCGCCTTAAGTTCCTTATTTTGTTTGTTGTCAACCATGATTGGCTGTAAACCTTTCCAATACTAATTTAATCAATTTAGTGATCGTTTCCTTCGGATTCTGAGAATATGTTTCACTCATCCTGTTGGCCAGGATGGTACAAATGGTCAATGTGCTGTGTCCCAACATCCTGCCAAGGGCATAGAGGGCTGAGGTTTCCATCTCAAAATTGATGACCCGATGGTCCTTATACCGGAATGCCGAGATCCTGTCGTTGAGGTCAGTATAAGCGGATTCCAGGCGCAGCTTTCTCCCCTGCGGGCCATAAAATCCCGGGGCTGTGGTCGTGATACCATGAATGAGCCCCTCGCCCATCATTTTAGCCAGCCTCTCTGAACCCTTTATTATATATGGTGAAGCCAGGTTTTTCGGCCACTGGGTTTGTTCGATGAAGGCTGCAGTCATCTCATCCTCAGTAATATCATTGTTTTGGTAGAAATGTAACAACCCATCCATCCCCAGGCCATAACTGGCCATGCCGAATGAGTCAACCGGGATATCTTTTTGCAGGGCTCCTGAAGTACCAAGCCTGATAATATCGAGGCTGGTATGTTCTTCTTTGACCAGCCTTTTCTCAAGGTCGATATTGACTACAGCATCCAGTTCGTTCAAGACTATATCGATGTTGTCAGGTCCAATTCCCGTAGACATCACAGTCAGGCGAACATTGTTTAATGTCCCCGTATGTGTTACGATCTCCCTGTTTTCCCTGACAAAGTCGACCCTGTCAAAAAAGCCAGTGATCATGGGCACCCGCTGCGGGTCACCAACCAGGATGATTTTCCCTGCCAGGTGCTCCGGTCGCAGGTTGATATGGTACAAACTGCCGTCGGCATTCAGGATCAATTCGGATTCTTTCAGCTGCTTCATCATACAAAATTAATAACTTTGCATCCTCAAAAGTAATTATTATGAAGAACATATATAATTCGATCCTGGTTCCTTACGATTTTAAGGAGCGTTCAGCAGCCGCTCTTGAGGAATCATATAATCTCGCCAAGATGACGAATCTTGAGATCACCCTTTATCATGTGATCAGGGATAATCAAAGCCTGTTTTCCGCTTTTGGGGGAGAAAGATCAAAATCCATGAAGCGAGAATATGAAGATCAGTTGAGAAATGATCTTCAGGGCATTGCACAGGAGGCTTCAAAAAGATCAGGTGTCCGTGTCGGTGCTGTCATCGCCCATGGCAAGGCCCACGACAAGATCTTAAAGGGATCACACCTGCTGCACTCAAAATTTATTGTCCAGGGATTTAACAGTCAAAGTATTTCTTCAGAAGCAATTAACATAGGAACCACAGCCCAGAGGGTCATAAAAAAAGCTGAATGTCCGGTCATTACGATCAAAAACAAGCATAGCTTTGATGGTTGCCGGAGCATATTATTGCCCCTCGACCTCACCCAGGAAACCAGGCAGAAAGTAGGCCACGCCATCGAAATGGCAAAGCTCTTTGGTTCCACCATCAAGGTGGTATCTGTTTATTGGTCTACAGCTGACAAGCAGGTGTTAACGAAGCTACAGCTACAGATGAAGCAGGTCACCGCCTTCATCAAAAAGGATCATGTACAATGCAGCGGCCACATCATAGAAAAGACCGGCACTGCCAAAACCCTGGCTCCACTGATCCTGGACTATGCTAAAAATGAGAAAGATATCGACCTCACAATGCTCATGACCCAAAGAGAATCAGGCTTATTCGACCTCTTCCTTGGCTCCTCGGCACAATACATTATTTCTCATGCTGAAATGCCTGTAATGACGATTATTCCTAAAGAACTGGGATTTGCATCCATGATAAATTAGTTATGATAGCAGAGATAATCAGTATAGGCGACGAACTGCTTATCGGGCAGGTGGTTAACACCAACGCATCCTGGATGGCCGAACAACTCAACCTATCCGGTATTGAGATATCAAGGATTGTGGCCGTTGCTGATAGAAAAGAGGAAATCATATCCGCTCTTCATGAGGCATCATCGAGGGCCGAGGTGGTCCTGATCACCGGGGGACTTGGCCCCACCCGCGATGATATCACAAAAAGCACCCTTTGTGAGTATTTCGGGTCAAAACTTATCTTTCACGAGCCAAGCCTGAAATATGTAGAGAAATTATTCCACGACAGGGGTTTGCCAGTGAGGGAGATCAATCGTCAACAGGCTAAAATCCCCAACAATTGTACTCCCATTATCAATAGTCAGGGCTCTGCACCAGGGATGTGGTTTGAAAAAGACGAAGTGATCTATATTTCCCTACCGGGAGTGCCATACGAGATGAAGGCAATAATGAGCGATCATGTTCTACCTGCCTTAAGCAGGAAGTTGAATGGAAACTTTATTCTGCACAAGGTGATCATGACACAGGGAGTGGGCGAGTCATTCCTTGCTGAAAAGATCAAAGATTGGGAAGATAAGCTGCCCGAACACATGAAGCTCGCTTATCTGCCACAGCCCGGCATCGTCAGGCTCAGGCTAACAGTCATAGGGAAAGATAAGCAGAGCCTGAATACAGAGCTGGAACAACAAATAAATACTCTTGTTTCACTGATCCCTGGTCTTATTTTTGGCTATGATGAGGAAAAGCTCGAAAAAGTAGTTGGGGATCTCCTCAAAGAGAATAAATACACAGTTTCTACCGCTGAGAGTTGTACCGGTGGATACATTGCCCATCTGATAACCAGTATTTCGGGTAGTTCTTCATATTTTAAGGGATCGGTAGTGGCCTATTCAAATGAAATTAAGACTGGATTGTTAGGTGTTCAGGAAGATACGCTTATCGCCCATGGTGCTGTTAGCGAACAGACTGTTATTCAGATGGCTGAAGGGGTTCGGAATAAGTTTAGCACTGACTATTCTATCGCTGTCTCAGGCATTGCCGGCCCTGATGGAGGCACTCCTGAGAAGGCAGTGGGCACGATCTGGATAGCGGTTGCCGGTCCGGGAGAAACAAAGACAAAAAAATATCTTTTTGGAAAAAACAGGCAAAGAAACATCAGGCTTGCCGCCGTCACGGCATTGAACAGCCTACGTCTGGAACTCTTATCAAGCCAGTCCCACAAAAAATAAAATTTCTACTTCTTTACGATCTTACCCTGAAGTTCATTATAACTCCTACCATCGTTTATGTGCAGGCTATAGGTATATATCCCGGGGGGCAGTTGTGAAAGATCCCTCTTGAATTCAAAATCCCCGGAAGAAGCATGATTGGATTCAGCCTGATCCATTTGTCGCCCGTTCAAATCATAGATCCTAAGGATGACATGGGCAGCTGAAGGGATATTATAACTCAGTGTGATCCTGTCGCGAAATGGGTTAGGATAAGTATTCACAGCTGTGCTCAAATCAATTTCTTCCTCATGGAGACCGGTTATGAGATATTTCACCAGCTCAATGCCGTCTCCTATCCCTAGGTTTCGGGTGTATTCTTTGTCGAGGTCATTATTCCAGTGCTCATGCACCCCCAGGCTGGGGATGAGAATGCCATCATCATCCGGGTCATACACATAGCCTTCAGCCCAATAGGCCGAATCGGCCGTCTGGTGCAGGTAGTCATCGGCCCCAAGCATGTCAGCATATTCATCGAATTGCGCTCTGACAAAATCAATTCCGACAGATTCGATGGCCACATGATCCTGTGAAACAAAGATTGAGTTTGGCCAGTCATCATTGAAGGGATCGATCTGCCATTTCACCGGTTCACAGACCGGAAGATCACCACCCCAGATGCCATCGACAATGAAGAGCATCGTTTTCTCTCCCAGGTCTTTATGCTCCATAAGATCAACCAGGTTGCGATATTTTCCATAACCAAGGTTTTCGAAACCATTGACCGTTGGGCTGGGTAGCGCATAATGTAAATGCATGGCCCAATCACGACAGATAGACCCATAGTGGTTTTTGGCGCAAAATGTTCCACCAGCCAGGTTATGCTGCTTCAAACATCCCATATTGATCATATAGTCGGCCTCCAGATAGGCTGTAGGCAACGAATCGCTGATGGTTCCATCACTATATAATAGTACAGGTTCAGAGCTATTGATCACTTTGGTCCTGTCCAGATAGCCATGCCAGTCGAGATATTTTACATCCGGATATAAAGGATGGCATCTGTCCCAATATTGCTTGTAAAAATGACGAATAGGGTCCCCTATTGAGATATCCTCCTGGTTAACACCAAAGACATCGATAAGTTGATGGAGCAGATACACTACCAGCTGTGGTGTTGCATCCATCATTTCAATGAAATTGGTTTTTTCATAAGTGGTGTGATCAATATTTCCCCATCCTCCTGTAGTTAGATTGATTTTTATTGCGATCTTCTGTCCGGGCTGATATCCCACATTTCCATTTCCATGAGACTCGTTATAGCTTCTGAAAAGAGCGGCCCAGGCAAGGCTGTCATTGGTTTCACCTGTTAGCAGTTTCAGGGATTTTGAAAACATGTTTTCAATTACAGGAGTGTTGACATTATCATCCTGGAACCAGTAATCGCCCGGCTCATTGGTACATGTTTCGTCAGTCGCTTCAGCATCCCACACCCATACAACCCGCCCTGGAAAGATACCACGGGCAGTACCAATGGGCTCATTGGGAGGATCATCTGCAACAATCATTTTATTGCCTGCCAGGCCCGGCTTGTAAGTTCCTCCAAGCATCAAAAATATTCCAACGCAAAAAACGAGTGCCGCAACAAGGGTTGAGTAAATATTCAACTGCCTGCGTGCAGATCTGAAATAACGAAATGCGCCCACGGAGATGAGCAATCCTGAAATATAGGTGATGAAAGCAGCAGCAAAAGGGGCTGCAGCCTGCATACATGGGTATGTAGCTCTGCTAGGTTTGGGTACCACCCTGATAATAAACCAGATTGTTGATACTACACCCAATAAAATGAATAAGAACTTGTTGGATGGCTTGTGGTCCTGGAGCCATTTTTTCTCTCTGTTGATATTGAATTTCCGATTCATGATCGTGAACTGAGTTAAGTATATAAATGTAGACAATATATATTGACTATTGGTTGTCAGCAGCAAGATTTTTCTCTTTTCGCTTGAATAATTAAAAAAATATTCCGTTCTTTGCACTCCGTTTTTTGAGCGATAATTTTGAAAAGAATAAGAAGATGTCAAGAATTTGTGAAGTTACAGGCAAGAAGATGATGGTTGGAAACAATGTTTCTCACTCTCACATAAGAACTAAAAGAAGGTTTTACCCAAATCTCCAAACAAAGAGGTTTTATATTCCTGAAGAAGACAAATGGGTTACCTTAAAAGTATCAGCAGCAGGCATTCGCACTATCAACAAGAAAGGCATACAGGAAGCCCTTAAAGATGCCAAGGAAAAAGGATTTTATAACGGTTAAACCCGAATTCAAAATATTTCAATGCTGTTGTGTTTACGCAACAGCATTTTTTTTTGCCCATCCCCTGAATATTCTATCTTTTGATCTATACTATTAGGTCTTTATAAACGTTTAATTTTTCAATAATCTCTATTTAGGTTATTTTTGCAGCTAATGAAGCATCTTACCGGATTATTTTTCATCATAATCTTGATATTTTCTCCAGGACTGATACTGGCCCAGGAAGAGATATCTGATGATGAACTGGTACAGTTTTCCGGGGTCATCCTAACCTCTGACAGCCTCAAACCCATCCCTCTGGCACATATAATCGTCATTAACTCCATGCGTGGTACCGTCAGTGACTTTAATGGTTATTTCTCTTTTGTTGCCAAAAAGCAAGATACTGTGCAGTTTTCTGCCATGGGCTTTAAATCCGATAATTATATCGTCCCTGATACCATTGACAATAACAGGTACTCATTGATACAAGTGATGTCGTCAGACACTATTTACCTCACAGAAACGGTGATCTACCCCTGGCCTACCAAGGAGCAATTCAAAGAAGCCTTCCTGAACCTTGAGATACCCGATGACGACCTGGCCATCGCCCGTAAGAACCTTGACGTAAGAAAATTACATGCTCTCAAGGATAAACTTCCTGCAGAAGGAAGTATAAGTCACAAGTACCTTGTTCAACAGCAGGTTGAAAAACTCTATTACAATGGACAGACTCAACCTATTACCATATTAAATCCTTTTGCCTGGGCTAAATTCATTAAAGCGTGGAAAGAAGGCGATTTTAAACGTAAAAATATGGATGATATTGAACCTTAGGTGAAGAAGTATTCTATGATAAGCTATATTAAAATACCATTTTCATTGCTTCTCCTGCTCATAGTACTCACGGGCTTCTCACAGGAGAAAGCAATTGTTTATGGTAAGGTTACTGATGAGCAGGGCGATGTCGTAGAATATGCAAATGTGGCTGTAAGTGGGTATGCAGGAGGTGTAGCTACCGACATGCGTGGAAACTATGAGTTAAGTATTCCCGCCTCCACTGAACTCACCATGGTCATCTCGTTCATAGGTTACGAAAAGCAGATGTTCAGGGTATTATTACAGCCGGGCCAAAGGAAAGAGCTGAATGTTGTGATGAAATTATCGGCAGAACAACTTCCTGACGTTGAAATCGTTGACAAGCAGATCAGGCATACCAACCTGCAGCGGCTTAGTCCAAAAGTAGCCACAGAGATACCCACCCTCTCCGGTGGCGTTGAGGATATCCTGAAAACGCTCCCCGGGGTAAGCTCCAACAACGAGTTGAGCTCACAATACTCAGTGCGTGGAGGAAATTTTGATGAAAACCTTGTCTATGTAAACGGGATAGAGATTTACAGACCATTTCTTATTCGGGCAGGACAACAGGAAGGCCTGAGTTTTATAAATTCTGCACTGGTTGGATCCATACTCTTTTCTGCCGGTGGTTTTGAGTCGAAATATGGCGACAAGATGTCCTCTGTGCTCGATATTCAGTATAAGAAGCCAACCACAATTGCCGGATCTTTTCAGATCAGCCTGCTTGGTGCTCAAGCCCACGTGGAAGGGATCTCTAAAAACAGGAAATTCACCTACCTGACAGGTGTCCGCTATCAATCGAACTCATATATTTTTAAAGGGCTTGAAACAGAGGGCGATTACAAACCTCGATTTGCCGATGTGCAGGCCTTGTTCTCATACAAAATATCGGATAAAGTAGATCTGTCATTCCTTGGAAATTATGCCAGGAATTCATACCATGTGATCCCCAGCAGCCGCCAAACGGAATTTGGAACCATACAGGAAGCCTACCGACTCAGCATCTACTTTGAAGGACAGGAACTAGATCGATTTGAAAATTATATGGGCGCCCTCAGCCTCGATTATTACCCTAAGGATCATATGAAGCTGCAGTTTATCACCTCAGCATTTGAAACACGCGAAAGTGAAACTTTCGATATCCTCGGGGAATATTTTATTGGAAGGCTGGAAAACCAGATTGATGATGAGCAGTTTGGTGAAGTTGTTCAAGCACAGGGTGTTGGAGGCTTCATGGATCACGCCAGAAACTATCTCAAAGCAAGCGTTTTCAACATTGAGCACAAAGGATATCTTGACCTGAGTAAGCATTACCTTCAATGGGGGATAAAGTACCAGCACGAGTTCATCAACGACCAGCTCAATGAATGGGAGATGCTCGACTCTGCAGGCTATACAATCCCCGAACCGCCTTTCACTGTTGGTGATCCTGCACCTGTTTACCACCCGCAGCTTGAGATGTTCTCTCTATACCGTGCCGACACCTCATTTCAATCAAATCGCTATTCTGCTTTTGTCCAAAACAGCTGGAATTTCAGGATGGGAACTACCAATGCATACCTGATAGCTGGCTTGCGGGCAAGTTACTGGGATGTGAATAGGCAATTTATACTTAGCCCAAGGGCAACCCTTTCCATCAAGCCGCTGTGGGAAAAGGATATTCTCTTCAGGCTCTCAGCTGGATGGTACCAGCAACCACCGTTTTACAGGGAGCTGAGGAACCTGGAAGGACAGATCAATCCCAATGTATTAGCACAGAAATCAATACATTTTGTAGCCGGCATGGACTGGGATTTTATGGCCTGGGGCAGGCCGTTTAAATTTGTTACAGAAGCATATTACAAAATACTGCAAGACCTTGTACCATACACCGTTGACAACGTTCGTATTCGGTATTATGGAGATAACATTTCTCATGGATATGCCTATGGCCTTGACATGAAAGTAAATGGTGAATTCATCCGTGGTATCGACTCCTGGTTTAGCTTTTCACTCCTGAAAACAGAAGAGGATATTGAAGGGGATAATTATTGGGAGTATTATAATGCGGAGGGGCAAATAATCATACCGGGATATACCCCAGACCAGGTGGCAACCGACAGTGCACAGTTCTTTCCCGGTTACATTCCCAGGCCTACCGATCAACGAGTGCATTTTGCCCTTTTCTTCCAGGATTATATTCCCAGGAATCCCACATGGAAGATGCATATCAAACTGATTTTTGGCAGCGGCCTTCCCTTTGGCCCACCCAATGCCCCTAAATATGAACATACCTACCGCATGCCTCCTTATCGAAGGGTTGATATTGGTTTTTCGAAAGAATTAATTGGTGGCTACAGCAGTTTTGGCCCTAAAAACCCCCTAAAATATATTAAGTCAGCATGGATCAGCCTTGAAGTATTTAACCTCTTCCAGATCTATAATACCATCTCATACATCTGGGTAAAAGACAAGGATGGCCGTGAATATGCAGTTCCTAATTATCTAACCCCCAGGCTTTTCAATCTCAGGCTGGCAGTGAACTTTTAATTTCTGTTCTTTCCCCCTATCTTTTTCCTGAGGATTTTTTTACTAAGAAAGTCTCTTCTTTGAACAATTTTTTCATTGAATCGTTAATTAGATTAGTTCTAAATAAAAATGAATAATTATTGAAAGATGAGCAAATTTAATTTTAACGACTTACCATACAATTTCAACGCCCTGGAGCCATATATTGATGCCAGGACCATGGAAATACATTATACAAAGCACCATAAAGCATATTTCGACAAATTCACTGCTGCAGTTGATGGCACTCCTCTTGCCGATAAAGATATTATTGACATTTTTAAGGATATTGACCAGCATTCGGCTGCTGTAAGAAACAATGGCGGAGGCTTTTTCAACCACACACTTTTCTGGAATATTATGAGTGCAGATGGTGGTGGTGCACCTTCAGGAGTACTTGCTGCAGAGATTAACAAGGCTTTTGGTTCATTCGACAAATTCCGTGAAACAT
>Ga0209692_10005831_pt1 | contig 10383 bp, 7 predicted proteins | sample tdDd472_FD_187129 | JGI IMG/M metagenome (GOLD analysis project Ga0209692, IMG submission 187129) | Marine sediment microbial communities from the Atlantic coast under amendment with organic carbon and nitrate - tdDd47.2 (SPAdes)... | ecosystem: Environmental > Aquatic > Marine > Coastal >...
TGGCGGACCACGGGTCCCGCCGTGCAGAACTGGCCCTGCCGTTGCGACAGGGCCAAGGGGATGATGACCTGCAATGTTACCTGTTGAGGGCGGCAGATGCCAGTCTTTAGGCGCCCAGCTAGTGTTGCGACTCGACGCCGACCATCCGGGTCAGCTCCGTAGACGCCTCTTCGAGTCCCTGCCCCAGATTGGTGAGGCTCTCGCCGGCGGATTCGGAGCGACCGGCGATGACGGCGTTCTGCTGGCTGACCTCGTCGATCCGGCTGACAGCCGTCTTGACCTGGTCGATATCCTCGGCCTGTTCACCGCTAGCGGCGGCCACCTCGGCCATCAACGTGACGGTTTCCTCCACGTTGTTCGTGACATCCTCGATGATCTGGCGCACGGCCTCGGACGCCGACACGCCCTCGACCGCCGAGGCCTGGGAGGTTTCGATCAAGGCTGAGGTTTCCTGGGCCGCGGTAGCACTACGCTGGGCCAGGCTCCGCACCTCTTCTGCCACAACTGCGAATCCCTTACCGGCATCGCCGGCCCTGGCCGCTTCCACCGCTGCATTCAGCGCCAGCAGGTTGGTCTGGAAGGCGATCTCGTCGATGGTTTGCAGGATGCGCTCGGTCTGATCCGAGGAAGACTTGATGGCGCCGATGGCCTGGCGCATGGTCTCCATGGCCGTCCGGCTGTCGCGGGTCTGCTGCAGCACCGTCCGGGCGCGATCCTGGGCGGCCTGGGCATTCTCGGCGTTGGACCGGGTCTGGGCAGTCATTGTCGCCAGAGACGCCGAGGTTTCCTCGAGACTGGCCGCCTGGTTGCTGGCGCCATCGACCATGTGACGACTGGTGTCTGCCAGATCGGAAGCCGCACCGGTCAGATGCGAGACGTTGGCCAGCAGCGTGCGCGCCACACTGCCTACCGGGTTGATGACCAGGCGCGTAACGATCAATCCCAGGGCCACGGCGCAAATAGCCACGGCCAGGAATCCGGCCAGGATCGATCCCCGTTTGACCGAGGCCAACGCAGCGTCGGTTCTCTGGGTGTCCAGGGTCACACTGGCTGCACCCATGACGTCACCGGTCTGGTGCTGGTCGTGGCACTCGAGACAGGAAGCCTTGGCCACTACGGGCTGGACCAAGCGCAAGGTGTGCTCCTGGTGATTGTTGAAGACTGCCGTCTTGCCGGTGGCGAGCACTTCCTGATCCAACGCATCGGAGGGTACGGCGTGTTCGCGAGTATCGAACTCCGCGACAACCTTGGGACCCCGAACGGCGCGAACGTCCAGGAGCTCCGGCTCTTCGGCCACGTTCTTAACGAAGGTGTCGAGCCCATCCATGTCGCCGATCTCGCCGAAGGCTGCCATAGCGTGAGCGATGCTCTGTACGGCCAGATGGGCCGATTCCTGCTCCTGGCCCCGGGCCATCCGGTCCGTGGCCAGGGAATTGAAAACCGAGGCTCCGCCCAGTACGATCACCAAACAACCGGCAACCAGACCAATCACCTTTCCCCGCAAAGACATGATCTCTCCGTTTCAGCTGCAATAGTCGTTCAGTTCGCAGGGTGCACAACACGAGCACCATCCACGGGATGTCTGTATTGAGTTACTAAGGATATCGACGGAGATATCAGAGGCCTTTAGTGGGAATCAAGCGGGGATACGGTCCGGTTCAGGACGAGTAAGTGGCCTGGAAGTCATCGAAGACCTCGGCCAGGTGAGGCGGTAGAAAACCACGGGCTACACCGCCGATCTCCGCAGGAACTCCCCCAAAACGGGCTTCAGCCAGGGCTCCGGCCATGCAGCCCTGGGTATCGGCATCCCCGCCGAGGGAAACAGCCAGACGTACCGCCTCCTCCCAATCGGCGGCTTCGCAACCGCAGATCAGGGCCTCAGGTACCGAACCGGCACAGGAGACGTCGAATGAGTAGGAGGGACGAATCTCAGCCGCCGTGCGGGTCAGGTCATAGTCGAATCGCTGGCCCAGTTCGCTACGGATCTGCTGGCTATCGGCACCGTTTCTGGCCAATAATACCGCCAGAGCCACCGCCTGAGCACCCTTGATGCCTTCGGGATGATCGTGGCTCGCCCTTGCCGAACGTTCGGCTTCCTCGAGGACCTCCCGCTCGTCGTCCAAGGCGAATCCCACCGGACTGACGCGCATGGCTGAACCATTTCCCCAGCTTCCGTACGGCGCAGGCTCGGGACTTTCCAGCCACTGGATGAACTTGCTCCCATAGCCCGCCAGCGGGTACAGGCGCCCGAAGATCCGATAATTCTCGGCGTAGTTGCCATCGGTCAACAGGGAGAACGCCGTCGCCAAGGTCAGGACCGTGTCATCGGTGAAACGGCAGTCGTCGGCAAACAACTGGAAGTCGGTTTCCTTGGTGGGTTCGAACTCGAAACGCGAACCGATGATGTCTCCCGCGATGGCGCCGAGCATGTGAATCCTCCGATGAGACTGTACAAGACAGGCAACTGAAGCCGATGGTACCGCGTCGTCTCCGGTTGCGCTACTGGTTCCGGCCCCGATGTTGCATTTAAGAATTGCAAACGCCGTCCGTGTAACTCGCAAGCAATTGCAATCGTTGCGTTTAATACTGTGATCGAATGGGCGTCGACCGTTGCGATTTCAACGATGAGCATGGCAGGCCAAGGCAAAGGGCAAGCCAAGGCAGGTCAACAGGGGCATGGAGACCGTATCATGAAACAAGTGAGTACACGTAAAGCCGGGGATCATGACCCGTTTTCAGGACACCGCCGCAGGCAGGTTGGCCTTCTGCTGATCCTCGTCCTGCCGGCCATGGGTGCACTGTCCGGTTGCGCCGGCACAGGGACGCACTTCCCGGCCGACGGCGTGGTTTTCCCTCCTCACCGGCTGCAACCCGTCCAGATTGCCCTGACCGCGCCCTTGGCGAACACGAACCTGGCGCTCGTCCATGAGAATCTGAAGTCATGGAGCGAGAAACCCTCCCAACGCATCCAGCTGATGTCCTGCACTTGGGACCGTGGCGCCGATGGACTGACGGGGCTGACGGTCCCCGGTACTGAAGTCCACTGCTTCTTCTTCGGCAGGAACCCGTTGACTCCAGCAATGGAGTGGCTGAGCTGTGCAGAGGACACCACCGGCAACACCGAGTTCATGCTCACCGCCACAGTGGCTGTCGACCAGGCCCGCCACCGTGGCTGGACCCACCTGGTCGTACCGCGAGAACTGCACTATAGCCGCGGCGTCCGGGATACGACCCGTCTGGCCCTGGACGCGGTCGTTGCGGTGATCGATGTACTGGACCGGAGTGTGGTTTGGACCGGGCCCGTCACCAGCGATGCCTATGAACGCGACGACTTCGGCAACAATGACGAAGCCACTCCCCCCTTGACCGCCTACGAGGTGGCCACCTACAGCTGGTTGCTGGATCTATGTGACGTTCTGGACCGCATAAGAGTACGCCCACCGGTGGATCTGGCTCATCTGAGTCTGGAGTGCCAGAAACCGCCCCCGGTTTTCAGCCTGGACGAATCGGCGGCCGAACTGGAGCAATGAGGACGCCTAGTTCTCGGGATGCGGCAACTGACCGTTGACGGCATAATAGTGCTCGTTGGAAATGAACCTGCGCACTTCGCTGGACTCCGGTATCACTACGTAGACGAAGGCGGCGTAATGCACTACGCCACCGCCCCGGTTCACATCCAGGAGCGCCAGGGATGTCGGTCCCATCATGTTCTGGGATGACCCGAAGAGCAGTTCGTAGGTACCATCTGCTTGAAAAATCTGGACCCGGTCATTGCCTCGGTCGGTCACGAAGATCCGTCCCAGGCCATCGACGGCCACCGCAGCCGGAGCGTTGAACTCTCCCTCGACCGAGCTCGTACCGCCCACCCAATCGGTCTGATTGCAGATGGCGGCGTTGCCCAGCACGTAGTCGGTCGCCGCCGGCGGTACGCAGGTCGCCTCGTCAAAAAGGCAGGCGTAACCGCGCAGAGGGTCCGGATCGTCGGGACCGGATGTCGTATCGGCGAGATCCGGTTCGCTCATGAAGCGGATCACCCAGTTGCGGCTGGTGTCGGCGTCACAGACCAGAAGGCTGTCCTCATGGTCGCGGATCATGCCGGCAGGCTCATGAACAAACCTCACCGCATCGCCGTCGGACCGAGCAAGGATTCCGTGGGGACTCAGACCGGCACCCTCGTCGAAGGCATAGCGGTGGATCACACCGGAATCGGGATCGGCAATGTAAAGATACGTGCGGGCACCCGGGACCTGGTCGATGCCAGCGGGGCAGGTAGCCATGGACACGGCCGACTGCACGTCCGGCAGATCCGTGAATCCCTGCACTTCCAGGGCGGTCGAGTACCACGATACGGTTTGGGTGCCCTGTTCCCAGACAAAAACGATCTGCTGTCGTTCATCGACGCAGATGGCACGCGCGTCCAGGAGGCCCGCCACGACGGGAACATCCGGTACCGGATCGTAACCTTGACCCCGCTTGGTCAGGGAATTTTCCGTCAATACGAAAAGGAAGCCCTGGGCCAGCGTGAGCTGGCGCGGACCATCGGGGTCGGAATAGGTGCCGTCCAGCCCGTAGCCGGTGACCGAAAACAAGCCCGTCGCCTCGGGGATGGCAATCTTCTCACCGCAACCGGCGATCATGCCCGCGACCAGGACAAGCAACATGGTGGCCAGCCAGATACCGGTGCGGATCATCGGCTGCTCCTTCGCCAGGCATCCGGGTCCTTGCGCCGAGTCAACGGCGAGAGATCCACCGAGATGTGATGGATCACTCCGAAGCTGCCCAGATCACTGAGTGCATAGTCGATACGCAGCAGGAACTGCTTGCGCTTGATCTGGAAGCCGAAGCCCGCCGCGAAGCCGCCCTCGATCCGGCTGGTCTCGTAACCGGCGCGCAGGAACAGCATCTGGCGCAGATCCAGCTCGCTGCCCAAACGGAAGCTCTCCTTGTAGTCCGAGGGGTGGCTGAAGTCGGCGGTCGTCAACAGGGCCACCTTCTCGGTGAAGCGCCAGCTGCGCGACGCACCGAAAGCACCCACGGTCGGCGCGGGAAAACCCTGGAACTCGCCGGCGGGGATGTACCCGTCGGGCTGGGCCGGCGGCGTGCCGCTGGGCTTGAGGTCGCCCCCGAAATTCCGCACATAAAAGCCCACACGCAGATCGCCGAGGCCGACATTGTAGAGAATACCCAGATCCGCCAGGACGCTCTTGATCTGGTACTCGTCGAGGTTCTCCTGATAATACTTCACAGTGCCGCCGATGGAGAACCGATCGGTCATCGCCCTGGCCAGGGAAGCCCCGATGTAGAACTGATTCGCGTTGAAGAACTGACCGGTTCCGTTCTGGTGCAGCTCCGTGGTGCGCAGGATATCGCCTGATTGCAGAACACCCGCGATGACGCCGAACCCGAAGTTCTGGCGGCGCCAGTTGAACGAGAAGTGGTTCAGGTCGATTCCAGCGGTGTACTCGCTGTGGCTGACGAAGTAGTTGGTTCGTCCCGCGGTGCGCATGATGCCGGCAGGGTTCCAGAACAGCGCCGAGGCGTCGGTGGCACACGACGAGTAGGCCTTCCCCAGGGCCACCGCCCGGGCACCCACCGGCACCCGCATGAACTGGCCGGCGGCCGTCCCCACATTCTCCTCGCCGTAGAGCCGGAGAACCTGTCCACTGGCCACTCCGGTCGAGCCCAGGGTCAGCGCGAGCCAAACGCCCATTCCCAGCAGGATCCACCTACGTTTCAGAGTGGTGTCTACCATGAGTAGCTCACCCCCCAGAGAATGATCCGCGGTCGTTCTATGAAACTGGGATCGACCACGCCCTTGGCGTAGTCCTCGCTGTCGGTGGTCAGCTCGTACTCGGGGTAGGACTCGATCCAGCCGGGATTGTAGTCGCCGACCTGGTACCCGTCATCGGTCCAGGGATTCACCCGGCGATAGTTCACGTGGTTGAACAGATTGCGGAACTCGAGATAGATGGTGAGCTTCTGGCGGCCACCGAATCTCCAGAACTTGTTCAGGCGCAGATTGACCGTGCTTTTCCAGGGGCCGACAGCGCTGTAGTAGTCACCCGAGACGTAGTCGTTGGGTCCCCGGTAGTAGCGTGGCGTGTAGCGCTGGCCGGCCTCGGCCCGGGCCAACAGATTGGCGCTCCAGTTGGGCGGCAGGCGCCAGCCGAAGATCTCCGGGCGATCGGTGTCAAACACCGAAAAATCCAGGTTCAGGCTCATCGTCCACGGCTTGTCCCACAGCAGCGGACTGCGAGTCAGGCCGCCAATGCTCGCGGTGGGCTGGTAGGCTTCGTCGTACACCGCTTGCAGGTAAGCCTCATCGGCGGTGCTGTTGGTGCCGGTGGAACGCTGCAGTTCGACACTGGCCGACCCGCTGAGCCAGCGCGTCGTGCGCTTGATGACCGTCATCTCGATGCCCAGGCTGCGGGCCGAGTCGCCGTTGAAGTAGCGGACCGGTTCGATGGTCACGGTGCCGGAATCATCGGGGTCCGGCGTATCGGAGGCCCCGATGTTCACGGAGCCCAGACGCACGCTCTTGGCATAGTCGTAGATGTCCCGGTTGAAGAACGTGACCCCCATGCTCCACAGCCCGCCGAACTCGTGCTGGATACCGGTCTCGTACTCGACGGTGACCTTGGGGTCGAGGTTCGGGTTGCCCAGCAACTGCACTTCGCTGGCCGTCTGGGCTTCGAGCTGCGGGTAGACGTAGGCAAATCGCGGCCACTGGCTGAAGTGACCGTAGTTGAAGAAGAACTTGTCCCGCTCGGTGACGGGGAAGCTCAACCCGATCCGCGGCGACATGCGCATCTTCCAGCGTCGCCCGAATACGGAGAAGGTGTTGTCGTAGAACTCCTGGGCCATGTCCTCGTAGATGAACAGGTAGTCCTCGTGGTTGGCCATGACATTCTCGACTTCGCGACCGGGTGCCCAGACATCGGCTCGCAACCCCGCATTGACGATCAGTCCCCGGTACTCCAGCGTATCCTGGAAGTAGGCCGCCGCGGTGATGGGGTGGGCCCGGAAGATATCCTCCTTGATGCCCAGCTTGCCCGGCGGCGGATTACCCAGTCCCGATTGCAGATCGATGAGCTGCATCTCGGTGAAGGACAGATCGAATCCCGTCTTGAACTTGTTGTTGCCCGCACCCATGAACGAATAGGCGCTCTTGAGGGTCCACGACTCGGAATAGTGGTCGTGCCAGCGGTCGGCGCTGCCGTAGGCCAGCCGCGACGGGCTGGGCGGGGCATCGATGGGTTCATAGGTCGTGAAGTCGTCGTTGCCGTTCACGTTGGCGTGCATGCGGCTGAAGTTGCGGCCGAAGGTGACCTCGTACCACGAGGCATCGTTCAGGACCTGGCGGTAATAGGCCTGGGACAGGATGTTCTCGTTGGTAAAAACCAGGTAATTGTCCAGGTTGTCGATGAACGGACGCGGGTAACCTTCGCCGGCCAAGCGAAATCCCTGACTGACCCCTACCTGTCGGCTGAGGTTGATGTTCAACTTGTGGGCCGGCGTGAAGTGCCAGGTCCATTTCAAGAGGCCGTTCCAGTCGTTCTGCTGACGTGGTGACCAGAAATTCTGGGTATAGACCGGCGACTCGAGACGATTCTGTCGGCTGTAGATGGGCAGGTAGCCGTCGCGGATATCCATGGAGGCGCTCGCCAGCAGATACTGACTGCCCGGCAGCTTCAGGCCCAGGGCCTTCAGACCCGCACTGATGGGGTCAGGTCCCGAGATAGAGGCCTTGACGATGTCGATGTTGTGGGGCTCGGTGTAGTTCGTCAAATCACGCCAGTGCATGTAGTCGTTCTTGGGCACGGTGTTGAAGGCGTAATCCCGCTTCAGGCTCACGCGACCCTCGACCCGGTCGGAGCCCTCCTTGGTCGAGACGTTGACCACGCCGCTGACCGCCTGGCCGTACTCGGCGTTGAAGCCGCCGGTCAGAACCTCGATCTCATTGATGATCGAAGGATCGATCTGGTACCCGTAACCGCCACCGGCCAGGGGATCGTTCACCGACATGCCGTCGATAACGAACTGGGTGTCGTCGGCCCGGCCGCCTCGAATGTGGATCTCGTTGTCCTGCAGCGTCACACCCGGCTGCTGCGCGATCATGTCCACGACCATGTCCAGGGGCATGGCCTCCATCTCGTCACTGGTCAGGAAGTGGGCGCTGCCGGTACGGTCCACCTCGACCAGTGCCCGTTCTGCGGCCACCTCGAGGGGCTCGGCCATGATCGCCTGCACCTCGAGCTGGAAGTCCAGGTTCAGTACCTCGCCCGGTTCCAGGGTGACCGTCTCGATACCCATCGCGTAGGAGATGTACGAAGCCTTGATGGTGTAGGTCCCCGGCTGCAGTCCCCGCAAGATGTAGAAGCCGTCGGTGAACGCCATGGTCCCGATGTTGGTGCCCGAGATGAAGACGTTTGTGTAGGGCATGGACTCGCCGGACTCGGCGTCGAAGATGCGGCCCTTGATGGTGACCGGTTTCTGGGGTTGGCTCAAGTCGGCCCGGCGTGCATTCTGGGCCGAAGCGCCATCGGCCAGCGTCACGCACAGGATCATTGCCAGCGCCAGAACTGGCAGCAGGATTCTTGGAGGCGCGGACCTGGCCAGGCGGTGGAACGGAAGCGTCACGGCGCGGCCACCCCCAGTTCCTGGGTCAACACGACCGTCAACGCGTCGATCGCTTGGACCGAATCGAAGAACTCGAGGTGCAGGCCGAAAGTGACCACCTGGGCCAAGGGATCGTCCGCTCGCAACGGACGGCGCACACCCACGACCGGATCCCAGGGCGGACGGTTGCTATAACACCGAGTGCAGGCCTCCATCTTGTACAGCGCTTCGGTGCCGGACAGAGGCTCCAAGCCGGCAAACAGCCCGCCAGAAAACGCCGACGTCATGGACAACAAATGAGCCTGCTGGCCCAGCGCCGACTTGCCGCTCGGCAAAATGGTCTCACCCAGCGGCAACGTGTCGGGGCCGATACCCAGGGTTTGCTGGATGAAAGCCAGGGACAGGCCCGTGGCCGTACCAGTGACGGTGCGCGAGGCCATCATGAGTTTGCCGGGGGCCGAGTCGTCGAGAGGTACGACGTACTGCATCAGCACGCCGCCGTTCCGGGCGGCGCGAGTCAGTACTTCGCTGGTGGTCCCGCCGTCGGTCCAGATCACGAGATCGAACTTACGCAGCGATTCCAGCAGCACGAATTCCTTGTCCGGGAATCCGTACCAGAGGTTATACCAGTCCCAACCGGCCACACCGTAGACCGAATCGAGGGTCTGCGAGTAGAGTTCGCGAGCCTGGCTGGAAGAGTTGTCGGATATGTAGAGTACCGGACCGTTCGGCGCTCGTACCTCCCACGAATACGTGAAGCGCGTATCGGCGTCGGCCTCGTCCTTCACCGACACGGTGAGAGTCCGGTTCGCCCCCGGCTCCACCGCGTTGAAATCGATTTCGAACTCGCGGAATTCCTCGAACCCTTCAAAGGACTTCCGGATCCAGCCCACCTCGGGATCGGCGGCGGGATCGTCGTGATCCCAGGTGATGTCCGGATCGCCGTCGGCCAGCGTGTACCGAAAATAGTCGTCCATGGTCGCGAAGCCGTCGAGATCGAAGGCGAAGAGCCGGAAGTTCATGGCTCCCCAGTTCCAATAGACGGTATCGACGACGGCCTCGCCCTCGTAGATGAACTCCCGTTGCATGTTAACCAGGGGTTCGAAGTCCGATTGGAAGTTGATGACCGGCGGAAAGTTGCGCAGCGGCACGAACTGGACGAGAGTATCGCTGAGGGCTCCCCGGTCATCCCGGCAGACCAGCAGGAAGGTGGCTTCGGCTTCCCCGTTTTCGTCGGTGGTGAAGGTCATGGTCGTGTCGGTGCGCGTCGTCGTGTCCCAGGCTGCGGGCACGTCCTGGTCCAGCCGGATCGAGATGTAGAACTCGGTCACGAATCCGTCGCGATCCGAACCGCTCCACGTGAAGCTCCGCTCGTAATAGCTGGTGGGGCTCAGCTCCCCGTCGGGGTCCACCGTACTGACAAACAACCGGACAACCGGCGGAGTGTTGGGAACGCTGTTGGGGTCGAACGGGTCGTTGGCGCTGCAACCGCCAAACCAGGTCACCGCTCCGGCGATGGCCACGGCCAACAGACCGGCCAGCATGAAGGCCATGCCCCGGTCCATCCGCCTGTTCTGCGAACCAGCCAGGAGTCTCACTTGATGATCACCAGCTTCCCGCGCTGGATCTCGCCGGTATCCAGATCCTTGACTGCGTAGATGTACAGCCCCGTGGCGACGGCCCGATCAAAGCTCGTGAGCATGTTCCAGGATTTCAGGCCCTGGGTGGGATCGTCGTGGTGCAGGGTCTGGACCAGTTCACCCA
>Ga0209692_10005833_pt1 | contig 10381 bp, 9 predicted proteins | sample tdDd472_FD_187129 | JGI IMG/M metagenome (GOLD analysis project Ga0209692, IMG submission 187129) | Marine sediment microbial communities from the Atlantic coast under amendment with organic carbon and nitrate - tdDd47.2 (SPAdes)... | ecosystem: Environmental > Aquatic > Marine > Coastal >...
GGGAGTCCGTTCCAAATCGATGACCAACGGTTCGTGCCCGCAGGATTCGATAAAACGGATTAGATTGTCTGCTGATATGGAGGTTGTCGCCGTGTTTTCAAGCGGATGAAAGTTGAGCACGTCTTGCCCGACCATCCATTTGTCGAGCACCACATTCACTTGGGTAGCGTCGTCATTGATCAAGGCAAACGGCGTCACCGATCCCGGTTCGACAGCCAACACCTCCCGCAACCGTTCGGGCCGGGCAAACGATAACCGCTTGGCGCCGATCAAGGCATTCAATGTCTTCAAATCAATTGCTCGGTCAGCAGGCGCTACCACCAGCCAATAAGCCTTCTTGGCGTCCTTTAAAAACAGGTTCTTGCAATGAACCCCGGCGATTCCTTCCCATACGGCATAACCCTCCTCAACCGTCATGATCGGTGGATGTTCATGGGTCTCGGTCGGAATGTTCAACGCCTCGAAACGGGCAAATAATTCTTCACGGCTGCATTTGAGAGTCATGACGGTCTCCGGCGGCGGATAACAGGGCAGTCAGTTCGGTTTTTAGAACGTTCGGCCTGACGGGTTTATGCAATGGGAAAAATCCTTCGTTTTTGATCCGGTTGATCGCTTCGGCACCCACGTCGCCGGTCACCACCAACGAAGGAACGGTTTTTCCTTGTTTCCGATGAACCTTTGAAATCACCGATAGCCCCGTCTCCCCTCCGCCAAGCCGGTAATCGGCAATGATTGCATCGATACCCTCCTGGGTTTCCAGCATTTCCTCCACCTGGTCCATCGATGTCGCAGCCCAAACGGTACATTGCCAGAGAGACAGAAGATCTTTCATGCCTTCAAGCACTTCACGGTCGTCGTCAACGACGAGAATACGGGCGCCGTTCAAAATGTCTTCCGCCCCCCGGTCACCCGTTTTCTCAACATCAGGCCCCGCGATTGCGCCACTAAAAGGAAGCGTCAAACTAAAACACGAGCCGCGGCCTGGCCTGGAGGAAACCTTGACGTCAGTTCCCATGAGACGGGCCAACCGGCGGGAAATGGAAAGTCCGAGGCCCAATCCCTGGCTACGGTCCCTTTCTGGCTGGCCCAGCTGCTCGAACTCATCAAAGATTTTCTCGACCTTGGCGTCATTGATCCCGATCCCCGTATCATGCACTTCAACCCGAATGGCGCCGTTGTGCCGCCGCGCCCCAACCAGAACGCGTCCGCCCGGCGGCGTATAGCGGATGGCGTTGGAAATCAGGTTGAACAAAATGCGTTCCAGCATGATCTCGTCACAAGCAACCCGGGCCCTTGAGGGCACGACCGACAGCCGCAATCCTTTTGCCCGTGCCGGGCCGGTATTTAAGGTTTCCAGCCGCTCAAACATTGTCGACAGGCAAACGGTTTTCACTACCGGCGCAACCACACCGGCATCGAGTTTAGAGATATCAAGAATCGCCTGGAAAAGTTCGTTGGTCGTCGAGACGGACGATTCGAGCTTGGTAATCAACTCCCTATCTTTTTCCGCCGTCAACCGCTCGCCAAGCGCCGAAATAAACATCCCCATGGCGTGAAGCGGCTGCCGCAAATCATGACTGGCCGCCGCCAGAAAACGGGATTTCGCCTTGTTGGCGATTTCCGCCTTCTCTTGCGCCAAGCGCGCAGCCTCTTCCGCCTCCATCCGTTCGCTGATTTCCTCGTGTAACTGCCTGTTGGCTTCTTCAAGCGTCATAAAATTGATGAAATCCTGGCGGCGCAGCCGGTGAAACCGGTGAGCGGTAATTCCCCCGAACAGATTGACGATCGCGACCCAGAACAAAAGATTGATCAGCGCCGGCGTCGCCAACTGAACCGCAACCGCTGCGGCGATAAAGGTAATCGACCCATAAAGCGCCGTCGCCGCCATTGTGCGCATGGGCAGGGCGGAAAACATATAGACGCCCAAGATCAGCATATACCCGCTGACCCCGACCATCGGCGGCGCATCAACGCCTTGGTTGAACAGGACCGTCCGCGACGCAAACCCGCTGAACAGAACGAACGAAAAGATGATTCCGACCCAATCGGACGTTTGAACGCTCACCCCTCGCCACAAGACCAAACAACACACAAGTCCGGTCACCGTAACGCAGCCTCTCAGCCCGGCGATAACGGCAATGTTGTCCCGGTTGATCCCGTCGGCGAGGTCCAATGCCAAAAAAACGAGGAAGAAAATAGCCGCCAGCAAGATGACGACGAACAACTGCCGACTGTCTGTCGGGTGGGCCCGTTGCCGGTATTTGGCCTCAAGCTCCCGGTCAACGAACTCAACGGCATACCGCTTGATTTGAAAACGTGGGTCGTCGGTGAGTTTCATGCCCCGTTTTACCGCCCGTCATTTGCCCGAGAAAGCTGCCTGGAGGAAACCGTACCCTCCGCTGAGTCGCCGGGCAAGCACCAAAAGGGCTTTGAAACTTAACTCAAACCCCTTGCGTGAAAGGCTATCGCAGACTATCCAACACAGGATTGAATTTTGGCAATTTCAGCGGGGCTGGGACCGTGAGCATTTGGGGAAAGGTCATTGGCGGTGTCGCCGGGTTTGCGATTGGCGGCCCGTTGGGCGCTTTGCTCGGGACTGCGGCGGGCCACGCGGTCGACAAATTTCGCAGCCAGATGAAGGCGGGCGAAGGCGGGCCTGAAAACCTCAATACCACCAAACAGGTCGCCTTCACGGTCGCCGTCATCGTTTTATCCGCCAAGATGGCCAAGGCGGACGGTCAGGTCACGCGCGACGAAGTGGATGCCTTTAAACAGATATTTCATGTTCCCACGGAGGAAATGAAAGGCGTCGGCGCGATCTTCGACGAAGCCCGCAAGGACGCCGAAGGGTTCGAACCCTACGCCAAGCAAATCGCCCAGATGTTTGCCTTTCAGCCGGCCGTGCTTGAGGAACTGCTCGGCGGGTTGATCCATATCGCCAAGGCCGACGGCGTTATCCACCCGGCGGAAATGGAATTTCTCGAAAAGGTCGCCATGATCTTCGGGTTCGGCCACAGCCGATTTGAACGGATCAAGGCCAGCTATCTGCCCGAACAAGGCCAGGACGACCCCTATACGGTCTTGGGCCTGGAGAAGACCGCCACCGACGACGACGTCAAATCCACCTACCGCAAGCTGATCCGCGAAAACCATCCCGACACGGTGATTGCCCAGGGGATGCCGCAGGAATTCATCGACATCGCCAACGAAAAAATGGCCTCGATCAACGCCGCCTACGACGCCATCAAAAAACAACGGGGCCTTTAGATGGGCGTTTCGTTAACGTTTGTCGGGTGCGGCGACGCGTTTGGCAGCGGCGGCCGGTCCAACACCTGCTTTCGCTTCGACGGAGACAAGCAGACCGCCCTGATCGACTGCGGACCGACCACCCTTCCGGCGATGAAAAAATCCGGGCACGCCCCCAACGACATCGACGCCGTCATCTTAAGCCATTTGCACGGCGACCATTTCGGCGGCCTGCCTTTCTTTTTGTTGGAGGCCCGGTATGTCAGCAAACGGACGAAACCCTTGTTGATCGCCGGGCCGGAAGGAACCGAGGCGCGGATTGAAGCCGCCTGTGAGGTGTTGTTTCCCGGCTCCTTCGCCAAGGGATTTGACTTCCCGCTCGAATTCATCGAAATGGATTTCGGCAAGTCCTGGGCGGTTGGAGACTTCATGGTTACTCCCTACCGGGCCGATCATCCGAGCGGCGATCCCTCGCAAATTCTGCGGATTGAAACAGCCGGAAGGACGGTCGCTTACTCCGGCGACACCCAATGGATCGACGATCTTTTGGCGGCCAGCACCGGGGTGGACCTGTTCGTCTGCGAATGCTTTATGGACAAAGTGGGCGTTCCCTTCCATCTCACCCATGAGGTCCTGTTGGCGCACCGGGACCAATTTACCGCCAAACGTATGATTTTAACCCACATGAGCGACGAAATGCTGGCCATCGCCGACACTTCACCTTTTGAAACCGCATTCGACGGCCTGACGGTGACGCTCTGATGGCCCCGCCGATTTTAACCCTTAAGGACATCACCCTGACCTGGGGCGGCGACCCGCTGTTCAGCGGCGTGTCCCTGACCATCGACGAAGGCGACCGGGCCTGTCTGGTCGGACGCAACGGCTGCGGCAAATCGACCCTGCTGAAGATCATCGCCGGAATAATTGAGGCCGACAGCGGCGAGCGGACGACGCAAACCGGCCTCAAGGTCGCCTACTTGCCCCAAGACCCACCGATGGTTCCCGGCAAAGCCGTTGCCGATTTCGTCGCCGAAGGCCTGAACGGCCCCGACGAAACGCACCGCGTCGATTATATGCTGCATGCCCTCAAGCTCGACGGCACCCGTGATTTGGGAACCCTGTCGGGCGGCGAAGGACGGCGCGCCGCCATCGCCCAGACCCTGGTCAGCCAACCGGATCTTTTGCTGCTCGACGAACCGACCAACCACTTGGACCTACCGACCATTCTGTGGCTGGAAGACGAACTGGCCCGTTTCCCCGGCGCTATCGTCGCCATCAGCCACGACCGGGCATTCTTGAACAAATTGACCCGCTCCACCCTGTGGCTCGACCGGGGAACGGTGCGCCAACGGGCCGAAGGCTTCACCAGCTTCGAGGCCTGGACCAACGAGGTGATGGAAGCCGAAGAATCCGAAATCAACCGCCTGAACGTCAAACTCAAGGAAGAAACCCGCTGGCTCCACCGGGGCGTCACGGCGCGGCGCAAGCGCAACATGGGACGGCTGCGTGCGCTCTACGACCTACGGGAAAAACGCGCCGCCATGCTGGCCAACAAGGACGGCTCGGTCAAGATGACGCTCGACAAAGGCGAGAAGAGCGGCAAGCGGGTGATCGAAGCGGAAAACATTTCAAAAAGCTACGACGGCAAGCCGATCATCACGGACTTCTCCACCCGGATCATCCGCGGAGACCGCATCGGCCTGCTCGGCCCCAACGGCGCGGGTAAAACCACGCTGCTTAAAATGCTGGTCGGCAACCTCGCCCCGGATAGCGGCGAAGTGACCCTCGGCACCAACCTGGAAATCGCCTTTTTCGATCAACGGCGCGAAACCCTGCGCGACACGGACACCTTGTGGGAAGCGCTGTGCGAAACCGGCGGCGACCATGTGACTGTCGGCGGTCGTCCGCGCCATGTGGTTTCCTACCTCAAAGACTTTCTGTTCGACGACCGTCAGGTCCGTGCCCCGGTCTCCACCCTTTCAGGCGGCGAGCGCAACCGGTTGCTGCTTGCCAAACTATTGACCAAACCATCAAACCTGTTGGTGCTCGACGAGCCGACCAACGATCTCGATATGGACACGCTGGACCTATTGCAGGAACTGCTCGGCGATTACGAAGGCACGCTGCTGGTCGTCAGCCACGACCGGGATTTCCTCGACCGCCTGGTCACCAGCGTCATCGCGGTGGAAGGCGACGGCGTTGCCGAAGAGTACGTCGGCGGCTATTCGGACTATCTGCGCAAGATCGAACAAGACGGGCAAATCTTAACGCCCGAGCCAGCCAAAGAAAAACCGGCTCCCAAGCCCAAGGAAGAGCGGCCAAAAAAGCAGAGCAAACTCAGCTACAAAGACCAACGGGAACTCGACGGGCTGCCCGATAAAATCGCCAAGCTGGAAGAAGAAATTTCGGACCTAGAAAAGACGCTGCACGACCCGGACCTGTTCACCAAAAACCCCGATAAATTCCAAAAAGCCACCGACCGCCTCGCCGCCGCCCAGGCCGAGCTGGAACAAGCCGAGGAACGCTGGCTGGAGTTGGAAGCGTTGAAGGAGGAACTGGCGGGGTAAACGACAGCCCCCCGCCGCTCTCTACTTTCCGCCGAAAACCTTAGTCAAAATTTCCGTTGTTCTTTTCGCGGGATCTTGGCGGATAGCGGCCTCTTCCATTGCCAAATAATGGAACATGCCCTCAAGCGCCAACTGGGTTGCATGGGCCGTCAAGTCGGCTTTCAGATCCGGCACAAACGGTATGTCTTTATACCGGCCAACCAACTGGTCGTAGGCAGCGACCGCACCAACATCTTGAAGGGCGGAATCGATAACCGGAGCGACGGAGGCTTTAAGGTCCGCCGAGGTGACGCGTTTGAAATACTGTGTCGCCGCATCGTTCGGCCCGTTGTAAATGGCCTTTGCGTCGTCAAGAGTCATCGCCGAAATCGCTTTTACAACCAAGTCCTTTGCCTGTGGCATTGCCGCCTCGGCCCCGCGGTTGAGTTTGAGTTCTACTTCGTCGGCCAAACCGGAGAGCCCAAATCGACGAAGCGTTGACTGAACGGATTGGAGTTCTTTCGGCAGCGGTATATGGATGTTTGGATCGGCATTGAACCCATCGACAGCGCCCAATTGGCCAGCCACGGATTGCATACCGACACGCAATGCTTCCTTGAGGCCGGCAATGATGTCATTCGTCGACAAACCGGACACCGACGTTGGCATTCCACTTTGTTGAGATGGGTTGGTAACGGTATCGACCGCGCCCTTAAGCATATTTTTCCAATCCGCCGCACGGGATGCCCCTGAGGCGAAAACCGATGCAATAATTGCCGCCGAGACAAATGCTTTAAATAAGATCGTCATTACCGCTCCTATCTTCCCCCTACCCCATGTATTCCTTGAACACCAAGTCCAGCCGTACCGTCGCCTTCTTGGGCAATTGATTGAGGCCGTAGAGCTCGGCCATCGCCGGATAGAGTTTTGCCTTGTCCTCGCCCACTTCGGCGGCCAGTTCGAACATTACCTCGCCCAGTTCGGAGGCGGGAACGTCTTCAAACCCCCGGTTGCCCAACTCGCGCGGGTTGACCCGCTTCATCGAGGGCAGCCACAGGAGCGCCACAACGCCTTCGACGCTCGGGTCGCGCTCCATGTTGATCTTGCCGTCCATCTTGGCTTTTTTGAGCGCCTGGGAAAACCGCTTCTTGGCGACCCCCGAAAGCTTGGCCATGCCGCCCTTCTTGGCGTAGAGGTTAAACGCCCGGCTCGACAGGATCGGCCCTTCCATGGCAACGATCTGCAAAAGCCCTTCGACGATTCCTTCGGTCATTTCAGGCGCGCCGTCCATAATCTGGCGGGTGATCGCCCGGCGGCTTTCATCGGTCGGCTTGCTTGACCAAGGGGTATAGGGCGCGAGTTCCATGAGGGCCATCCGGCTGTGACTTGAAAGGGTGGATAGTAGCTGATTTCACGGCGCGAAGTAGCGGTATTTCACCCGAAACGCCTTCCTCCTGACCAAACTCATTCCCCTTGCCCCCATTCTTCGCAATACTGCAACATTCGTCTGCTATGGACGGACGGATATCTCTTGGTGGGAGTGTCAGGTCATGCGGTCAGCTCAAAAACCCAATCGTTGGTTTGTCGTTCTCGGTGCAGTCCTAATTCAGCTGAGCCTCGGAGCCATCTACGCATGGTCCGTGTTCACGCCATCGTTAATCAAGGTCGGTTGGAGCAAGCTGGAAACTCAAATCGTCTTTGCCGTTGGCTTGGTTACCTTTGCCATCGTCATGGTGTTCGCCGGGCGGATGCTGACAAAGCTGGGGCCGCGCCTGTTGGCCGTCATGGGCGGTCTGACGCTAGGCACTGGCTACGCACTGGCCGGTCTGTTGGGCGGGACGGATTTTTGGGCGGTCTGCCTCGGTGTCGGTTTGATCGGCGGCGCGGGCATTGGCCTCGGGTACGTGGTTCCCATCGCCGTCGGCATGCAGTGGTTCCCCGACAAGAAAGGCATGATCACCGGTCTTGCCGTCGCCGGGTTTGGATTCGGCGCCATGGGCTGGGTCAAGATCGCCGGCGCTTGGGGGCATTTGATCGAAACCCAGGGGCTGGCCAACACCTTCCTGATCTACGGCGCGGCCTTTGCCGGTTTGATATTGCTCGGCAGCATATGGATGCGCAAACCGCCCAAAGGCTGGTTGCCGGAAGGCTATCAAGCGACCTCGCCTGCCGCGATAAAGGGTCAAGACAACTTTAACGTCGGCGAAATGCTCAAGACGCCGCAGTTTTACCTGATCTTCCTGACCTTCGCCGTCAGCGCCGGGGCGGGTTTAATGTCCATCGGCCTGATGAAACTCTATCCCATGGAAGCGCTTCAGGCGGCCGGATACTCGGCGATTGAAGCCAGCGCCATCGCGGGCACCGCCATGGCCGTGTTTTTCAGCCTCGCCAACGGGATCGGGCGGATTGCCTGGGGCACCTTGAGCGATAAAATCGGGCGGCGGCGCTCGGTGTTCATCATGACCGGTACCCAGGCGCTGTTTCTCTTCGCCTTCACCTCCATGGCGGGCAACGAATACCTGCTCTATCTTGGCGCTTTGCTGATCGGGTTCAATTTCGGCGGCAACTTCGCCCTCTTCCCGACCCTGACCGCGGATATTTTCGGTAACGACCGGGTCGGGCAGAACTATCCGTTCATTTTCCTGTCCTACGGCGTGGGCGGTATCGCCGGGCCGCTACTGGGCGGCGTGCTGGGCGACATGGGCAACTTCCCGCTGGCGTTTTCAATTTGCGCGGCGGCCTGTCTGCTGGGCGCGGTGGCGACCCTCCTCGTCCATCATCCCGACCACGAGGAAGCGGCGCGTCCGGTCAGCGTCCACGGCTTCATGCATCAATTGCATTTCGATCACCTTGAAGACGTGGTCGACCACGCCTTCCACCCCGAGCACTATAAAAGGGTAGACAACGACAACGAACGGCGCGAAACGGCAGCCGAGTAGCTACCAGACTAAAGCATTCCCCCGGTCGACATCTCTGCGGCCTTTGCTCCGGCGGCGGTCGGGGCCGCTGAAAGGCCGGTTGGCGCGCCGCCGGTCTCCCTTGCGGGCCACCCATTGGGATTTCGGCCTGAAGCCCAAAATCCCGCTTTGCCAATGGGGATCGCGGCCTTCGGCCCCGTCATACTCCTGTTCAGCCCAGTTGCGATTGGCCGGGCCGTCGCCGCGGCCACGGATTTTTTCAACCCGGATGGACTTTTCCTGACCGGCCTGAAGTTCCTTCCAACCGGGCGATGTGACGGTTTGCGGGGGTTCCTGCTTTTTCCGGGCCGCTTTGCTCTGCGCCTTATAGGAACTCACTTGCAACGCCGCCTTGCCATTTGGACCGGACAATTCCTCGCCGTCGCCCTCGCCCAGCGTCAAAGGAACGAACACTTTGGGCTGATAGGACTCGCCGAGGAAGTTCGCTCCCAGTTCATTGACGGTCTCGATCACCGTTTGCTGGTTTTGCGGCGTACAGCCGTCCTTGAACTGGACGATGTAGTAGTCTTCGAAGTGAAGGGAAAACGTCCCCCGGTCTCCGACGTATTTTTTCAGACACCGCTCGCTCGACGCGATCAACCCTTCCACAAGGCGTTCGTTGCGCGTTCCCATGGCCTGATAGAACAGACTGAGATTGATCACATAAACGGGACCGCTCAGCTTGACCTTGTGGCCTTTGATCAGCCCGCCGTCCGCCGGGTCGCGCTCGCGGATCACCTCGTCGCCCGAAAGGCTTCCTGTTTCAAATTGATCGAGGCTCGAGAAATCGACCCCGTTGTCATAAAACTCTTCGACCAATTGCTTATCGCGCAATTCTTCTTCGGTCATTTGGCTCGGATCTTTTTCATCGCTGGCAAGCTTGGAGAAAAAGTTCTTCGCCTTTCCCATCAAGGAGCTTTTGGTTCTGCGTTTCGGCATATCCAAACTCCGCTCTACTTGATCGTCTCAGCACGACCAGTATGGGGTGACGGCGCATGACCATGCAACGGCAAATCTCAATTTAACCACCTTTTCCTTAGCGTAAGCACCTCGCTCTTTCTAAATTCAAAAACGAAACGAGGAGGAGCGACCATGACCGACGAACTGCCATTCACCTCTCCAGACCGCATCAGGTGGTTTGAGGACTACGAACCCGGCGTAACCTATCACCTTGGCACCACCGAGGTTGACGAACGGGAGGTCGTCGAGTTTGCAACCCGGTATGACCCCCAGGCGATTCACACCGATAAACAGGCTGCGGCCGCTGGCCCCTTTAAAGGGCTGATCGCCAGCGGCTGGCATACCGCCGGCATGATGATGGCGCTTTACGCCAAGCGCTACCTTTCGGAACAGTCCAGCATCGCCTCCCCCGGCATGGAAAACCTGCGCTGGATGGCGCCGGTCCGCCCCAATGACACGCTGTCGGTTGCCGTCACCGCGGCTTCGGCCCGGCGGTCGAAATCCAATCCAACCCGCGGCATCGTCATTTCGGACGTCGAGGTCGCCAATCAAAACGGCGAGGTGGTGATGTCCATGCGGGCGACCAATCTCATCCTGTGCCGACCGGCGAAATAGTGCAGTCGCGGCTTGCGAACCGTTTATTATTATGGTTGCATATCCTCAGCACTTAAT
>Ga0209692_10005838_pt1 | contig 10377 bp, 6 predicted proteins | sample tdDd472_FD_187129 | JGI IMG/M metagenome (GOLD analysis project Ga0209692, IMG submission 187129) | Marine sediment microbial communities from the Atlantic coast under amendment with organic carbon and nitrate - tdDd47.2 (SPAdes)... | ecosystem: Environmental > Aquatic > Marine > Coastal >...
TCTTCAGACTTATATTTGGAAGTGTCACGAGGATTTATTGTTAGTAATAATTGGCCCCACCCGGAGGATTAAATTGAAAAACTCTATTGTAATATTTTTTGTTATCTCATCATTTTTATTCGGACAAGCAGATTCTGTTCATGCAGGTTTCAGGGCATCACGTATAAAATCCAGCTACCCTAACAACCAGTTCCCATCGGAACAATACTGGCAGAATGCCGGGGATTATTTTTCCTCTTTATATGATAACAGTATTGCATCCGGTATATGGATCGTCAGCTTATACATTGATGGCGGGATCACCCAGCTTAACTTTCCCAATCCGGGCGGTAATTACCCGAATGTATGGTTTATAAATCAGGATCAGAATGAATCTTATCTTGACTATTTTGATCAGCATGGTTTAAAAGTATGGCTTCAGGTTGAACCGGGCGGTGCTTCTGTTGATACATTAATTCATATAGTGCTTACAAAATACGGGCACCACCCTTGCGTTATTGGATTTGGTGTTGATGTTGAATGGCTCGATACTCATCTTCACAGCGGCGGACGTAAAGTTACAGATGCTGAAGCCGAGCGGTGGGAAACCAAGGTTAAATCCTTCAACCCTGATTACACCCTCTTTTTGAAACACTACACCCAGAACCGCATGCCCTCGAATTACCGTGGCGATCTCATTTTCGTGGATGATAGTCAGCAATTCACGAGTTTTACACAAATGGTAAACGAGTTTAAAACATGGGGCAATTCCTTCCCCAATACAAAAGTTGCATTCCAGTACGGTTATCCCGCGGATAAATTCTGGTGGAATAATCTTAACGATCCGCCCAAAACCATTGGTCAAAAGCTGCTGGATGAAGTCCCCAATTGCTCGGCTTTATTCTGGGTCGATTTTAGCATAAATGATGTATTCCCCGTTACCTCACTTGGGACAGAGGATGTTAATCATCCCGATACATTCGAGTTAATGGGCAATTATCCCAACCCGTTTAATCCCGGAACAACAATTCGTTTTACTTGTGATGTTGCATCGGAAGTGTCATTAAATATTTACAACTCTCTCGGTGAATTGATTAAAACACTTATTGCCACGGCATATCAAGGAGAAAATGAGATAAACGTAAATTTAGGAGAACTCTCCTCCGGAATTTACTACTATACTATAAATAATGGTGTTAGAACGTTTTCAGGCAAGCTAACCTTACTCAAATAATTTTAAATTATAGCGGTATAGATATACAGGTAAGCCTTTTGAGTATTAGTCCGGTTTTTCAGAGAAAACACCCCCTGCATTCATTCTTGTTCAAGAAATGAAATCATCAGGGGGGTAATTTTTAATTATCTATTTCGTTGAGTTTACCAGCACATCCTTACTTTAGAAGGATCATCTTTTTTACATCAACAAATTTTTCCGACGTTTCCGCAATGGGCATTGATTCGAGCACATAGAAATAAACACCTGATGTAAGTTTACCCCCATCAAATGATATTTCATTAAATCCAGCCTCTACTTCTGCATCCAGCAGCATAGCGACCTTCTCACCCAGTACGTTGAAAACATCAAGCTTCACCCTGGAAGTTACCGGAATAGTGAATGAGATGATTGTTTCCGGATTAAATGGATTTGGGTAATTTTGAGACAATCTGAATTCGCCCGGTATAACCTCTGAAATCAATTCAATTTTGGTTATTTGGGGATCTGCAATCGTAAGCAAATTACCGGAACCAATTGTACTGTTTGTAATACTACTTATAAAATTATAATTTTCATCGCACTTAATTGTTACCGGGTAAAGAGCGTCTTTAAGGAAGATTTGATTGATTGATTCTGTCGATGAAATAAATGTGCCACCGGAAAACCTAGCATCAAATATTCCCGATGGCGGTAGCGGCGGTAAATCATAAAAATTTGTCTGCAAATTTGCTGCGAAGTATAAAGTAACAGAACTACCCGCTGCATCTTCAACAATAACTCGTGACAGCGATTCTGGCAGATTTATAGCACTGCCGGCATTTTTAGATAAGAATTCAACTAATATCTCGCCACTTTGAGACGCGTTAACCCAGTAGCCCTTCCCCGGTGCAACACAGAAACAGGAGAATACCCATCGGAGAACTTGAAAAACTGACTTGTAATAATTCCAGCCGGGTTTGTCGTAATTCCGGAAACAGGAATTTCAGCCTGGAAAGGACCTACTAAATTCCAGCCTTGGGATAAAGTAATATTTGCAGAAGCGTCCGAACCGGTCACGGGAATACTTTCAGCAGCAGAAAACTTGATCCAGTAACCCTTAGCATTTTCCAGTGTACTCGTTGCCTGGTATGCCCCGTCAAATCCAAATGCAGATGAAGTAGCGTTTGGGAATAAATTTGACACGCTCATATCAGAAAGCAATAAAGGAATAGAAACAATATTCCACCCCTCCTCTATATTGATGTCACTTGATAACAATGAATTGCCAACATTTATTTCAAAATTCTGAGCAAAATTCCATTGTTTTTTTGAAGACATGCCCGTTGAATATAAAATCTGATTCCCCGAGTTTGACGGAGCAGTATAGCTGAAATTGAACGTGTAAGACCCGCCTGAATAACTTTTAGCGGATGGTTGAACCAGTTCACCTGATGATACTTTCAGGTTATTGTCTATTTTTGCAAGAGTACCGGAAGAAGCTGATATATCAACCCCTACTTTGCTCCCTGTACCCCCTGTGATTGTAACACTATAATTTGCCTGTTCCCCCGGCAAAAGTGATGTTGGTCCATCAATTACAACCTGAACAAATGTTGATGAAGCATTATGAGTGCTGTGGCAGGAACCACAGCCTGAACTGTTAGTTTTTAACGTGTAGCCTGCTATTCCACTGGGATAAGCGAAACTAATTGAAGAAATGAGCAAAAAAACGATAAATATAGCTGATATCTGAAAATTAAGCCTGGCCATAACAAGATGCCTTTTTCTGTTTATCATTTAAAGTGAATGTTTAGGCTTAAAATAACATAATCTTAATTTAAAAACCTACTTCCTTGTAATGGTATTTCAATTTTAATTCAACAGAATGGTTCATTTATTTGACGAATTCTTAAAATTTATGAAATTTTAACCATTTAACAGGATTAAGAAAATTGTTATCCGAAAATAAAAAGAGTAATGTTACTGTATTCAATAATCCATGGATAGTAGATGCAGAATTATAATGCTATTCCTTTTCCGGCTCCGCTAAAACTATCGGCTGCAATTATTCAGGCGTAATCACCCCATTGCTAAATCCATTTACAGCGAATAAATTTTCTTTAAATTTCTTAAAATACTTATTATATTTGGAGTCTTGTTTTGGAGAGGTGCAGGAGTGGTTGAACTGGCACGCCTGGAAAGTGTGTGTACGTTTACGCGTACCGTGGGTTCGAATCCCACCCTCTCCGCAAAAGCCCTTAAGTTACAATAACTTAAGGGCTTTTTACTTATGGCAAACCTTTTTTATCACCTGATTCGTGCGTTAAAAAAAACCGTTATTAAAATGATAACCCACATTATCAAACCAATAAAATATTATTGAAAAGAACGCACAAAACCGGTTGAAACCACATTATTCTCATGGTACAAAAATTGGCATGTTCTCCTTAACAGAGCTAAACCTCTTCTTTCCAACTACCGATTATAAACTTGAGGATTATATGAAATTCAACATACTTTTATCATGCCATCTGCTGCTGATAAGTCTTGCTCTTTCCGCCCAAACCGTGAAAAATTCCGGCGACATTGAAACCATCATAAACAAAATGACGCTCGAAGAAAAAATCGATTTTATAGGCGGGTATAATTCATTTAATATCAGGGGATACGAACATCTTGGTATTCCGGAAATCAGATTTGCCGACGGTCCTGTTGGAGTGCGTAACTACGGCAAATCAACTTCGTACCCCGCCAGCATAACCCTCGCCGCCTCATTCGACCGGGATATTGCTCAAAATGTGGGGAAATCAATCGGGATGGAAGCACGTTCCAAAAACGTTCACGTGATGCTCGGACCAGGGATGAACATCTACCGTTTACCACTCTGCGGGAGAAATTTTGAGTACCTGGGTGAAGACCCCTACCTCGCAGGTCAGATGGCATCACGCTACACTGTTGGTATGCAAAACGAGGGGGTTGCAGCTACTGCCAAACATTACGCTGCCAACAATCAGGAATACCAGCGGCACCATGTTTCATCTGATATGGATGAGCGAACCCTTTTTGAAATTTATCTCCCTGCATTTAAAGAAACTGTAACCAGAGGAAATGTATCGGCAATCATGACGGCATACAACCTAATAAATGGTATTCACGCCTCGGAACACGATTACCTTATTAATAAAATACTCAAGGAAAAGTGGGGATTCAAAGGATTTGTTATGTCAGATTGGGTATCGACTTACGATGGTCCCGGATGCGCACTTGGCGGGTTGGATCTCGAGATGCCCTCGGGGAAAATGATGAGCCGCGAAACGCTATTGCCGCTTGTTAAAGACGGCTCTATTCCCGTCAGTGTAATCGATGATAAAATTAGAAGAATTCTAAATGTATATCTCAGGTATAATTTCTTTTCCCAGCCTGATATCAGCGAAAATTACGCGCTTGATACTAACTTTGTGCGAAATACCTCTTTGCAGGCTGCCAGGGGTGGGATGGTACTTTTGAAAAATGAAAATAACTCCCTCCCCCTCAACAGGAATAAAATTAAAAAGATTGCTGTTATTGGTCCGAACGGGTTAACCCCAATTACCGGAGGGGGAGGCAGCTCGTACGTTGACCCCCTTCACCCGGTGTCACTTTTAGAGGCAATAAAAAAAGTTGCCGGAGAAAATGTTGAAGTAGTGTTCGAACCCGGGGTCTATACCGGTGTTAAGCTTCCGGCTGACTTGTTTGAGCATAACAATTTTTATACTTATAAAAACGGTACAAAACTCCCCGGTGTTTTCGCTGAATATTATCAAGGTAAAAAGCTCGAGGGTGAACCTATTCTTCAAAAATATTACGATAGTTTTAATCTTAAAAACGTGGATATGTGGGGTGAACCTGAAGTTCCCGAAACGGAATATTCCGCCAGATTTACTTGTTATTTCACTCCCGGGGAAAATGGCACTTATATTTTAGGCGCATCGGGTGATGACGGATACAAAGTTTTCTTGGATGATGTTGAAATAATTACAATGTGGAGAGATCAGGGTGATACCCCCGCAATCAGTGAAAACGATTTAGTGGCAGGGCAGGAGTATAAAATCGTGACTGAATATTACCAGAACGGTGGCGATGCTGTTATTCGGCTCGGCGCAAAAAAATCAGAGTCTCAATTAAATCCTGCCGACCTCCCTGCGCTGGCTCTTTCTGCTGCAAGAGATGCGGATGTAGTGATCATGTCCGTTGGTTTTAACGGTCAAACAGAAAGCGAAGGTTTTGACAGAACATTTGAAATGCCTTACAATCAATCAGAGTTGATAAACAATATTGCTGCCGCGAACAGCAATATATTTGTCGTTCTTAACTCCGGCGGGAATGTTGAAATGAGAAGCTGGATAAACAATGTAAAAGGTTTACTCCATGCATGGTACCCCGGGCAGGAAGGAAATATTGCTGCAGCGGAAATATTGTTCGGGGATATCAATCCTTCCGGTAAACTCCCCGTCACGTTCGCGAAAACAATCGAAGAAAATCCCTGCTACAATACCTATTTCGATAAGGATGGCGACCTAAAAGTATTTTACGACGAGGGCATATTTATGGGGTACCGCTACTGGGACAAAATTGAATCAGAACCTCGTTTCCCGTTCGGCTATGGTCTTTCATATACTACTTTTTCTATTGATCAAATCAACGGGTTGAAGGATGTTTATAAAATCGGGGAAGAAGTGACATTCACGGTATCAATTACCAATACCGGGGAGATGGATGGAAGTGAAGTTATCCAGATTTATATTGCTGATCCCGTGTCAAAACTCCCCCGTCCGGTTAAGGAGTTGAAAAACTTCAGTAAAGTTAATCTTAAGAAAGGTGAAACCAAAGCAGTGGAATTTTCACTTTCAGCGGAATCATTCTCATATTATGACCCGGAAATTCATGATTGGGTGCTCGAGCCGGGTACCTTTGAAATTATTGTAGGTTGCTCATCCAAAGATATCAGACTTGAAAAAAACATTTCAATAACAGAATAATCTTTTAAGCACTGGGCAGCCTTATAAAACCAGGCTGCCTTTTTTATTCAAATAAGATTTGCCGATCTATCTTTAATAACATTTTTCATCATTCCTAAACTTCAGATACCTGTTTTTGTTGAGCACTTCAGCCGGAATATCTGCATATTTCATGATGATTACTGTAGTATCTCGCAGGATATAACAACAATTGCTGTTTGCAATTTTAATCAAAGAATCACCCGCGGCTGCTTTACTAAATAAAGTTTGAGTCAATTTAGTTACCGGGAAAACCCTCGTACCTGCTTTAATAAGAAGCTCAGGCTCCGGTTGAAGGTTTTTCTCGATTATTCTCCCCTCAAAGTGCAGTTTTACCTTTGCCAGATATACATCCGTCAATTGTTCGTCCGAATTTATCATTCTGACCCCAAGAAATAAAAGTATAATAAAAAGAGGAAAAAACGATAGTTTTATTAAAACTTTCATGATAATCAAACGACCCTGTAGTCAATAAAATCCCTTTATAAAATCATCCTGCTATAATAGCAAGATAAATGGACAAAATAAAACAAAAACTGATGTTAATTCTTTTTATCCATAGAAATAAGTGCTAAAACCATAATTTTGATTACACCTAAATAGATAAAAATTTGTTCCGATAATAAATGTTAATAGCTTGTTATATTTTATACTTAAATTATTTGCATAAGCAAATAAAATTAGATATATTAAGATTGCAATACCTTTTTTATGCAGATTAAAAATTGTTATTTTTGGGGAATTAAAAAATTTTACAACGGTTGTTGAATGATAATAATTGATTTGCTCTATAATCTTTCTGTACTTGTAGCACTTAGCCTCCTCTCCGGGTTTGTTGATGCCAGATTTAATCGCAAAACATTAACCGGTCAAATTTTGCAGGGTGTGTTATTCGGTACAACGGCGATAATTGGTATGATATACCCGTTCGTCATGACAGAGGGTATTATTTTCGACGGAAGGTCTATTGTTATCAGTATTTCCACTCTGTTCTTTGGACCTGTAACAGGTGTTATTTCATCCGTTATGGCGATTATTTACCGCATCATTCTCGGTGGGGGCGGCGTCCTGACCGGTACACTGGTCATTACTGCTTCTTTTGCGATTGGCTACTGGTTTTACCGGATAAAACAAAAAGCCTTAAACGCTATTATCCGTACCGGTCAACTTTATTTTATGGGTGTACTGGTTCATATCGTTATGCTCGCTCTCATGCTGTTTTTACCTGCCAAAAATATAATGCAAGCGTTTAAGCTGATAAGTATTACCGTAATTGGCGTATATCCTTTAGTAACATTACTAATTGGTAAAATACTAATGGACCAGGAACGAAGTAAGCTTGCCCTCAAAAAGTTGAAAGAAAATGAAGAAAAATACCGCGGTTTATTCGAGGCAAATCATGATGGTATCGCAGTTTTTTACCTAAAAGATAATAACTCAATAGGCGAATTGATCGAGATAAATGATTCTCTATTACAAATGCTTGGTTTTAATCGGAGTGATGTTCCCATTCTCAATATTGAACTGGTGGAAAATAATACGCCGGCTGAGGAAAGAGAAGAACGCTTACAAAAATTAATACTAAATGGGTTCACTGGTTTTGAAACGACACTTCGGCATAAAGATGGACATTATATTTCAGCCGATGTTCAGGTGAAGTTGTTTGAATATAACAATCGCCTCGCGGTAATGAACAGCATCCGCGATATTTCTGAAAAGAAAAATGCAGAACATAAGCTGAAAGAAAGTGAAGAACGTTTCCGCCGTTTAGCAGAAAATGCCCAGGATTTGATTTATCGATACGAGATTATCCCAAAACAAAGATTCACTTATGCTAGTCCTTCATCATTGAGTATAACCGGTTATCTGCCCGAAGAACTTTACTCAAATCCTGAGCTTCCACTTGCAATGCTCCACCCGGAGGATAAAATAAAATTTACTTCTTTGATAAATGACCCGGGTAAGATTAAAAATGCTATCGAACTAAGATGGATCAAAAAAGATGGTACACCAATCTGGACAGAACAAAAAAATATCCCGGTGTACAACGAGCAGCACCGGATGATCGCGATTGAGGGAATTGTTCGCGATATTACAGAACAAAAGAACGCTGAGTTTGAACTCGCAAATAGCGAAATGAACTTCCGGAATTTATTTGATACCATGGAACACATGATTATAATCGCCAGGTTAAACGGCGAAATTATTTATACAAATAAAGCAGTTACAGCAAAAACCGGGTATCAAAAAGAAGAATTACTCAAAATGAATATCATCTCGCTAAACCCCTCCGATAAAATAGAAGAATCGAAAAAAATTGTTGCAGAGATGCTTGCCGGTAATACAAATAAATGCCCGCTCCCCATACAAAAACAAGACGGTAGTTTATTACCAGCCGAAACTTTCGTTTGGTTTGGGAAATGGGATAAACAAGATTGTATCCTGGGTGTTACAATTGACCTTACCAAGCAGGAAGAAGCATTACAGTTTTTCTCCGAGGTTTTTGATACCCACCCCGCATTAATGGCTCTATCTTCTTTTGAAACCAAAAAGTTTATTATGGTTAATCAAACTTTCCTTGATACACTGGGATATGATCGCACTGAAATTATTGGTTTTAGATCAGAAGAAATTCAAATAGCATTTAATCAGGAAGAACACGTAAAGCTCACACAAAAAATGATCAAGCAAGGTTACCTCACTAATGAAGAATTACAAATCAGAACGAAAAAAGGGGATAAATTAGATGGATTATTCTCGGGAAAGATTATTGAAAGCCAGGGTAAAAAATACTTCTTGACCGTAATGACTGATATTACAATCCAAAAAAAGGCTGAAAACGCCCTTCTTGCAAATGAAAAGTTTGCAACAATTGCTCAGACTGCTTCTGCAATTGCACATGATTTCAACAATTCGCTCCAGGCAATATATGGCAATATAGAGCTTCTGCTGGCAGGTAAATCGGTACCCGAACATGTTTCTTCCAAGCTTAACGTTATCAAAGGTATCGCCGAAGATGCCGCCGAACGAGTTCAAACTCTCCAGAAGTATAGCGGGAGTAACAGGGTAGTTGATTCTAAATCTGTTATCGACCTTAACGAAGTACTCCGCGACGTGATTGAACAAACACGCGCCCTGTGGAAAGATAACGCTGAAAAAATGGGAATAAGTATTAAAGTGTCGCATGATCCCGGTAAGGATATTTTTACTTCAGGAAATATTTCCACTCTTCGTTCCGCCTTTTTTAACCTGATCAAAAACTCTGTTGAAGCGCTGCCTTCGGGAGGTGAAATAAATATTGTAAGTTCAAGAGAGGGAGATAATATCATTCTTCTATTTTCCGATACTGGCATCGGAATGAATGAAGAGGTTAAAGCAAGGGCTTTCCTGCCATTTTTTACAACAAAAGGGTTTGAAGTTGGACTAGGTGTCGGGTTAAGCGGCGTCTATAGTATTATAAATGACCATGGGGGTAAAATTTACATCAAAGAAACAGGAACGGGAAAGGGTACTACTTTTGAAATAATTTTGCCATATCAACCCCCAACCGATTATGAAAAGCCCGTAATTAACAATTCCCCCTCTTCAAAACGAGTTAAAATTTTATGGGTTGATGATGACATATCTATACGTGAAGTTGCTGAAGAAATGTTGGAGATGCTTGAATGTGATGGCACTATTGTAGAAGATGGATTAAAAGCACTGGACCTACTCGCTCATGAAGAGTATGATCTTATTGTTACTGATATCGGGATGCCAAAAATGAACGGCTGGCAACTTGCAGACGAAATACAGGCAAGATTCCCTGATAAATATAAAATAGCGGTGCTTTCAGGATGGGGTTCGGAAATTTCTCAGGAAAAAATGAAATCGCATAATGTTAGTTTCATTTTACCCAAACCATTCAAAATGAATCAATTAAATGAATTGATAAAAAACGGACTCACACAATAATTTGAGGCTGGAATGTCAAAATCGTACAAATACTTTTTATTTTTATCAGCTTTTTTTATCCCGATTTATTTCATTTTCTACCCGCCTCTTAATGAGCGCTACGAAAGTAATCTTGTAAAATCTCTCTGGATTAGCATCTTTATGGGATTTTTATTTTATGCTGTTATGATTTCAGTGATTGTTTTTACCTAAATTTAATCAGCCGGTTCAAAC
>Ga0209692_10005839_pt1 | contig 10377 bp, 8 predicted proteins | sample tdDd472_FD_187129 | JGI IMG/M metagenome (GOLD analysis project Ga0209692, IMG submission 187129) | Marine sediment microbial communities from the Atlantic coast under amendment with organic carbon and nitrate - tdDd47.2 (SPAdes)... | ecosystem: Environmental > Aquatic > Marine > Coastal >...
CAGTAGAATTACATCTAATTAACAGGGCGGGAATGCCCTGTTTTTTTATGTGCTAATGCACATTGCTAAGGGCGTGTGACGCCCTCGCGCCCGCAAGGGTGTAGGCGCTCCGCTTCCGATTTTCCTAACGTATTTTCCCCTTGTCCGCTTGCGCGGCCAATTCCTCGCGATTGCTAACGCGCCAAAATACTAAAAATCGCCCTTGCTGTTGCTACCCCTCACTCTCGCCGAGGGGCAAGAGTGCATGCGGACATGCACTCTGCACTAATTTAAAAAGGAGCGTTAACTATGCAAAACGAGAAACTCAAGAAAGATTTTATCCAAATACTGGAGAGTATGGATCGATCAAAACATGCTCAGGATCATTTTAGGAATTATTGTGATATGGCGTATTGTGCGATTGCTAAAAAAACAGCATTAGATCAAAAAACCGCAGATCGGTTTGAAGAGCGTTATATGGAGATTGTGGGGGCATATCGCAATAAGGATGACGTGCGCAAAATGCCAGAGCTTTTAAGCTTAACCACATTGGCCATTAATGAGGGCGGTTGTGATTTCTTAGGAGAGATTGCAGGGGAGATAGAAGCGCTTGATAAAAAGAATGGCCAGTTTTTTACGCCGTATCATATTTCTAAACTCATGGCGGGGATTAATTTGGGTGGCGCACAAGCGGTTATCAATGAGCAAGGCTTTATTACGGTTAATGACCCGGCTGCTGGCGCAGGGTGCATGATATTGGCTTGTGCAGATTATCTGGAAGAGCAGGGGCATGATATAACAACAACGATGAGCGTACATGTCACAGAATTATCACGCATGACGTATCATATGCTTTTTATTCAGCTCTCGGTGCGCGGTATTCCCGCCGCAGTGTTTCATGGAAATTCATTAAGCCTAGAAGTTTATGAAAGTGCTTATACACCAGCGGCAATAATTTTTGCTGGGAAGCATGGGCAGTTATTTAAAGAGGCGCCAAAGGAAGAAGAAAAACCAGTATTGCTTAACATTCAACCCATCGTCAATGCAGAGCAATTGAGTTTATTTGGATAGGAAAAAGCAGCTTTGCTTGCTTTGAATACAACGCAAAATGCAGATCTTAAAGAGCAGTGTTTTATCTGCTCTTTTTTTGTGCCTGATGTCAAAATTGATAGATGTTTAAGCCGCTACAAAATTACAAAGCCCGATTAGATAATGGAGCAAGCCCGAAAAGCTAATATGTAAATATAATCAATGTGGTGTACGTGTAGTCCAAAAATATAATTATTAATACAAGATAAAAGATATAACCGTTGTTATATGTAACTTATTGGAATAGCGTTAATTATTATCCGTTATTATATATTGTAATAATGGGTAATAAGTTGTAGTATATGAGCGTATAAATTTGTTTTTGTAAGAATTGTGCCCATTCAAAAATTAGTGAGAGACCTCTTTTAACCGTGCAAAATCTTTTGAAGATGTAATTGCTTTTTGGTGACCTGATTAAGCTCAGATTGTTTCCAAGAAAATGCTGAGATGGAAATGAAAAGATAAGAGAATAAAGATGTTATTAGAGCGGATCAGTGAAGAGGCTTTTGGAAGGAATCAGGTTCGAGCGCGGTCTTTAATTGTAACAAAAGAAGCTCCTAGAAAAGCGTTTTTTGCAAAACTTAATCGTCATGGAATTTCTTCTAAAGGGCCGAAAAGAGTTAAGCGCAGAGCAGGGGTGCTGCGTGGTAATTCCTTTGCTGGTTGCGCGGCTTCTCAGCGCGTTGTTGTGAAAATTAGTGTTGTTAAGAACAGGACTAAAGGCGTTGGAGTTGGGGCGGGGAGTGGCGGTAAGAACCTCTATCACCATATGCATTATATCTCGCGGAGTAAGGCCGGGAAGGATGGAGAAAGAGCCGTTCTTTTTGATGAAAAAAATGAGGGGCTTGAGCGTCAGGATTTTTTTGAGCGTTGCAGGGATGATCGGCATCATTTCAGGATAATTATTTCGCCGGAGAAGGGGCGGGATATAGAAGATTTTCAAGGGTATGTCCGCAGCGTTATGGCGCGCATGGAAAAGGATTTGGGCACAGAGCTGGATTGGGTATCAGCAGTTCATTATGACACTGATGATGTTCATGCTCATGTGATTGTTAGAGGCAAGAATGATAAGGGCAAGGATCTTGTTATCGGACGCGATTATATTTCATACGGGATTAGGGCGCGCTCACAGGAGCTTGCAACGGAGTTGCTTGGAGAGCGTAGTTTGGAGGATATCCAAAAATCTTTGGAGGCGGAGATTGATGCTATGCGCATGACTTCTCTGGATCGGTTTATAGAAAAACAAGTAGATGATGGGTATCAGGTTGATGTTCGTAAAGAAAATAACTTTGGTAAGTCTGTTTCTTATGAAGCTGCCCTTAAGGGACGTTTGCGCTTTTTACAAAGTACGGGGCTAGCCAGCGAATATCCACCGGGTGTGTTTACACTGAAAGAGAAATATACGGACATTCTTTATGAAGCAGGAAAGGCTAATGACATTATCAAACAGCTTCATAAGAGCGGTTTGGAAGATTTATCTGATTTGTCTAGCTATTCGCTTAAGAACGCAGAGGATAGGGCGTTAGAAGGGCGGCTTGTAAGCAAGGGCTTTGCAGACGAGTTGAGTGATCGCAAATATATTGTTTTGGATGAAATTGGCGGCGGCAAGCATTATGTGCCGGTTGGGGAATATGCGCGGTGCGATGAACTGGAGAGGGGCGCGTTATTGCGCGTACGCAGTGGTCACGGATCTACAGGAAAGGCAGATCATAACATCCAGATGATCGCGCATAAGAATAAGGGTATTTATGATGAGGATCTTCATATGCGTCATATTGAAACCAAGCAAAAATACATACCGGAAGAAAAGCGTGAGGCTTATATAGATTCACATCGTAAGCGCCTTGAGACTTTGGAAAAGAATGGCGCAGTTAAATCTCTGGGTGATGGACGTTATCAAGTGTCTAAAGATGTGATTGAAAAAGGTAAGGAAATCACAAAGCAGATTAACGAGCGCGAAAACAAACGTTTTTATCCGCGGTTGGATATTTTAAGCGAGGAAGCACCTGAGAAGCAGGTGCAAGAAGCAAAAGTTACATGGCTTGATAAAGAACTCTTTAAGCGCTTAAAAGGCAAATCTGGCCTTATGCACAGTGATAAGGCTTTGGAGAATGCGCTGGAAATTCGTAAGGATTGGCTTATTGATAGGGAACTTGGGTTGGCTCTACCCAGTGGTGAGTTTTCTTATAGAGAAAATGCGGTCAAGAAGTTACGTCGTATGGAAGTTGTTGCCAAAGGGGAATATCTGGCTGCTAAAGTAGGGTTGGAGTTTTCTACAAATCTGGCCAGAGATGGAGATGTGCAGGTTTATTACGGTTATGCGGAGCTGGGAAGTGGTCTATGGGCAGTTACGAGCAAAGATCAGGTTCTTTATATGTCTCCAGTAGATGAGCCTCCGGGCGTAACTAAAGGTAAGAAATGTATTATGGAGCAGGATGATAGGAACCATTATTCCTTGCAGGAAATTGAGTTACAAAAGCAACGTTCTAAAGGCAGAGAACGAGATGAAGATAATGAACTGGAGCTTTAAAAAATGGCAGTAAAAATAAAGCGTGTACAAAAGACAGTGCAGTTTGATCCAGAGGTGTACGAGGCTTTGGAAAAGCAGATGAAGATATCTCACAATCCGAATTTTTCTGCGATTGTGAATGATGGTCTTCGTTATGCGATGTTTCCAGAGCACCGTAGTGATCGTGATGCAGACATGGTAAAGCTGTATCATCAGTTTTCTGCATCATTGGCGCAGCATCGTAAAAAAACAGCGCGGGATCTGGCATTTTTGCAGGAGATGATGCTTCGAACAATGTTTGAATTTTACCAGCATAATAATGAAATACCGGAAGAGGCGAGAGGGGCAAAAGAAGCGCAGGCTAACGTGAGGCTGGATAGTTTTATGGAGGAAATTATCCGCAATATGCCATCTTTAAAGCCTATATCCGAACGCACGGGAGAAAAGTAACATGGCCTATTACAAAAAAGGGGATATGTATCTCGATGAGGATGAAAGCGTTGGATATAGTGCTTCTTTGTGGGGATTTTGGTTGTTTATTATCGGGGCTTATTTTGTAGGGCACTATGTTCATGGGATCTTGCCGGAAGGATGGCCGAAAGAATTACGCTTTGCCAGTGTTATCTTGAGCGCAGGTGGTGCGGGTGGAATTCTTGCGTATTTCTCGGTACATATTTGTACGTTGTTTTGTATGGCCTTGGCTTATGGCGCGTTTGCAGGGCTTCTATACTTAGTTTGGATTTGGGTTTAGTTCGTCTGTGAGCCTAATAGCTGTTATAATAGGCTCAATTTTTTACTATATTCTGAGCCGAATGTGAGAAGAGGGGCTGGAAGGATTTGAGGGCGGTATAGGGTAAACATCTAGGCACGATGACTATTTTTTCGTTTATATTGGACTCGCATTCCAATATAAACGGTCATCCTTGATGTTTTCTGTGGTGAATTAGCTATATGGAGCGTATTTTGCCACTAATACGCGCGTAACATCAAAATATAAGCAAACAATAATGCGGTGAGACAGGCAATAGAATCTAAAAAAGCAACACGTAAGTATTTATTTGAAAGAAATACAAAGCAAAGAAACATATGTGTTGCTAAAAATGAAAAAGGAAACTAATATATTTCTTATAACAAAATAGCAACATATATGTTTCATTATGCGATCACTACTCAAACAAATAAAAAAGCGTCGATTAGAACTATCTCTTAAGCAGCACGATATGATGTTGCGCATAGGTATATCGCGTCAGCAATATCAGAGATTGGAAGCAAAAGGCAATCCAAGGCTTGATACCATTGAATTGGTAGCCAAGGGGCTCAAAAGTGAATTGCTACTTATCCCGCAAGAAAAACTAAGTGCTGTATTGGACGTACTATCCGAGGATTCTTTGAATTCCAGCAAAAAGCAGAATCCAAAAACAGATAAAACATTATCTGACGACCCATGGCAGGATCTGCTGGGAGATGACGAATGAGCGCGGATGCAAACAACGAAGTAAATGTGTTGCAAATCACAATTCATGGCGTATTGGTGGGGTATCTGGCAGGGTTTAAAAATGGCCGTAATGTATTGAGCATCGTTGATGAATTTAAAGATGATACTGAGCGTCCTACATTTAGTCTCATTACGCATCCTAGGTTTCCAAATGTGGATAAGGTTATGTCTGAGCCATGGGCACGAAACCAAAGGCTTCATCCTGTATTATCGAATTTACTCCCGGAGGGAGATTTACGTGAGTTGATTGCACGAACATTGAAGGTTCATGTAGATAATGAGTTCCACATTCTATCATATCTGGGTGAAGATCTACCTGGTGCAATAGTGGCAAAGCCAATGGAACCTGAAGATGTGCCTGATTTTGTGTTAAGCACCCATGGCAAGGCTAAAGCGGTGAAATTTGATAGGGGGATCCAAGAAAATAAATTCTCCTTGGCTGGCGTACAAATGAAATTTTCTATGAAGGAAAAAAATGGTCGTTACCATTTATCAAAGGGTAACGTAGTATTAGGCGACTGGATTATCAAAACGCCATCGACTAAGTACAAATTTGTACCACAAAACGAATATACAGCTATGTCTCTTGCAGAGCTTGCAGGTGTTGATATTCCAGAAATAAAACTGGTTGATTTGGATAAACTTGATAACCTACCTCAAATCAATTTACCTGATGAAAAACAAGCTTTTGCCATTAAACGGTTTGATCGCGCGAGCGAAAAGCGGATTCATATGGAGGATTTTGCACAAATCTTGGTGAAATATCCGCATGATAAATACAAGTCAGCAAATTATGAGAATATCGGCAAAGTTATTTATGATTTCTCTGGTGATAGCTTGGCGGATGTTCAACAATTTGCCAGACGGCTGCTCGTAAATATCCTTTTGGCAAATGGCGATGCTCATCTTAAGAATTGGAGCTTTATATATCCTGACACGATCACGCCGCGGCTTTCTCCAGCTTATGATATCGTGACAACCAATGTCTATATCGAAAATGAGACCAAGTATGCACTCAACCTAGGTAGAACCAAGGAATGGTATACAGTCTCAATGGCACATTTTCAGTTATGGGCAAAAAGATCAGGTATTCCATGGAGGGTAATTAAGCCGCATTTAGATGATACGATGACTAAGGCAAGAGAATTATGGCCTAGCGCGCTCAACAATCTCCCGATGAATGATGAGCATAAGGAGGCGTTGAAAACCCATTGGAGCAAGCTTCATGAAGATTTCAAAATTGAGACTTCCAACTAACAGGATAGCGCTCTCTCGACAGTAAGTTAGTGGCGATATAAGTAACAAGTTCTTATTTGAGATCATCTCCAAGTGATCCAAAGAAGTCGTCTTCATGATCGTCATCATCTGGTTTATCATCCAAACTATCACCTAAATCTTTAGGTGCTTCTTTAAACAAACTTCCCTGATTGAGATCATTGTTTTCTTGTTTGGATTTTTGCTGTTTTTTTCCTATATCAAATGTGGGCAACGCATGAGTAGTAAACTTTAGCTCAGAAACCTCAGGAGGCGGCAATATACGATCCTTAAAAGCAGGATCTTCATGGAATATGATTTTGTCACAAAGGACGGGATGCCGAGCTTTACAAAATAGAATTTCTTTATCTTCAAGGTGAAGAATGTTATCTGCAGACATTAGCTGCTTTTCCTGCAAAGAGACTGTCTTTGTCCGAGGTTCGTGCTTAAAGGAGCACTTTTGGGAGTAAGACACCATCTCCACCAGTCTTTTACCAAGCATTTCGCTAATTTCTTTGGCCTGGCTCATGTTTTCAGGTTTAAAAAAGACTTTATTGGCGCAGTTTCCAACAATACCTTCACGAATGTTTTTGCTATAGACTTCATCGAGCCAGGAATATTGCTGAACAACGGCCATAACGCGGCAATTATACCCGGCAGAAAGCGTAAAGGCATTTTTCATGATCTCCATTTTGCCAAGCATATGTATTTCATCAAGTAAAATTAAAACCTTGTGAGGCTCTGTTTTGGGCTTAGGCCTTTCAGCCGTCATTTTATTAATTAAAAATTCAAAGAATATTCTAAGAACACCGCTCATGGTTTCGATTTCATCCGGTTTAACTCCGATATATATAGACATTTGCTTTTTTCTTAAATCGTCAATCTGAAAAGAGCTTTTGGTTGTCGCTGCATCAACATTTGGTTCGCTCCAAGGCTGCATTGCGGCATCAAGAGTGGATTTAACACCACTTCTTTCTTTGACGGCCTTGTTTGCAAAGCGGTTTAATATGCCTAACATTTCTTGTGGGAGGTCTGGGTAGTTTTTTGTTATATGCTGGCAAATATCTCCGAGCTCATTTTCACAAGATAAGAGCCGATATATTGAACCAAATGTTGATGGCATAACAGAATGGTCTAGAACATAAAGGGCAAGGCCGATAAATAGCGATCTAGCTTCTGTGATCCAAAATATATCTCGTCCGGCGCATGGAAGCATAATACCGGCAATACGGCGCACATCTTTTATGCGGTTTATCGGGTCGGTATCGATTTGATCAAGAGGATTAAAGCCGCAAGAGCGACCATTTTTTGTGCCTGGTGCCCACATAAAAACTTTGCGCTCGCCTTTGTTTCTCATACCAGCCGTCAGCTCGTAATTTTCGTGTTTAATATCCAGACATACAACAGATCCTTGCCAGGTTAGGAGATTTGGAATAACCACGCCGACACCCTTACCAGCACGGGTAGGTGCAACGACCATGATATGAGTGTCTTTATCACAGCGGATAAAGTCTTTTTTATATTTCCCTAAGAACAAACCATTATTTTTTATTAGGCCAGCTTTCATGAGGTCGTGGCGTTTTGCCCACCGCGCATTAGCATATTGGTTGTTATTAAAGCCTGAAAAGAATTCATAAGATTTAAATAGGGCAAAACTCATCGCCATGCCGGGCAAGCCAAAGGCTACCCATAATCTGGATGTCATAAGAGGATCACTGGAATAATACATGACCTCAAAGATTGACCAAGGTTTTAGAAACTGAAAATCAAAACCTGCCATTACAAAATAAACGGCAGAGCTGAGATATAAGAATGTAGTTAAGGCAAGTAACACCCCGGTTGCTATTATGTATGGTCGGTAATCGTGCATTATGCGGTTTCTCCTTCAGGATACCAAATTTCGGAGATACATCGTTTTCCGCCAGTGCGTTTAAGTTGGACAACGATATCAACAATAGACTTGGTGTAAGTCATGATTTGGTCATGAGTAAGGGCATTACTGCCTTGCATGACCATCAGGCATATTTGTTCAAAAGCGCTTCGCGGCGTGTCGGAATGAATTGTAGTAATAGTGCCGGGATGTCCTGTATTGATAGCGCGAAGAAAAGAGTAGGCTTCTGCCCCCCGTAACTCGCCAAGTAAAATACGATCCGGCCTGAATCGTAACGAGGATTCCAGTAAGTCTTGAATAGTGATTTTACCGTTCCCTTGCTCGCCTTTTGAAGCCAGCAAAGATAAATGGTTTTCATGGGGCGGAGACACTTCCGGTGTGTCCTCAATTGTTATGATGCGCTCGGAGTTATCTATTTCCTTGAGCATGGCATTGAGTAATGTTGTTTTTCCGGTGGAGGTTCCTCCAGAGATCAGAATGTTTTTCTTCAGTTTCACAGCCAGACTTATAAAATCCTGTAATTTGTTTTGCCTAAGGAGGGCGGCAAGCTTGGTTTTTTCATTGCTTTCTTTTTTTGAATTGGAAACTACCGTATTTTCAAAGGCTCCGGCCTGTGCGTAATCATCAAGGCTCATATTGGCAATGACTTGTTTTCTGATTGAAAGAGCCACGCCGTGACGCGCAGCTGGCGGCATTGCAAACTGGATGCGTTCACCTGTTGGAAGAGCCGCTGATAAAAGAGGCGCATCTTTAGCTATTTCTTGACTTGTATGATTGGCAACCAAGCGTCCTAATCGCCAAAGAGCATCTGTTGTTATTTTTTTGTTGGTGTAGCGCTGCATGTGCGGAGTGCCCATGCGCTCTATCCAGACCTCGCCGGGTTTGTTCACACATATTTCTGATACGCTTGGATCAGACAGGAACTCTTCAAAGATGCCTAAATATTGTTTAAGAAACACAGGTTCTTCGGAAGGTGAAGGAGATGCGGCAGTATTTTGATTAGTGGCTTTCACTTACTTTATTCTCCACGTATATTTCTTGTTACCTCAGCAAAATCAAGATCTTTTCCGACAAAGACTTTTATGCGTACGCCTTGATTTATGTTGATTGTTGGTTTGATACCAATGGAGTTTTCAAGAGCGATTTCAGCGGCTCTGGAAAAGTCATTTCCTGTGTTAATGGCTACAGTGGCGGTATTTTCATCATCAATAGAGTTCACACCGATTTGAATACTGGCATCGATCAGGGATAAAAGAATAGAAGAGCCAAAGCGCTCAAAAAAGTGTGTATCCAGCTCACCTTCAAGGCCGCTTCTTCCTAAGCCATCTGTGCCATGTGATCCGATATTTATGCTTACGCCATCATTTCTAATAAGTCTGTTCCAGATCACAAAGACCCGGCTTTGTCCCCGAACCAGAGCTGAATTGTATCTGCCAATAAGGCGTGATCCTTTTGGGATGAGCAGGTTTGAATGATCAAATGAGTAAACATCTTCACTGACAATGGCGCGGATCATGCCGGGAAGATCACTTTGAATGGCCGTTTCTAATATGCCATTAATCATAGTTCCTTGGGTGATCAGCGCACTTAAATTTTGCAATTGTGTGGCTTTGCTCGTATCAACGCTCGCGCGGGCAGATTGGTTGGCAAACTCCAAATTTTTATCGCTGCCGCTAAAAAAATTCCCGGTAGAAGAGCTTTGCAAGGAGGGGGATGGTGCATTACTGGCTAATGAAGATGAAGAGTCATCATAAATAAGCTGATTGGAGTGTAGGCGTTTTTGTAAGCGCCTTTGTTGTTCTTTTGCCAAGCGCAAAGCTTCTTGCTGCATTTGACGCTCATATTGGGCGGATTTTGCATCATAAGATGTTTTGTTATAAGTTTTTTCTGCTTTTGGCTCTTGCTTATCAATGATCTCAATATAGGGTTTACCAGCAGAAACAGGAGTTTTAAATTCTACTTCTTCGGCGTTGGTCATAGGTCTTGGTTGATTTTTGTTCATGGTGTCCATGACAATAATTGCGATGCCTATTGTACCGACAAGCAAAAAACCAATAACACCTAATTTGGTATAATCTGTGTTTTGTGCAACAAGAGGGATGTCACGATCCCCTTCGATTTTGTGATTACTTTTATCAGTATCAGCTTGATTTGTGTCTT
>Ga0209692_10005845_pt1 | contig 10369 bp, 8 predicted proteins | sample tdDd472_FD_187129 | JGI IMG/M metagenome (GOLD analysis project Ga0209692, IMG submission 187129) | Marine sediment microbial communities from the Atlantic coast under amendment with organic carbon and nitrate - tdDd47.2 (SPAdes)... | ecosystem: Environmental > Aquatic > Marine > Coastal >...
TAGTCCACTTTTGTTGGGCCAGCCGTTTTTTAATGTCAAACATTCCTGATAGATTATCAGCCAGTCTCTTCGTCTTCTTTGATCATCGATTTGTTGAACATATATTTGGCCAGGTAGAGAAATGGTGTATCAATGGCAGCAACGATCCACTTTAGAACATAAGTGGAAATGAGAATTTGGATAAATTCACTCTGTGGCAAGAGACCCCAAAAAGCTATAAATGTAAAAATTACCGAATCGAGTAACTGGCTAACCATGGTACTTGCGTTATTGCGTAACCAGAGAAACTTCATGCCTGGGAAGAGGTTTTTCCAGAAATTGTACGCCCAAACATCATGCAACTGTGAAACGCCGTAGGCGATCAGAGATGCCAGTGCGATTCTGGGGAGAAGGGCAAAAATGTTTTTTAGGCTCTCCTGGATGAAATCAAACTCATTGGGTTTGAACATCAGGGCGATATTCATGATGATTACTGTAGCAGCGAGGGAGAAAAAGCCAATGAATACCGCTTTTCTTGCAGACTTTTTGCCATAATTTTCCGAAAGGATATCGGTGACCAGAAAGGATGATGCATAGGTAATATTCCCAAGAGTCACACCTATCGATAAAAGATCGACCATTTTTAGTACCTGGATGTTGGCCAGAATGGTGGCAATGGGTATCCAGATATAGAGTCCAAGTTTACCGAAAAAACGATATGACAGGAGAATAGCGGCAAAGTTAGCCAACAGCAGGAGAAGCCAGAGGGATTCGTTGGAAAGCTCGGTCATGTAACAGCCTCAAAATAAGTTCTTTATTAGAAAAAAGAAAATGAGCATAAAGATGCTCAGGGCGGAGAGGCTAATACATTATATAAACCAACAGTACAGATGAATCGGTTTTGATAAGGCGGGTAGCCGAGACCGCCGTCAGGTACAGGCGGGCAAAATAGCAGATGTGCTGAAAGGGTGCAAGCCCGGAACTGTAATTAAAAGCAAAAAAGTGACCATTTCTTTTAATTTTTACTCTGTCTGTGTAGTATCTCTTTTGTAATTGGTAGGAAAGATTCTTATTAAAACTGGGATTTGTGAATATAAGAGATTAATTTGTGAGGTCCTCTGGTGTCTAAAAAAGCATATTTACCTGTAAAACAGAAACAGGTGTCGACTCTTATTTTCGAGCAATTGAGGGATAATATTTTTCGTGGTCAGTTGAGTCCTGGTGAACAGCTGCTACCTGAACGCGAGCTGGCTAATACTATGCAGGTCAGCAGGACTTCGGTAAGAAATGCTATTACTCAACTTATCACTATGGGGTACCTGGAGACTCGTCAGGGTAAAGGCACATTTGTCGTAGATAGGAGGGAAACAGTTGCTAATAATCCTTTTGCCAATATCATTTCCCCGGGTCGTTCTTCTGTTGATGAACTGCTTGAGTACCGGATAGGTCTAGGAACTCATGGAGTAACGCTGGCAGCAGAAAGAGCTACAGAAAGCGATATTAAGTTTTTGGAAAGTGTCATGGAAAAGTCGGGCAAGATTGGTGCGAGTGTCCAGGAAGAGACCGAGGCCGATATTGCTTTTCATATGGGTATTGCCTATGCAACGCATAACATGGTGTATGTTGATCTGACCAGGCAGTTTTATGAGTATATGTTCTACAGATTAAAGGAATTGCACTCAATTATGTACGATATTAAAGCTAATCTTGACCAGATTGAACAGCAACATGCTGCAATTTTAGCCGGAATTAAGTCCCATGACCCAGATGCTGCCCGGGCAAGTATACTGTACCACATTGAGTTTTTACGTGATGTTCTTCGTGAGCAAAATACGGTGTAGGAAATCGACCTTTGGTTGTGGCAGCTTCAAGTTAATAAAGAGCACTTTAATTAGATAGAAAATGAAAAGGGGATGGTGAGATGTGTCCCATCCCCGAGAAGTTATACAAATATTTTTTTCCTTAGTGGTTGAAATAGAGTTTTTCGAACTCCTGTGCGGCAGTCCGCAGTTTTTCAACGTTGGCCAGATCTATAGTTTGTTTACACTTCATGCTGAAAATCAGCATCTTGTGGAGAGCGGTAATCTTCTTATCATAATCTTTAGCGTCGAGTTTTATCCTCTGGGTCATAAAATATTGGGTGACAATCTCCTGAAGAAGCTCCGCATGCTTTTCCTTATTTGTAACCCATCTAACCAGCTGATTGGCTTCGTTGGTTTTTTCCAGCTCGGAGATTTTTTGCATGGATTTCTCGATTGTCGTGGCATGTTCAAAAATCATCTTCATTCGTGCCGAATCGTCGTAGATACCGCAGGGGATTTCACAGTGAGCTAACGCGCTGCCAGTAAAAAAAGCTAAAGATGAGAGCATGACGAGTAATGTAAGCAGTCTTCTTTTCATTAGATGTCCCCTTTGTGTTGTTGTTTTTCTGGAGCCGAGGCAAGACAGTATGCCTGGCCGGTGTCTTTTGGGTCAATATATGCAGCTGATATAGTTTGTCAATGGAGTCAGTGACTCACCAACAGATGGTGCTGGCCAGAGTGGAGGTGGCTACAGGGAACGTAGGTGAAAGAGTATAAAATAGTTAATCAAGAATATGGCTCAGACAGCCTTAATGACGACTAAGGTGATATCATCTTCCTGGGCAAGCTCTCCTCTGAAATTATCCACTTCTTCAACTATAGTTTTCTGAATGATTTGGGCTGAGTCTTGGGCGTGATTCAGAATAATCTTCTCTAGCCGTTTGTGACCGAAAGTTTCCTGGTCTTTGTTTCGGGTCTCATTGATGCCATCGGTTCCAATAAGAATGATATCTCCAGTATGGCAGGCAGATGCCGTGCTGTCCACAAAATCGTAGCTATCATCCACCCCGAGTACAAGGCCGGTCCCGTCGAGATGGGAAAAGTCCTGAGACTGTGCGTGGTAGACTAAAGCTGGGTCGTGTCCAGCCCGAACCCATTTAAGACTTTTTGTTCGGGAATTGACTTCTAAAAAAAACATGGTGGTAAATCGGCCACTTTTTGAGCAGTCCCGGGTTATATGATTGTTGATGTCTTTTAAAAGCTGGGCTGGGCTTTGGTATTTGTCGATAGCTGAGGTGAGAAAGGCACGTACTGAGGTCATGAGCATGGCTGCTCCAATGCCGTGGCCACAGGCGTCTGCGACTACAACACCGAGTTTATCTTCAGGGAGAAGAAAATAGTCATAGTAATCACCGCCGGTCTCGTCACAGTAGATGGATGTGCCGCTGATATCAAATTTTTCAAGATAGGGGCTGCGGTCGGGAAGAAGGTTTTGCTGAACTTCTTCGGCCATTTTGAGAGAATTAATCAATTTAAAACGATGCCGCAGCCCATCGATCATATGATTGGTATGTTCGGCGATAATGCCGAATTCATCTAAGGTGGCAACTGGTACTTTTGATGAAAGATCTCCGTTTCTAACCTGTTCCAGAACTTTTGTCTCATTGTCAAAAAGGAGTCTCAGGTTTCGGGAATAGGAGAAGATGAGGTTAACAATCAGGACCAGGAGGATGGCCATAATGAAAAAAACCTCATAGATAACAGAGATCTGAGCTGCATAAATCGATTGCTCGTTTTGGGGTGTACGGACTAACCATACTATATCTCTGTTAAAAACCAGAATAAGTACGACGGATACCAAAAACGATGTTGTTACTGCAACAAAGGTGAATTTACGGGTAATAGGAAAAAGGCGTTTGGGTAGGGATGAGTTGGCACTTTTTGTTTTGGCCTGAATTATTATCTCTCTCTCCTGGGCAAGAGAGGAGTCGAGTCCGATAAAAAAGCCGGCAATAATGCATCCGATAATTAGTGATGCGAGGCTGAGCCACGGAATTCCAAACACTATTTTATTGTAGCCGCTGATAAGAACTCCTGCCGTAAGGCAGAGGCCGAAATCAAGAATAAAGACCTTTTTCGGCTGGGCCATGTCAGGAGCAGCACTGACTAGGGTTTTGTACAAAAAAGGTCTGGCCAGCAGCACTGACAGGAATCCAATCGATATTATTATCCCCAGGTTCACGGGGGATAGCGAGGCTAAAAAAGGTCAGACCTGTCCGCCATAGAAAGTCAGTGCCACGATCGTAAAGGTATACTGAACAATAATTCTCATGCGAACACTTTTACTCCGAAAGAAATTTAACAGCTTTAAAATTCTTGCACTTATATCCGATTAGCGAGCAGTTAACAGGAGTCGCCCCCTTTGTTTGTTGGGAGACAAGATTGAAAAATAGATATGTCTTTAGACTACAAAGATTATAGTTAAGAGGTTTTTTGTCAAGGTAAAGGGAATATTTGGTTTTTGGATGCGGCTGTGCAATTACCCTGTCTTTTCAAGGGGATTGACAAGGCTATATCTCTCGATTTTTCTACGTAAGGTGTCTTTAGAAATGCCTAGTTCTCTGCAGGTAAGCATTTTTTTCCATTTGTTGCGTTGCAGTGAGAGATGAATGGCACTCTTTTCTATTTTTTCAAGGGACTGTCCTTCATATGCTGACAGTAGGGGGGAGTCAAGTTGCTGGTCCTGTTCACCGAATGTTTCCGGTAGGTGTCCAAGCTGGATAAAGCCTCCGGGACAGAGAATGAAACCGTATTCGATTATGTTTTCCAACTCACGAATGTTGCCGGGGTAGTCGTATTTCATCAGCAGGGTGACGACCTCATCACTGACTCCTACGATATCTTTTTGTTTTTCTGCTCGGAATTTTTTAACGAAATGCTCTATGAGCAGAGGAATGTCTTCAAGCCTTTCTCTGAGAGGAGGCAATAGAATATTCACTACATTGAGTCGATAATAGAGATCATCTCTGAACTCTCCCTTTTGCACCTGTTCGAGGAGATTTTTATTGGTGGCTGCGATTATGCGGACGTCTGCCTGTATTGGGCTGTTTGATCCGAGTGGCTCATAAACCTTCTGCTGCAGGACTCGAAGCAATTTGACCTGAAGTGATTGGGGAATATCACCTATCTCATCTAAAAAGATTGTCCCTCCCTCAGCGGCGGCAAAACGGCCGAGTTTATCTTTGCGGGCATCAGTAAATGCCCCGGCTTTATAGCCAAAAAGCTCTGATTCGAGCAGGGTATCAGGCAGGGCACCGCAGTTTACCACAATAAATGGCTGGTCATTTCTTGCAGAAGCATGAAAGATGGCACTCGCGACAAGTTCCTTTCCTGTGCCGCTCTCTCCAAGGATCAGCACGTTGCTTTCGCTTTTAGATATGTCTGGCATAATCTGAAACATTCGTTGCATGGCTGGGCTCTTACTGACCATTTGTTCGAAAGTAAATTTTTGGGTCAGTTGTTGTCGCAAACTCATTTCCACGCTGAGGTCACGAAAGGTCTCTACTCCACCAAGCACATTTCCGTCGTGGTCAACCAGAGGAGCTGCACTGATACTCACCGAGACCTTTTTACCGTTGCGATTCTTAATAGTTATGGTTCGATTGGCGACGGGCAAACCAGTATAGAGGCTCTCGGCTATGGCGCAGTTTTTACCACAGATGGAAGAACAGAAAACATCGCTACAGTATTGGCCGATTGCTGACTGTCGGTTCCAGCCGGTGATCAGTTCAGCTGAAAGGTTGAAAGAGGTAATGCGCCAGTCGCGGTCTACCGTGAAGACTCCGTCTGCCACTGAATCTAGGATGAGTGCTTTTTGCAGCCGTTGGGTATTGTCTCTAAATGATTGGACGCCACCGAGTATGTCACCATTATGACCAAGAAATGGGGCTGCGCTGACACTGACCGGAACGGAATACCCGTCTTTGCCAATGATGAACAGTTCCCTGTCAATTATGGAAATTTTTTCCTGCATGCATGTGCTTAAAGGACAACTCTGTAAATTCTTACTGGAGAAGAGGACTTCCGAACATATTCTGCCCAGTACCTCGGGCTCTGTATAGCCTGTAATCTTTTCAGCAGCCTTGTTGAAAGAGGTTATTCTTCCCTGTGGATCAACCGTGAAAACCCCATCTGCCACCGCTGCCAGGATGAGTTCATACTGCATCGTAGCTGTGATATCGTTAAAGGTTTCAACGCCGCCAATAACATTGCCATATTTATCGAACATTGGAGCGGCACTCAGTTTGACCGGGATGGAATGGCCGGCTTTTGACTCAATATAGGCCATCCGTTCAGAAATCACTGCTTTGGTGTGAATGCAATCGGAAATTGCACAATTGGTACGACAGATGTTTGCTTTAAAGATTTGCTTGCAAGCTTTGCCAAGAACTTCAGCTTCCTTCCAGCCGGTAATTTTTTCTGCGGCGGCATTAAAACTGGTTATATTCCAGTTTTTATCGACGGTAAATACCCCTTCAACGATACTGTTTAAGGCGAGACGACTGGAGGCAAGAGGTTCGGAGATATCTGCAAAGGCGATGATTGCCCCGCTAATTACTCCATCTTTTCCTGGAATAGTAATAATTCGAAAAAGTACCGCATCTTTTTTGCTGTCTATCGGGATGCCCAGGTTTGATTCAATATGACGGCTGCCTTTTTTGGATGCGAGGGGTTCAATATGAGAACAAATATCCTTGAAGCGGGGGTCGTTAGAAAAAATGTCTCGGCAGTGTTTGCCAATCATTTTGTGGTTTTCAATCCCGAGAATGATTGAAGCCTTTTGGTTACAGGTGGTAATTATCCAGTTTTCGTCGACAGTAACATAACCACTGGCCAGGTTTTCCGACTCGGGAGCAGTGTATGGCGTCACATTCTTCTCTTTGGCAAAGGTTTAGTGCCTTGAAAATTACTTTCTTGTTTTATGGTTTCAGGGGACCCTGAAAGGGTAACAGAAAATAATTTCGTGAAGAAACATATGCCTCTCAAAGAAGCACCGAAAAGAGGACTCCACAATCGGATATTCAAAATATTCCCTTCCAAGGAGGACTGATTTCGGATAATTCGCATTTCATTATATCCTTAAGCGCTAGTTCAGACAAGTCCTACGCTGTATATAGTGGAGTTTGTATCAATAAAATGGTATCAAATAAAGTGACGCAGGTGCTGCTTCTCATGCGCCTCCTGTTAATGAGTATTTTCATGATGGAAAACGATTACATAACAAATTATTTTCCTGTAAACTTCTAGTTCAGATAGAAACCGGGGAACTGCCATGAAAGATGACTGTCCGCCATCAACCAGCACTTCAGGTAAGCCGGATTGTTTAATCAGTAAAAAAGGATTGCCCAAAGGGGTTGGGATGGAGCTTTTCCAATCAATACAGGACCCCCTGCTCGTTGTGACCCCTCAGGGAAAGATCGTTCAAGTCAATTCCGCATTACTCAAAGCAGCCAACAAGAGCCTCGATGAGGTAATAGGTAAGGGGATTTGCCAGGTCATTCATGGTGGACGGTGGCCCCATATCAAATGTCCTTTGGAAGAGTTTCTGCTGACCAGTTCTTACAGGGTGGAGGACACCAGGTTACCAGGTCTGGGTGGTGAATACAGCCTGACCATTGTTCCTGTTGAACAGGGTCCCAAAGGTAAGGAACTTATTCTGTTAATTGCCAGGAAACTTACCCAGGATGAGGTGAGGAAGGTTGAGTCTATTCGTACTGCTCAACTGGCTGCCATAGGGGAGCTGGCTGCAGGAGTGGCCCATGAAGTGAATAATCCAATTAACGGCATTATCAACTTCGCCCAACTACTCTACGATGACAGCCAGGAGGACAGTGAGCAGGCAATGATTCTTAAAAGAATTATCCAGGAAGGAGAAAGGATTGCCACAATTACCTATAATTTGCTCTCTTTTGCCAGGGAAAACGAAAACGACCAGATCCTGGTAGACTTAGGTGAGGTTGTTTTGGATTGTATCTCTCTTGTGGAACACCAACTGAAAAATGATTGCATACATATCACTACTGATCTGGTTCAGCCCTCCATTCTTGTTATCGGAAATCATCTGCAACTTATGCAGGTGGTGCTTAATATGATCAGCAACAGCCGCTTTGCACTCAATGAGCGATATCGGGAGACCTCGCCTGACAAAAAAATCCATTTTGTATCCAAGGCAGTGGAGATTGATGGTAAAAAGTATTGCCGCCTTGTTGTTCGAGACCATGGAACCGGGATTCCCCAGGGAATTCTTGATAAACTTTTTGACCCATTTTTTACCAGCAAACCAGCCAGTAAGGGGACGGGACTAGGACTGAGTATCAGTTATGGTATTGTGAAGAATCATAATGGCATTTTGCGTGTTGATTCTATTCTTAATGATTACACAGAAATGATCATCGAAATTCCCGCTTCGGAGAATTAATGCAGACTGAAAAGCAGGATATTCACATTCTCATTGTTGACGATGAGGAAAGTATACGCATCACCTTTGAAATGTTTTTGAAAAGGGAGGGGTATGGCAAAATAACCACCGCTGCTACCCTGGAAGAAGCATTGGCCCTGATTAATGAACAGCCGTTTGATCTGATTATCAGTGACATTGTGCTTGAAGGTGCAAGCGGAACAGAACTGTTGCGATTTATTAGGCAAACCGGAGTGCAGTGCCCGGTAGTCATGATCACGGGGTTTCCTAATCTCGATAGTGCGGCCGAGGCGGTTCGTCTTGGTGCTTTTGACTATATTTCTAAACCGGTTAACAAAGAAACTCTGCTACGTTTTGTTCGCCAGGCCCTGAAACATTGGCAGCTTGCCATGGAAAAAAGTGCGCTGCAGCGTGAAAATGAAAAATTCAGGCGCTACCTTGAGGTGATTTTCAGTTCTGTCAGTGATGCCATTATCACCGTCAACGAAAAGATGGAGATAATTCAACTCAACAATACCGCTCGTCTATGGTTAGGGGAATTTGAGTCCGGGACAGTGCTTACACTTAAGGATCTGTCGGGAGAAATGGCAAAAGCCTGTTTTCTTGATGCGAGCCATGTCATCGAAAAAGGGGATGTGGTCAGGGAACATCAGGTTGAATGTTATAAACCAGATGGCACTATTCGGATGATAAGTCTCAATGCTGCCCCGATCAAAGATGCAGTTGATGAATTCAACGGCGCTGTAATAGTTGCCCGCGATATTACCCTTGGTTTACCGGAAGAAATTAAAAATAAGAGAATTCATTTTCATAACTTTGTTGGTGCCAGTGATGTAATGCAGGAGGTTTACCGGCTGATTGAAAATGTCGGCAAGGTTGATACAGCGGTACTGGTGACGGGCGAGTCCGGGACTGGTAAAGAACTCGCAGCCGAGGCCCTTCATGCAGAGAGTCGGAGAAAGGATAAAATTCTGGTAAAAGTGGATTGCGCTGCGATGCCTGAGGATCTGCTCGAAAGTGAACTTTTTGGTCATAAAAAAGGTGCATTTACCGGGGCAGACCGAGACCGGCCTGGGAGATTGCTGTTGGCTGATAAAGGCACCCTTTTTCTTGATGAAATTGGTGACATTTCTCCACGGATGCAGCTGCGTCTGTTACGTTTTCTGCAGGAAAAAACATTCAATCCGGTAGGACAGGATCATTTCGTCCAGGTGGATGTTCGGATTATCGCTGCAACCAATGTAGAACTCATGCAGAAGGTCAAGGAGGGCATTTTTCGGGAGGATTTATATTACCGTCTGAAGGTAGTTGAGATTTATATGCCACCTCTTAGAGAACGTAAAGAGTGTATTCCTCTTCTGGTACACCATTTTCTAGCAAAATTTCGTGATGAACTCGAAAAGAAGATAATTAATATTTCTGATCAGGCCATGGAAATTCTCACCTCGTATGCATGGCCCGGTAATGTCAGGGAACTCAGGCATGTTATCGAGCGGGCATGTGTGCTCTGCAATGGAAAAACTCTGCTAAAAGAGCATTTTTCAACTGAGATTCTTTCTTCCGTTCCTTTGGAAGAACAATTAGAAAAAACCAACAATCAGATTAAGAGCATCGCTGGACCCGGTGCTACTCTTCCACAATATGAGACTTTTAAAAGTGAAGCCGAGCAGATTGAAGAGGTCTTGAGGGCCACCGGCGGTAATAAAAGTAAAGCCGCCAAACTACTTGGTGTTGATCGCAGTACTCTCTACCGCAAGATGAAGCGATATAAGTTGTAGAGCCGCTTGGCAAGCATGCCTGTCTATTCTAAAGCCCCCCTCTGATTTTCCACCTTTTCACTATAGAACGTTGCGTAAGTGGTGCAAATGTGATGCAAAAACGTTGCAAGTAGGTGGATCTTGCTGCTGTGCCACACAATTGCACCACTTGCAACATCCTGTGAAATTTGAAAAAACATCATAAATTCGGTATTTTAGGTTTTTTTTCTGCTATGGCGAGTGAGGCGCATCATTTATTAAAAGAGGTGTTGCATATTTCCATTGCTGTATGAGAAAAATAAGTAAAGTTAAATTAATGTTTTACGTTTTATTTGTTGATCTATGAAAAGTTG
>Ga0209692_10005848_pt1 | contig 10366 bp, 5 predicted proteins | sample tdDd472_FD_187129 | JGI IMG/M metagenome (GOLD analysis project Ga0209692, IMG submission 187129) | Marine sediment microbial communities from the Atlantic coast under amendment with organic carbon and nitrate - tdDd47.2 (SPAdes)... | ecosystem: Environmental > Aquatic > Marine > Coastal >...
ATCTATTACCAACTTTGGTGACGACATGCAGATGGACGGGAAAGATTTACTCGTTCAGTATGACGTTGCAGGAAACATTGAAGGTAATAATGATCAGATACTCGCGAAACTTAATACTGACGAGTTCCCCATACCCCTTACGTTCAGGGTAGGTTTGGCGATGGATGTGCTTGATGTTGAAGGACACAGGTTTACTATCGCGGCTGATGCTCTTCACCCTAATGACAATGATGAATCTTTAAGCGTGGGTGCCGAGTACCAGATCATGAATATTATTTCACTGCGTGGCGGTTACAAATCCTTATTCCTTGATCGTTCAGAAGAAGGTTTAACTCTTGGAGTGGGTCTTAATTACGATTTCGCACCGGGGTTAGGTATCATGATAGATTACGCGTATCAGGATTTCGGTATTCTCGAAAATACCCAGCATTTTTCCGTGGGTGTTAAATTCTAATAAAAAAGGTGGACCGACCAAATGAAAAAAATACTCTTGTTAATATTTATTTTTAGTACTTTAGTTTATTCACAGGCAGACCATCCCAAGCGGGAATTCAGGTCTGCCTGGGTTGCTTCGGTAACAAATCTGGACTGGCCTATTAGTCCGAATAATTCAACCGAAGTACAAAAGCAAAATTTGATACAAATATTGGATTCGTTAAAATCATCAAATTTTAATGTTGTGATATTCCAGATCAGACCCGAATGTGATGCTTTATATGATTCACCATACGAACCGTGGTCATATTGGCTAACAGGTTCGCAGGGCACACCGCCATCTCCTTTTTATGATCCGCTTTCTTTCGCTATAGAAGAAGTTCACAAAAGAGGAATGGAAATCCATGCATGGTTTAACCCTTACCGTGCCATCAAAACAATCGGGAATTACCCTACTTCTTCGGAACATATTACAAATACCCATCCTGATTGGATATTGAGTTTCAGTTCAATCAAGATACTTGATCCCGGTATACCCGATGTGAGGGAGTACAATCTTAGTATAATCATGGATGTGGTTAACAGGTATGATATTGATGGCGTGCACATGGATGATTATTTTTATCCATATCCGCCTGACCAGATTTCGAATCAGGATGCGGCGACATATCAGCAATATGGTTCCGGTTTTACAAACATCGGGAACTGGAGAAGATGGAATGTTAACCGCCAGATGGAAATGATCATGGATTCCATTAACGTGGTTAAACCTTATGTTAAATTTGGTATTTCTCCTTTCGGTATTTGGAAAAACGGTGTTCCTTCGGGTATCACGGGCATGGATGCGTATAATGTTATTTATGCTGATCCTATCGCGTGGCTGCACGAAGGTTCTGTTGATTATCTCACTCCACAACTGTATTGGCAGATCGGTGGTCCTCAGGATTATTTCGCGCTTGCTACTTGGTGGGCTGATTCGGCAGACTATTATAATCGGCATTTGTATCCCGGACATATATTCCGAGCCGGTTATTCGAACAACGAGCTGCCCGCACAGTTGAGAATTGACAGGAATAATGATAAAATAAAGGGGAGTGTATTTTTCCGCGCGGCAAATTTGAAAGTTAACACTTATGGTTTCCAGGATAGTTTGCGTACAAATTATTATCTGTACAAGGCACTTCCCCCGGTAATGGGATGGAAGGATACTGTAAAACCTGATCCGGTTGAAAACCTCAGGTTCGACAGGCTTGATGGTATGGATATAGCCGGATTAGCATGGGATAATAGCAACACCGCGGCGGATGGAGATTCTTCATACAGGTTCGCGATTTACAAGTTCACACAAGCTTCTGTAAATCCTGAAGATATTGAGGATGCTTCAAAATTATATTTAGTGACAGAAGATAAATATAATACGCTTGATGAAGTTGTGAAATCGGCAGATAATAAATTTGTTGTAACCGGGCTTGACAGAAATTATAACGAAAGTGAATTTACAATTGTGGTTTCAGTAACCGCACCTGAAATACCGGCACTAATTGCGCCGGCAGATAATACAGTAGATGTTGCGGATGTTGTAAAACTTGAGTGGGGATATGCAAACCCGGCTTCTTCATATATACTTGAGGTTGCAGAAGATGTTAATTTTGATAATATTTTCAAAACCGTCACGGGGATTAAATCACTAAGTTACGATCTTACAGCAATGGAAGGACAGACAACATATTACTGGCGTGTAAAAGGTACAAACCCGGCGGGTGATGGTGAATATTCGTCACCATATTCATTCACGACCGGATTTCCGGTGTCTCCTTTACTTGTAACGCCTGAAAATAATACAGGTGGTTACGCGCTTAACCTGGATTTTGTCTGGAATGCTTCTCTTGCCGCAGAATCTTATAGAGTGCAAGTAGCACGTGCTGCTGATTTTGTTGGCAGTTCAATTATAGTTGACAGTTCGGGAGTTTCGGATACAACCCTGAATGCCAGTTTGGTTGATGGTAATTCTTTCCATTTCTGGAGAGTAAAAGCTTCAAACACTCTTGGCACGAGCGAATGGTCAGATATTTACAGATTTAAAACCGGTACTGTTTCTGTTGAAGAACTTGAACCCGGTATTCCGGAAAACTTCATGTTGTCACAGAATTATCCAAACCCGTTCAACCCAACTACCATGATAAAATTTGGTATTCCGGAATCGGGCTTTGTGATGATGAATATATATAATATATTGGGTGAAAAAGTTTTAGAACCGGTAAATGGTAATTTTAATGCAGGGACATATAGTGTGGAGATTGATGGTAGTGATCTTCCAAGCGGGATGTATATATACACATTGCGTACTTCTTCTACTTCAATAACCAAAAAAATGATGCTCTTGAAATAGTTTTATAATAGAACCGGATGTCGTTTTATCGTCCGGTTCTATTTGCACTGGAAATTTGAAATACGGATTTTTATTGATAACTGATGTGAATTAATTTAGATTTACACAGATGCTTTTGTCTTAAAACTTAAAACCGTGCAAAAATATCCAGAAGTGTTCTTATAATTTAGAACTTTTTTAACAACAGAGGACCGTTATAAATGAAAAAAATCTTACTGCTATTAGTACCTCTACTTATAGCCTTGGGAGGTTGCGAGCTTACCGAGGTAGAAGATGGTGCGAATGTTAGTGAATTGCAGATGAGTGTTACGGGTCTTAAGGCGTTACCCGATACCCTCACGTACACTGCATGGATTTTGAAATATGATCAAACAAAACAGATCAACGTTGGCTATTTGATTGATCCTATTACTGTGGACGCTCAGGGGAGTGCTACCATTACCTCAAAATATATCTCATTTGAATCATTGCAATCAGCAACAGGAGTGTTATTGACTGCAGAGCAAAAAACGAGATTTATTTATGCTTCGCAGGCAGAGGAAGACTCCCTTAGAAATGTTATGCGTCCGAGTAGCAGAAAAATCCTTACAGGTGCTTTTGGAAGCAATTCAACCGATCTTTCGGTGAATAATGTTATTTCCAACCTCTCCACCATTTCGGGTGTGGTTACAATCCTTACTCCAACAGATGGAAATTCCGATCAGAACGAATCAAGCGGTATATGGTTTGCAGATTCTATTGACAGGGCTGACGGACCATTAGCCGGTTTGAACATTCAGGATGCCAACGATGGTTGGTCTTATTATGCCTGGATAGAGACCAACGGCACAATGCTACAGATTGGCGGGTTTACAAAAGCCGGCGGTTCAGATGATTTTGCCGGTTACTCCGATATTGCTGCCGCGGGCTTAGGTTTTCCAGGAGAAGACTTTTTAACCAATGCACCGGCGGGAGTAACCTTCCCACTTGATCTTTCTGGTGCAAAAGTTATTGTTACAGCACAGCCTGATTTTATCGCTGAACCGCAGGATTACGTCCGTCTTATGGAGGCAGATATACCATCTTCCATAACACGCGGTACACAGGTTCAACTAAATGTAGTGTATGTCGACAATTCGCCGTCAGGCAGTGCAAATATTGTAATTCAACACTGATATTAGGAAAATGCAATGAAATTTAAGTTTTCGGGAGATATAACAATGAGGAAATTATTATTCCTGCTCCTGTCAGTAGTATTTTCAATTTCAACTTTCGCCGGCACAACGGGTAAAATTGCAGGAACAATTACCGATGCTACCACCGGTGAACCGTTGATAGGAGTTAACGTAATTTTAGAAGGTACATCGTATGGTGCAGCGACCGATCTTGACGGTTACTACACTATTCTTAACGTCCCGCCCGGTAAATATAATCTTAAAGCTTCTTTTATAGGTTATACTCCGGCAAGATTTGTGGACGTGAAAATAAATATCGATCAAACAACTTTGATTGATATCAGATTGCAGGAAGAAAATATTGAAATGGGCGAAGTAGTTATCGTTGCTACACAACCCGTGGTTCAGCAAGACGTTGCTTCTTCGCGCGTTAACATCAGCGCTGAAGAAATTGACGCGCTTCCTACCACAGATGCAAATAGTGTTATCGCACTTCAAGCCGGTATTCAGTATGGTGCTGACGGACCAATAATTCGTGGTGGTGCAGCTAACCAGACCGCTTATGTAGTAAATGGTATAACAATGAGAGATGAGAGGGATAATACTCCCTATACTTCAATCTCGATGACAGCCGTAGAAGATATACAGGTTCAAACCGGTGGTTTTAACGCCGAGTTTGGTAACATTAGGTCAGGGCTTGTAAATGTTGTAACTAGGGAAGGTAGTAAAGACCAATATTCATTTAAATTGATTAGTCGTTACCGCCCAACAAACCCTAAACATTTCGGACCTTCATACCATGATCCCAACAGCTTTTTTATGCGTCCGTATTTAGACCCGGAAGTTGCATGGACGGGTACTTCAAATGGTGCCTGGGATGAATATACCCAGAGGCAGTACAACGATTTTGTTGGATGGAATGCTATTTCCCAGCAGACTTTAGTTGATGATGACCCGAATAATGATTTAACACCTGAAGCAGCAAGAAGGCTTTTCTTGTGGCAGCACAGGAGAGATACAGATATTGATGCCCCCGACTATGAAGTTGACATGGCTTTTGGCGGACCTGTTCCTGTAGTTGGAAGAAGTTTGGGTAACCTCCGGTTTCTTGCCTCTTTTCGTTATGATAAAGAAATGTATTTGATACCATTGGCAACAGATAGTTATAAAGACTATGCTGCTAACCTAAAATTGACCAGTGATCTTGGTACCGGAATGAAATTGATGGTAGAGGGATTATATGGCGAACAAAGTGGTACAAATAATAATAACTCAGGTTTACCGGGTATTTTTAGATTTTCAAGCAGCATTGCTAATGAAATTGACCGCGTGAGCTATCAGGATACTCGTGTATTTGCACCAGATTACTGGGCTCCGACAAATGTAAAAAGAATGAGTATTGGTGCGAAATTTACACACGTGCTTAACCCGTCTACTTTTTATGAAGCAGTTGTTTCAAGATTTTCTTCAGATTATAGTACAAACCCGGGTCGGTTGAGAGATGAAACACCTATCAAACAGTTTGGTGGTGTTTACTGGGTTGATGAGGCACCTTTCGGATTCCAGCCGGCACCCAGTACAGGTATTGACGGTATGAGAATGGGTGTTGGTATGAGTAACAGCCGTGATAGTTCTTATGTTGCTGTTTATACCGGTAAATTTGATATTACAAGTCAGTTTGACAAATACAACCAGTTCAAGGCAGGATTTGAAATAGTATTGACAGATAACCGAGTTAATTATGCATCTGTTGATCAATTTTTGCAATCAGGTCGTTCACAATCGAAATGGGAAACAACCCCGTTACGCGGTGGTCTTTATGTTCAGGATAAACTTGAATTTGAAGGCATGATAGCGAACGTGGGTGTACGTCTTGATTACCTTGATCCGGGTGGTGAATGGTATGTTTATGATGTTTACACGGATGCGTTTTCGGCTAAATATTCACTAGGTATAGACACGTTATTACCCCAGGAAGCAACCGAAAAACAATTTTCAATTTCACCCCGTCTCGGTATAGCATTTCCTATTAGTGTAAACAGCAAGTTATTTTTTAACTACGGGCATCAGAGATCAATCCCTACACCGGAAAACCTTTTCATGTTGAGGAGATATTCTGACAATAATTCAGTAACCCGTATTGCTAACCCTAATGCTCCGTTGGAAAAAACAATCCAGTACGAGTTGGGTTATGAGCATAACCTTTATGATATGTTCTTGTTACGTTTAGCAGGTTATTATAAAGATATTAACCAGCAGAGAACTCTGGTTCAGTATATAAACAGGGATAATTCTGTTAATTATTATATATCCGAGCCGAATTCTTATGCGGATATACGCGGTTTCGAGATAACTATCTCCAAGAACCGGGGAATGTGGTTACAGGGATTCATAAATTACACTTATTCTGTTTCTACATCAGGCAGGTTTGGATTTGCACTTTATCAGGAAAACCCTGTTGAACAGCGAAATTATGAACGCGAATCACGCGATGCATATCAGGAAAGACCGGTACCTCGTCCTTTTGCCAGGATGAATCTTAATTTCTTTACCCCGGTAGATTTTGGACCGGAAGTATTCGGGCATAAAATCCTTTCTGATATTAGTATAAACCTTCTTGGTTCATGGACTAACGGTTTCTATTTCAGTTGGGTAGGCGGCGGTTCCAAACCGGGTGTTGTTAATAACGTTCAGTGGAATGACAGCTATAACTTTGACATGAGAATCAGTAAAACCATTGATCTTGGTTATTTCGATCTCGAGCTTTTTGCTGACATAAGTAATCTCTTTAACTTCAAATACATGTCAACTTACGGGTTCTCGAACGGAAGTGACTATGAAAATTATCTAAAATCATTACATTTCCCGGAAGATATCGCGAAAGATTTTTCTTATTTCAACGTACCGGGTGAAGACAAACCTGGTGATTACAGGATAAGTGGCAATTATGTTCCAATGGAAGCAAATGATAATGTATTTGAGATGAGCGTTACTGATATTAAACAGGCAATCTATTTTGATCACTCGACCAGGGGATATTACGAGTATACAAATGGTAATTGGCAACCGGTTGATCAATCAAGAATTGATACTATTCTTGATAATAAACAATATATCGATATGCCGAACTTTTCGTTCCAGACTTTCTTAAACCCACGTGATATTTTCTGGGGATTAAAGTTATCGTTTGAAATTATGTAATTCCGGATTGGAAATGAAACAAGAATTTAGAGGAAAAAATGAAGAAATTGACCAAAATAAATAAAATGGCAAAATTATTTTTCGTATTGCTGTTTCTGGTCGTTTCCCAATCAGATATAATGGCACAGTTTGCTACTAAGTGGATGTCTGTAGGAGCTATGCACAACTGGTACTCGGAAATAGGCTCGGAAATTGAAGAAGGCTTGATTAAAAGGCAGCAATACGGTTTAAGGTGGCCTGCAATCTATCAATATCAGGATATGCAGGCAGCCAAGGGTTTATGGCTTGGTGCAGCAGAATTTACTGATGAAAACGCTATCTACTACCCGGCGAAGGTAGTTCATGTTGGACCCCGCGTTTCAGGGGCGAATGAATTTTTCCCGGTCAGTTTTCAGATGGTAAGTAAATTTGAGCCGCCAACCGTAACGGTAGATGGTGTTACTACCTATCTTCAGGCAGTTGATAATGACCTCGATCCCGACCCGTCATTACCTTATGACAGGTTGATAATAAACGAGGTAAATACTCAACTGGGTGTTACCATGATAAGGAAAATCTACGCGTTCAGTCAACCGTTTCATGATAACTATATTATCCATGATGTAACTTTTGTTAACACGGGTAATACTGACGGTGATGCGGATATTGAATTACCAAATAATACAGTAAAAGATTTTTATGCTTTCTACCAGTACCGCCTTTCTGTTAATGCTAACTCACGTTATAGAATAGGCAACGGTACCGGATGGGGTATGAATACCATGATTGATACACGAGGTGATGGTGTTAAAAACGATGCTGATGCAAATTTTAGAGCACAATATGCCTGGCACGGAAAATTCCCTCCTTTCACCGAGTATGACAATATTGGCGGACCTATCTGGTCGCCTGACGGAACTGCTTATACAACAGCTGGTGATACACTCGGGCGTTTAGCCGCGGCTCAATTTGTTGGTATCGTTACTTTACATGCAGATACTGCCCCGGGTGACCCGACCGATGATCCCGGTCAGCCATCAACTACAACTTATGTTGGTAGTGATGATCCTCTTACATCAAACAACGACGCTTTTAACCTTGTAAAGATGGGGCAGGAGTACAGTTGGATGACACAGGGGCACACTTCACCCCGTCATGCTGACAAGGTTGAACCATCAGGTAATTTTATTGAGCCTACCGGCGATCCTGCACTTGGTACTTCGGGCGGATATTCTGCTGCGAACGGCTACGGGCCATATACTCTTGCTCCCGGAGATAGTGTACGCATAGTTTGGGCTGAAGCCGCTAATGGATTAAGCAGGGAAAAAACTATCGAGTATGGTATCCAGTATAAACAAGGTTTAATTGACGCGAGAACAAAAAACCAGCACGTTTTTGAAGGCAAGGATTCTCTTTTCATGAGCTTCAATCGTGCAATTGAAAATTACAAGAGTGGTTTTAATATTCCACAGCCGCCACTTCCTCCGAAGTTTTTCGAGGTTGTATCGGGTGGTGATAAAATTACTCTTTCCTGGACTTTGTATGATGAGATCGAAAGTGAACCAATTTCGGGTTATGAAATATACAGAGCCACGGGACGTTATGACAGTACGTACTATTTGATTCATCAGGCTGGACCTGAGGAAAGCAGCTACGACGATACCGATCTTGAGAGAGGTGTTAACTATTATTATTATATCGTTTCTGTTGGTTTCCCATCAGATAATGACGGCACGGGAAATACTCCGGCCGGTGCTTTAAGAAGCAGCAGGTATTATACACAAACATACGACCCTGCAAATTTGAGAAGACCTGCAGGCACTTCACTTTCACAAGTGAGAGTTGTACCAAATCCGTATGTTATTTCAAGTGATATCTCAAAATTACTTTTCCCCGGTGAGCAGGATAAGCTTGCATTTTTTAATATTCCGGGTGATTGTACAATACAGATATATACTGAAATTGGTGAAAAAATACATGAGATTGACCATAATGACGGTTCGGGCGATGCCTACTGGAATTGTGTTACCTCATCAAATCAGATTGTTGTTAGCGGAATTTACATTGCCGTTATTACAAATCGTGCAAGCGGTGAAAAGTCAATCGTAAAATTTGCTGTAATTAGATAAAATTAAAGTTTAGAAAATGGGTAAATCGATGAAACTATATAAAAACACAATAATTCTCGCGATAGCGATATTATTGGTTTCGGTAAGTAACAATTTTGCACAGACAAAGTTGGCGCAGACCGGTATGAAATTTCTGAGTGTTTCAACCGATGCTCGCGCCAGCGCAATGGGAGAAGCCAATACCGCGCTTCATACTAATTCCAGCGCGATGTTTTATAATCCAGCGGGTATGGCGAACCTCTCGAAAAATTTTGATGTATCGTTTGGCCAGACCAGCTGGATCGCGGATATCAACTACATGCATGCTGCTGCTGCATATGTGCCTTTTGGCGATCTTAACTGGGGTGTGATTGGTGTTTCTGTAATGGCTGTTGATTATGGTGATTTGCAGGGGACCATTCGTGCCAGTAACGAGCAAGGGTATCTTGACGTTGGTAAATTTTCACCCGTTGGTTTTATGGTGGGCATTGGTTATGCGAAAATGCTCTCGGAAAAATTCTCGATCGGCGGTAACATTAAATATGTAAAACAATCTATCGGAACCGGTATCACCGGTTTTAGCGGTGAAGGCGATATTGCTGAATCAGACCTAAGTGCTGAAGCTGCTGCGTTCGATTTTGGTGTTATCTACTGGACAGGCTATAAAAGTTTGAACATAGGTATGAGTATTAGAAACTTCTCGCAGGAAATAAAATTTATTGATGAGGGTTTCCAGTTGCCACTAACATTCAAATTGGGTGCTTCCATCAACGCTGTAGATTTTACAGATTTGGATGCAGAAATGCATTCGTTTATTGTTTCTGTTGACGCTTCTCACCCGCGAGACTTCAAAGAACAGGTTTTTCTTGGTGGTGAGTACATGTTCATGAAAACATTTTCGGTTAGAGCCGGTTATTCTTTCCCACAGGATGAGAGAGGTTTTAGTGCCGGAATTGGTGTTCAGCATGATCTTGCAGGGTTGTTCCTGGCACTTGATTACGCGTATGCCCCGTTTGGTGTTTTCGATAATGTTCACAGGATCACATTCAATCTTGGGTACTAAATTTATGCGTTATTTTTTCGAGGCAATTGATAATAAA
>Ga0209692_10005851_pt1 | contig 10364 bp, 10 predicted proteins | sample tdDd472_FD_187129 | JGI IMG/M metagenome (GOLD analysis project Ga0209692, IMG submission 187129) | Marine sediment microbial communities from the Atlantic coast under amendment with organic carbon and nitrate - tdDd47.2 (SPAdes)... | ecosystem: Environmental > Aquatic > Marine > Coastal >...
AGAAACCGAATCGTACATTCTGGGACTGAAACTCCCCATTCTGGGGGTCGCGGGCGACCAGCAGGCGGCGACCATCGGCCAGGCCTGCTTTGCCCCCGGCATGATGAAATCGACCTATGGCACGGGGTGTTTCGCGCTGCTGAACACCGGCGAGATTCCGGTCGCCTCGACCCACCGGATGCTGACCACCATCGCCTACCAGCTGGAGGGCAAGCCGACCTATGCGCTTGAGGGGTCGATCTTCATCGCCGGGGCGGCGGTGCAATGGCTGCGCGACGGGCTGGGGATCATCGGCACGGCGGCGCAGTCGGGCGAGCTGGCGTCGCAGGCCGATCCGGCGCAGCAGGTCACATTGGTGCCTGCCTTCACCGGCCTCGGCGCGCCCTATTGGCAACCCGACTGCCGCGGTGCGGTGTTCGGGCTGACGCGCAACTCCGGCCCGGCCGAGTTCGCCAAGGCCGCGCTGGACAGCGTTGCCTTCCAGACCCGCGACCTGTGTGAGGCGATGCGCGCCGACTGGGGCACGCAGGCGCAGGTGGTGCTGCGCGTCGATGGCGGCATGAGCGCCAGCGATGCCGCGATGCAGGGGCTGGCGGATATTCTCGGCGCGCCGGTGGACCGCCCGGTGATGCAGGAGACCACGGCGCTGGGCGCGGCCTGGCTGGCGGGGATGCGCGCCGGGGTCTATCCCGGCATGGAAGGGTTCGCCGCGAACTGGGTGCTGGAGCGGCGATTCGAGCCGCTGATGGGCGCGGACGACCGCGCCGCCGCCTATGCCCGCTGGCAGCGGGCGGTCAAGGCGGCGATGGCGTTCCGGGGCTGACGCGACCCAAAGGCGTGGCTGCCGCTTACCCGCCGGGGCCGAAAATCTCCTCGGCGTGGCGGTCGAGATAAATCCGCAGCCAGGGCGTGAACCGGTCCGGGTGGCGGGCGACCTCGCCGCGAAGATCGTGGTAGTCGATCCAGCGGGTTTCCATCACCTCGTCTGGGTCGGGAGAGACGGCGATATCCTGCGTCACCCGGGCGACGAAGACATCGACCAGCTCATGTTCGGTCAGCCCGCCGCCCACATCGGCGCGGTATTCCAGCCGGTGGCGGTACTCCGTTTCCAATCCGGTGATCCCCAGCTCCTCCTGCAGACGTCGCCGGGCGCAATCCTCCGGCGCCTCATTCCAATGCGGATGGGTGCAGCAAGTGTTCGCCCAAAGCCCCGGCGTGTGATATTTCCCCAGCGCGCGGCGTTGCAGCAGGATATCGTCCCCGCGCAGAACGAAGACCGAAACGGCCTTGTGCCGCAGCCCTTTCTGGTGAACCTCGAGCTTGTCCACGGGGGTCAGCGTGCCGTTGACCCAGGCCGGGATGCGCATCACGTTCGCCCCCGGAGGGCCGGAAACGGGTGGGTGAGGCGAAACGGGAGGGGTTTCATGCGGTCACTCTGCTAATGGTCGGGCCGGGTGTGGCCGACAGGGGCGGCCATGCCGCATGCGGCCGCTCCTTACCCGCCCTGTTCCGGGCGGGCAACGACGAGAAGGGCCGCGGCGCTTTACGCCGCGACCCGTTCCGGTTGTCACTGCCGTGACGAATCAGTCGTCGGACTTCTCTTCGGTTTCGCCCTCGGCAGCCGGCTCCGGTGCCGGCGCGACGCTGACCAGATAGGCGTAAACGTCTTCGCCGCCCTTTTTCAGCTTGAAGGTCATCTTCGACTTGGCGCCCTTGTCGTCCAGCGTCTCACGCAGGAAGCCGCGCGGATCCTCGACATAGTGATTGAACGCCTTCTCGTCCCAGACCAGCCCGGCCTCGCCTACCGCAACGATATCGTCGCCATAGCGGAAATCCTCATAGGTGCCGACGGTACGGCCGATCACGCCGAAAAGATTCGGGCCGGTCTTGCCGCCCTTGACGATGGTTTCGCCGGAATCGGAGATGATCGAGTGGCAGGCCTTGCACTTGTTGAAGGTCTTTTCCCCCTTGGCTGCATCTCCCTCGGCCAGCGCCGGGGCGGCGAGCAGACCAACAATCGCTGTGGCAATCAGACGGTTCATGGCTTTTCCTCCTTAGGTATTGGCTTTGGCGATATAGGTATAACGGAGCGACGAGAGTCAATGCTCGCTGTTTCTTACCGTGCGGTTGCGACGCAGCCGGACAAGGGGCGCGAGGGCAGGCGCGCCTGCATCTTCGGGTCAGCGACCCGCCTGCGACCAGCAGGGCAACAGATCGCCCGGCGCGGGCCGCGCGGCATGCACCGCCCGGGCGATGGCGCGGCTCAGGCACAGGGCGGCGGCGTGGCCGATTCGGGTCAGGTCGCGTTCGGGCCGCGCCATCGCCCGCGCACCGGTCGAGACCGCGAAGACGAGATCGCCATCGCCCGGCGAATGCGCCGGGACCGTCGCCCGCCCGATACCGTCATGGGCGGCGGTGGCCACGCGCAGGCATTGCGCCTTGGTCAGATCCGCATCGGTGGCGACGATGGCGATAGTCGTGTTGGCGCGGTCCTGTGCGGCGTCGCCGGCCTGTTCCAGCATGGTCTGCATCTTGCGGCTGTCCAGCACGCGGCCCAGCCCGCAGGCCGGGTCGGGGCCCAGCCCGCCAAACTCGCCATCGACCTCGAAACCGGCGGCCCAGAAATACCGGTCACCGGGGGTGGTGACGCTGCCCATCGGGTTTGCGGCCACCAATGCGCCCACGGTGGTGCCGTCGTCGAGCACGAAGGAGGCCGAGCCGAGACCGCCCTTGAGCATCGCGGTCAGCGCCCCGGTGCCGGCGCCTGCGGTGCCGATTCCGAAATCTTCCGCCGCCGCCTCGAACGCCGCGCGGCCGAGCCCGCGATAGGGATTCTCGACCCAGTCCTTGTCGCCGCCGTTCAGCAGGTCGAAGAGGATTGCGCCGGGCACGATGGGGATCACCGCCTCTGCGATGCGAAAGCCGCGCCCGCGCGCGCGCAGCGCCTCCATCACCCCCGAACAGGCGTCGAGCCCATAGGCAGATCCGCCCGAGAGCACCAGCGCATCGACTTTGGCCACCGATTTGTCGGGCGCGAGCAGGTCGGTTTCGCGGGTGCCCGGCGCGCCGCCCATGACCTGAACCGAGGCGGTGAACGGATGTGCGGCGGTCAGCACGGTGGCGCCGGATTTCAGCACGTCGTCCTGCGCGTTGCCGACCAGAAGGCCGGGCACGTCGGTGATCAGGTTGCGGGGGCCGGGGATCATGGGCGGAGTCCTTGCGGTGTTGCTGTGCGTGCGGGCCGTTTGTTGCGCCCCCTATCGGGGCGCGGCGCCTCCGGCGGGAGTATTTTCAACGAGAAGAAGCAGCAGCCAATCAGATGCAACGTCCGCCGTCCACTTCCATTGCCACGCCGGTGATCATGCTGGCCTCGTCCGAGCAGAGGAAGGCGGCGGCGTTACCCAGGTCCTCGGGGGTCGAGAAGCGGCCGATCGGGATGGTGGAAAGGAACTTGGCCCGCATCTCCGGGGTGTCCTCGCCAAGGAAGGATTTCAGCAGCGGCGTCTCTCCCGCCACCGGGTTCAGCGCGTTGACGCGGATGCCCTCGGGGGCAAGCTCGACAGCCATGGTGCGGGTGGCGGTGATCACCCAGCCCTTGGACGCGTTGTACCAGTTGAGCCGGGGCCGCGGGCTGACCCCGGCGGTGGAGGCGATATTGAGGATGGCGCCCGCGCGCCGCGATTTCATGTGCGGCACCAGGGCGCGGGCGGTGAGGTAGACCGATTTCATGTTGACGTTGAAGACGCGGTCGAAATCCTCTTCGCTGACCTCGTCCAGCGGCGTGGGCAAGTGGGTGACGCCGGCGTTGTTCACCAGGATGTCGAGATGGCCGAAAGCGGCAAGCGCGGCCTTGGCCATCGCCCCGACCGAGGCGCGGTCGGAGACATCGACGGTCTGGGCGATTGCGGTGGTGCCCAGTTCTTCGGCCATTGCTTCGGCGGCCTCGCCGTTGATGTCGGCCACCATAACCCGCGCGCCCTCGGCGGTGAACTTGCGCGCGATACCGGCGCCGAAGCCCGAGGCGCCGCCGGTCACGATGGCGGTTTTCCCCTGCAATCTCATGATGTTCCTCCCGTCGCATCTCTGTTTCGGGGCAAGCTTAGGGCGGCCCGGTTACGGGCACAAGCTAGTCGTCCCCGACCTTGCCGCGCAGGGCCTTGACCTCGCCGCGCGCCTTCTTGGTTTCGATCCGGCGGCGGACCGAGCCCTTGGTCGGTTTGGTGGGGATGCGCCGCTTGGGCCGCACCAGCGCCTGGCGCAGCAGGTCTGCCAGCCGGTCGCGGGCGATCTCGCGGTTGCGGGCCTGGCTGCGGGTCTCGTCGCACTGGATCACGATGGCGCCGTCCTTGGTCCAGCGCCGTCCGGCCAGCCGCTTCAGCCGCGCCTTGACCGGCCCGGGCAGCGATGGGGAACGGTCGGCCTCGAACCGCAGTTCGACGGCGGTGGCGACCTTGTTCACGTTCTGCCCGCCGGGCCCGGAGGCGCGGACGAACTGTTCGGTGAGTTCCCAGTCGGCAATCTCGATATCGTCGGTGATGCGCAGCATGGGCACACTCTATCCCGTTGGGGCGCCACGAAAAAGGGGTACGAAAAAGGGCCACCCGAAGGCGGCCCTTTCGAAAGTTTTCGGAGGTGGGGCCGGTTAGATCATCGGCCGATCCACGCAGGCGGGTCATCCGCCAAGGGTTGCCCTAGCTGGCCGCCCCCTGCGCTGTCCCGACACCTCGCTCCAATACCTTTCTTGACACTGGATCACCTCCTGTTCTCTCTGTTTCCGTTGGACTCAGAGTGGCACGGAGGGCGCGAAACGCCAAACAAAATCTTCAGGCAGCGCCGCGGTGCGCGGTCAGGTGCTGAACGATGAGGCGGAAGGGCACCAGCGCGATCAGCGCCAGCGACAGTTTCACCAGCCAGTCGGCCACCGCCAGCGAGGCCCAGAGCGGCACCATCGGCCCCGCGCCCAGCAGCGGCAGCGCCTCGTTGGCCCAGGACACGTCGTTGCCCGGCTCCAGCCAGGTCAGTTGCGCCGAGAAGGCGATGGAAAAGAACAGCGCGGTATCCACCGAAGAACCGATCAGCGTCGAGGCCAGCGGCGCGCGCCACCAGCGCCCCTCGCGCAGGGCCGAAAAGATGCTGACGTCCAGCATCTGCGCGACCAGGAAGGCGGTGCCCGATCCCGCCGCGATGCGCAGGGTAACCAGTGGCCCGTATTCGCCGACGATCTGGGTGCCGATCAGCGAGCAGATCACGCCGGTGACGAACCCGGCGAAGACGACCTTGCGCGCGGCATGCGCGCCATAGACGCGGTTCATCACGTCGGTGACGAGAAAGGCAAAGGGATAGGTGAAGGCGCCCCAGGTCAGCCATTGGCCGAACAGGACCTGGACGAGGATGTTGGAGGCCACCACGATGGCGGCCATGGCTAGAATGCCGGGAATATGGGTGCGGTTCATGTTTTATGCCCGTTTTGACAAGGTTGCGGCGACTTGGCCCGCCCCGTTCGGACGGACAGGCGGCGTGTAAAGGCTCGGCCACCTCTGCGCAAGGCTAATCCGGCAGGCGGTACTCGACCAGTTCGGTGCGCTGGAGCGACAGGAAGTTGTCGTCGGAGATCATGGTGGCGCGCAGACCCCCGCCCGCATCGCGCCAGACCGAGACCCCTTCGAGGTTGTCATGGGTGCCGGCGGCGGTGGTCAGCAGGGTTTCCTCCTGCTCTGCACCGGCCTCGGTGAGGGTCCAGCGCCGCAACCGGCTGCGAAACCCCAATATGCCGACCGCCCGTTCCAGAACGTAAAGCCGCCCGTCCGGCCCGATGTCGGCGCCGACCGGCTTGAACCGGCCCCGTGCGGGCAGGGTGAAGGCCACCCGCCAGCGGTGCGCGTCGCGGCGATAGACCGGAATGCGCCCCTGGGCATCGCGCCCGTCCTCGGGCAGGGTATAGAGCCGACCCGCCGCGTCGATGGCCAGCGCCTCGAGCGATCGGTTGCCTTTCAGCCCGCGAAACACCTGCGGGGCGTTCAACACGGTTGCGCGCGCGCCGGGCCGCGCGTAGCGGGCGACGCGGTGCACCCCCTCGAAGGAGATATAGACCGCGCCGTCGCGCCCGATCGCCAGCCCCTCGGAATCCGCGATGGCGCCGGACAGCGGTCGGCCCCGGCTCGACAAGAGATGCCAATGCGACAACGGCTCGACCCCTTCGATCCGCCCCTCGGCGTCCCGTGCCAGGCGCACTTTGACGACCATCGTCCGGTCGCTCAGCATCGTGGCGCTGAGGCCGTCGGGCGACAGGTGCAGCCCGGAGAACCCGCCGAACCACGCCTCCGGCCGCTGCCAGTCATGGGCGGACAGGAACCGCGCCTTGCCCGCTTCGGTCGGATCGCAAGCGGCAAGCAGCAGGAGGATTATTGCGAGCGCAGGACCGAGGCGCATTGACGGGGCAGGTCGGACAAAAGATATTCGCGGCGTTTCACCGGCGGCGGCGCGTTGGGGTCGCGCGGTTTGGGCGGCGGCGGGTTCAGGATGTCGTTCACCCATTTCTGCGCATCGGCACAGCCATCACCGCGCGGCGGGTTGTCCTGGTTCTCGCAGCCGCGCGCGCCGCGCGGGCATTTCAGCCGGACGTGGAAATGGTAATGGTGCCCATACCAGGGCCGGATCTTGCGCAGCCAGCGGCGGTCGCCCTTTTCATCCTTGCACATCTGCACCTTGGCGCCGGGAAAGACAAAGATGCGGGCGACGCGGCGATCCTTGGCGGCGGCGCGCAGCAGCGCGTGATGCTGCGGGCTCCAGTTGGCGTTTACATAGGCGCCCTTGGCCTTGCGCAGCGAGATCGAGGAGATGGTCTCGCGCGCCTGCCGGCTGAGATCCAGCCGCTTGGCCGGCAACATCCAGATATCGACATCCAGACCGATCTGGTGGCTGCGGTGCCCCGAGAGCATCGGCCCGCCACGCGGCTGGCTGATGTCGCCGACATAAAGACCCTGCCACCCCGGCAGGGTGGCGGCGAAGGCGCTGAGGTTCTGGACGTAGTCGATGACCTCCGGATGCCCCCAGTTGCGGTTCCGGCTCAGCCGCATCGCTTGCCAGGTGGGCCCGGTCTCGGGCAGTTGCACCGCGCCCGCGACGCAGCCCCTGGAATAGCTGCCGTAGGGGGCGGGTGGTTGCTTCGAGGCTTCGGTCTTGGCGCCGAAATACTGTTTCGCCAAAGGCTCGGCCCTGGCCTGGGGCGCGGACAGCACCAGGAGCAGGCCGAGACAGGCGAACAGCAACCTCATGCGGGGTAGTCTCCTTGCGGTTTCACCCACCGTAGCAGGATCAGCCCGATCAGGAAAAGCGCGATCAGCGGGGTCACCCCGATCTGTTGGCTGCCGCTGATCAGGGTCACCGCGCCGATGCTCAGCGGGGCGATGAAAGAGGTCGCCTTGCCGGCCAACGCATACAGGCCGAAGGCCTCGGTCATGCGGTCGGGATTGGCCTGGCGCACCATCATCGTCCGGCTGGCCGCCTGGATCACGCCACCCGCCGCGCCGATGACGGCACCGACCGCATAAAAGGCGATGTCGGGCAGGGCCGAGCCCTCGGGCACGGGGAGGCCGAACACGCTGGTCGGGCTGACAAAGACGATGGCGATCGCCACGAGGGTCAGGGCCAGGATACAGGTTGTGATCACCGGCTTGGGGCCGAAGTATTCATCCGCGCGGCCCCCGACCCAGGCAAAGATCGCGCCGAAGATGATCGCCAGGATGCCGAAGATGCCGGTATCGACCACGGTCCAGCCCAGCACGCCGGCGGCATAGATGCCGCCAAAGGTGTACATGCCGTTCAGCGCGTCGCGGTAGAACATCGACGAGCCGAGATAGGCGAACAGCGAGGGCGTGCGCGGCAGACTGCGGATTGTGCGGCCGACGTCCCGCAGGGCGGCGGAAACCGCGCCGCGCGGCGCCTTGCGCGGCGCCGGATCGCGCACCCACAAAAAGAACGGGATCATGAAGACCACGTACCAGATCGCCGTCAGCGGCCCGACGAAACGGGTGCCCTCGCGCGCCGCCGGGTCCAGCCCCAGCGCCGGGGACAGTCCGAAGAAGGTTTTCCCGGTGGTGGCGCTTTCGGCGAAAAAGCCCAGCATCACCACCAGCGCCACCAGCCCGCCGAGATAGCCGAAGGCCCAGCCGTTGCCGGAAATGCGGCCGATCTCCTCCCTGGAGCCGAGATCGGGCAGCATCGAGTTGGTGAAGATGGTGGCGAACTCCATCCCGATCATGCCGACGGCAAAGAGGAAAAGGGTCAGGTAGAGGTTGAAGCTCTCTGGCGCGGCCCACCACAATCCGGCCGCCCCGATCACGTAGAGTGCCGAAAACGCCCAGATCCAGCGCAGCCGGTTGCCCGAGAGGTCGGCCATCGCGCCCAGCACCGGCGCCAGCAGCGCGATCACCACGCCGGCCGCCCCGATGCCGAAGCCCCAGGCCGATTGCGCGGCGCTGCCGTCGCCCATCAGCTCCTTGACGTAGGGGGCAAAGATGAAGGTGATCAGCAGCGTATTGTAGGGCTGGCTGGCCCAGTCGAAGAAGAACCAGCCCCAGATCCGCCTGCGTGTGGAAATCGCCGTCATGCCCCGCCCCCGAATTTTGTCCAGGATGCTAGGCGGTCTGCCCCGCACGCGAAACAGGAAAGGCGCCGGTGCGATGCAATCTGCGGCCTGTCGCGTCATTTCCGGCACATCATGAAACAGTCATCGATGGTGGCGATCGGACCGCCCCTTGCCCTTTGCGCCTGTCCGCCTTAGGTCGGAGGCGGTTCGAAGAGGGAAAAACCGATGCAGTCGCTGTTTCAAATCCTGATGCTGATCCTCGACGTGGTGTGGTTCTTTATCATCGCGCATGTGATCATGAGCTGGCTGATCAATTTCCAGGTGCTGAACATGCGTCAGCAGCTTGTGGCGCAGATCTGGTACGGGTTGAACCGCATCCTGGAGCCGATCTACGGCCCGATCCGTCGCCTGCTGCCGCCGATGGGCGGGCTTGACCTGGCGCCGCTGGCGGTGCTGCTGGCGATCATCGTGCTGCGCATCGTTCTGCAAAACAACATGGCGCTGTTCTTCTGAGGCGCGGCGCGCCTCGTTTTGGCGCAGGTCTTGTGGGTCTGCGGTCTTGTTCACCGATTCTTAGTGTGTGAAACTGCCTGCTGAGAGCAGACAGAAACCTCAGAACAAGGCCTCCGGCATGCCCGCCTCTTCCTCGCTTTTGCGCGACGTGTTTGGATTCGAGAGCTTTCGCACCGGTCAGGAGGAGATCGTCGAGGCTGTCGCCGCGGGCGAGAACGTGCTGGCGATCATGCCCACGGGGGGCGGAAAATCGCTGTGTTTCCAACTGCCCGCCCTGCTGCGCGAGGGGGTCACGGTGGTGATCTCGCCGCTGATCGCGCTGATGCGCGACCAGGTGCGCGGATTGCAGGAGGCCGGGGTCGAGGCCGGTGCGCTGACCTCGGGCAACACCCAGGAGGAAACCGACGCGGTCTGGGCGGCGCTGGAGGCGGGGCGGCTGAAACTGCTCTACATGGCGCCCGAACGGCTCGCCTCGGGGGCCGCGCTGGCCATGCTGCGGCGCGTCGGGGTCAGCCTGATCGCGGTGGACGAGGCGCATTGTGTCAGCCAGTGGGGCCATGATTTCCGCCCCGACTACCTGCGCATCGGCGATCTGCGCCGCGCACTGGGCGTGCCTCTGGCGGCCTTCACCGCTACGGCGGACGCCGAAACGCAGGAAGAAATCGTCCAGAAACTGTTCGACGGGGAGCCGCCGCGCAGCTTCCTGCGCGGATTCGACCGGCCAAACATCCATTTGGCCTTTGCCGCCAAGGACGGACCACGCCGCCAGATCCTCGAGTTTGCCGCGGCGCGCCGGGGTCACTCCGGCATCGTCTATTGCGCCACGCGGGCCAAGACCGAGGCGCTGGCCCAGGCCCTGCGCGAGGACGGCCACAGCGCGTGCTTTTACCACGGCGGGATGGAGGCCGAGGACCGCCGCGTGGTCGAGGGCCGGTTTGCCCGCGAGGACGGGCTGATCGTGGTCGCCACCGTCGCCTTTGGCATGGGCATCGACAAGCCGGATATCCGCTGGGTGGCGCATGCCGACCTGCCCAAGTCGATCGAGGCCTATTACCAGGAGATCGGCCGCGCCGGGCGCGATGGCGCACCGGCCGAGACCCTCACGCTTTACGGTCCTGACGACATCCGCCTGCGCCGCAACCAGATCGACGAGGGGCTGGCCCCGCCCGAACGCCGCGCCGCCGATCACGCGCGGCTCAACGCGCTGCTGGGTCTGGCCGAGGCGCTGGGCTGCCGCCGCCAGGCGCTGCTGGGGTTTTTCGGG
>Ga0209692_10005852_pt1 | contig 10363 bp, 7 predicted proteins | sample tdDd472_FD_187129 | JGI IMG/M metagenome (GOLD analysis project Ga0209692, IMG submission 187129) | Marine sediment microbial communities from the Atlantic coast under amendment with organic carbon and nitrate - tdDd47.2 (SPAdes)... | ecosystem: Environmental > Aquatic > Marine > Coastal >...
AATTTCGATATTTGCACGCGTCCGTCCAACACGTGCTGTATGGGTAATGATGCTGTGAGATGCTTCATCATAATAAAACAAATTGGTATTCACGAAAGGTTGTCCGTCATGGACAGTTGCCAATGTGCCGACAGGGGCAGTTTTGAGAAATTGTTTAATCCATGCTGGGTCTTCTACCGCCCGATCATCCCGTCGTATATCGGTTGGGGCTTGTTTTGCATAATCTCTTGCCATGAAGGTGATTCTCCTAAAGCGTGTTGATGAATAAACATGACCTTCATTGTGCGATTTGAATTCGTTAGCGTGTATGTCCAATGCGAACCATTAAGACCATTTATCAACACAATTGGACTTATACCCTTACTGAGGCATTTTCGTTACATATTCAAGAGATAACGTGGTTTCCAACCCAATAGGCGTTCTGCCTTACTACAATCGACAGGGCTTGCATTGCCCTTAATATGGTCAGCTATCGGATAATCACCGGGGAAATATTTACCAAGCAATTCTTCAATCGGTTCTTTCCGAAAAATGTTGGGAGCAGTGATATAAAAGGCTTCATGCCCCGGGGTATCGTATTCCATAGATAGGCGACATGATATAGCAGTATCTCGAACATCTACGTATGTCCAGAATGCACCGGGTTGTCCTTCTTCTACGGTCTGATTAGGCGCAGAATGAATCCAATTAGAGGCATCTTGTTCATCGGATACTGCTGTAAAGCGTAAACTCACAATCGACATATCAGGGATGCGCCGAATATAGCCCTCCGCCAATTCCTCACCGATCATCTTTGATAGACCGTAACAATCCTGAGATAATAGAGGATGTTCTTCATCAATCGGGACATACTCCAAATCAAACGGACGATGACAGTATGGCGAACCCAGTGCAGACAAACTACTGGCAAGAACTACATTCTTGATCCCCAAAATGGTTGCGGCTTCGAGGACATTAAATGTCGAGATTACATTATTGCGGAAAACAACATCGGCTGTATGGAAAGACGGTGCTGGGATAGCGGCTAGATGAATCACCGCATCATGCCCGTGCATCACCCCGATGACTTGTCCGAGGTCTTCAAAATCAACAATTTGCGTGCCCCAATCTTGTGTGGGGTGTAAATCTGCTGGTGTGATTTGATAGCCATGTTCGCGCAATTCACGGACAGTCACCCGTCCAATGCGACCATCTGAACCTGTAACCAGAACTTTATGGATAGCCATAATTGATGTCCTTTCTGATATAAAATAAGGGAGATTATAGCGTATGAGACCGTGAATGCACCGCAATATTATGTATTTGATGGTAAAAATGGATGATTGAAATAGGTATCTGTTACGTACAAAACTATTCCAATCCTTAAGATTAATTTATATCCGTCTTATAAATAACCGTATAATGATAGATATACATATACTTTATCAATCAAGGAAAACTTGAATGCAAAACAGACGCTACGTATTGATAACCATAATGATTCTCACGCTGATGATAAGCCTATTTGCATCGCCCCCTGTGACAATGGCGATTACAAAAGTCACACCAACACCAGAACCGCAATCTGCCGATGAACTTGATATTGAAGCCTTGCTAGAACGAGCGATTGAAAAGGTCAATGAAGAAGATTATCAGGGTGCGATTGATGATCTGACAGCGGTTATTCAACGGGATGAAACCGTATGGGATGCGTATTTCTTCCGTGCCTTTTCGTATTCACAATCTGGAGACCAGAACCGTGCTATTGACGATTATACGCGCGCTTTGATTATCCTCCCTCACGATTGGACAACTTATGCGTTGCGAGGTGATCTATATTTATTAACCGAAGATTTAGTGCAAGCTGATATTGATTATGAGCAATCCATTTATCTCAATCCACGTTATGCACCCGCTTATGCAGGGAAAGCCTTGCTGAGTTTAGCGCAAGGTGATGAGACACTGGGTAGTATCTATCAAGCGATTTATCAAGCCCTTCAAGCCTCTGTTTCAGGCGATAGTGATGCCAATATTGATATTTTGTCTGACGCTATTGATAATATGGATGCTCCTTCTACCCCTGCTGAACTGGGCTATGTCTATTACAACCGTTCCAATACGTATATTGGTCTTAAAAATTGGGATAACGCCCTAAGCGACATCAGCAACGCTATCGACCTCCAACCCGATATGCAAGATTATTATATGGCGCGCGGATTTGTATATTCCGAGACAGATCAACTGGATCTCGCCGCACCTGATTTTTATAAACGCATGACCTTGGTCGAAACCACCTCCATTGACGAGACAATCGATTTTGGTAAAGCAACGACTGTAGAAATGGATTATGGCACAGTCGCCCGCCTGACCTTTACGGGTGAGGCAGGACAACGGGTTACCCTGACCGCTCGTGATAGCGAGGGTATGGGAGTTGATCCTTTATTGGTATTGCTCGATAGTGAGGGCAATCCAATTGCTGGCAATGATGATGGTGGCGGTGAATACGATTCGATGATTGGTGATTTTGAGTTACTCGCTGACGGTAGTTATACGGCAGTGGTCAGTCATGCCAATGGTGGATTTGTCGGTACTGTAACCGTTAGCTTGAAATAGACGAAAAGTTGTGTTGTGTGGGGTAGAATGCCAATCTGTCCCACATGACAATTTCGTCTCTTGTGGTTTATTTTCATGAGCAGGTGTCAACAAGTCGATTATGTATCATCTTTTTCATCCGCATGATTTTTCAATAGTGTTTTGATATACTGTCGAATGTCTTCATTTACTAAATCGGTGAGGTTGTCATAATCTTTCACTTCGCCACCTGACCAAACAAGATCAAGCCGACGTTCTGATTTTGTTGCAATATGTTCATAGTGGTCAGGTGATGCCCAATAACAGCTTGAACAGATTGTTACATCTTTCTCATTGATACCGTTAGAGCACTGTTCACATGACCATGATTTTGCCCGATTACAAGAACGACATAAGAGCATGAATTGTGAAGTATCGTTAATATCTTCAACTTCTCCAGCTACAAGATACGGGATACAATGGTCGATTTGCAAATAACGGCTATCGTATGCTTGATGACAGATCGCACATTGCCCTTTTTGCATTTCATATAGACTCGCCTTAAGCTCGCGTGGGAAATTACGTCGTCCACCTGTTTGCCCCTTGAGAGCTTCGTCAGGATTTCCAAAACGATACCCCGCAATCGTTTTTCCTGTTGAGGATGTTGTTGTAAATGTTTCTATCGGAATACCTTGATCGCGTACATCCGCAACAGCACGCGGTGGATGCTTGTAGTTGTATTGTTGCTCTAAGTCTTCGGTGGTGATAAATCCATTCTCTAAAATATGATTGACAACAATTCGTGCCCGTTTGCCTTTTACATTTTTTAAGAGTTGCAAGAACTCATCAGGTAATTCAGATTGAGACATATCAAATTTCCAAAAACGAGAGTTGATAAGGTACAGTTTGATGCGGAATTGTACCTAATTTGCCCTGTAATGCACGCGATAGATAGAGGGATTCAATTGTTTTATCACGCCTCCCAAGTAATGTTGATTGAGAAGAGCGTCCTGCATCTAATTCGATATGATGCAGATACAATTCATCGGGTAGTTGTCTCCCAAATGTTTTTTGCCCCGTGCGTCCATCATAGCTGACAATATAGGGAATCTCACGATGGTTGAGTTCATATAAGGAATCCACAAAATCATCGTGTTGAATACCCATCACATAACGCGAGTCGGCAACATCACTCACCCCTTGATACGGTGGATCCATATAGACAAGATCATCAGATGTAGCTAGTGACAACACTTCACGATAATCCCAACTACTCAAACGAACTTTATCCTTAAAGAGATTGGATATCGCGACAATATCTTGTTGCATCGTTTGTGGTTTACGCCCTTTCCGTCGATTGTCAGGGCTTTGGTTAAACTCACCATTTGTATTGTAACGAATGGATGCTTTGACACAGCGTGCAAGTAAATATAAAAAATAATGTGGACGATGGGTTACGTTAAAACGTTCACGAACCTTATTATAAAAGGCTTTTTCATGTCCTAACTGCATTGTCCATAATTCGGTATACAGTCGTGATAGCTTGTTAGGATGATGAATGATGTCATACCAGAGTAACATCAGTGATTCATTGATGTCATTAATCCAATATCGATCAGCTTTTTGATGAACGACTGATGCAATCGAAATAGCCGATGACCCTGCGAATGGCTCAATTAAATAGTGAATATCATCGGGGAAATATGGAAGAATTTTAGACGCTAAATTTCTTTTACTTCCCTGATATGGGATGGGATGTGGTATCATAATTTTTGTATCCTATTTTTACTACAATAGCACACCTGTTTTATTTTTGCCAATCATGAATTAGGCTTATCCACACTCGTCAAGAATGATGCAATAAACCCGATGCGCCCATCCGATAGACGGATTTCCACCCATGCTTCATCATAATTAATCACGACCATTTCGGCTTGTGGGTCGAGGGTCGCTAGGACTTCACAACTGACTTCCGGACAGACATACACGGCTACGGCGCGCGGACTATCGACATAATAGACAAAGGTCGGTGTTAAGGTTGGCGTTGGTGTATAGGTTGAAGTCGGTGTCATTGACGGTGTTAAGGTTGCCGAAGCTGTAAATGTCGCCGACGGGGTATACGTCTGTGATGGTGTGTAGGTGATGGAAGGTGTCGGCGTGATTGTTGGCGGTGGTGGCGGAGGCGGTGGTGCAGGTACAAGTAAGGCGATACTAAACGATAGGACGAGGCTACCCATGCTAACACCCTGCGCGATAACTGCGCGATTGATCAAGATGGCAAGTGGATTCGGGGTAAATGCGATGTTCTTTGCGGTCTGAACGGTCTTGAGGCAGAAGTTGTGCCAATAATAATTGCGGATCACACGATACGTTATCATGCCAATCAGCACGACAAATACACTCAACAGAAAAACAAGCGGTAACAGTCGCGCCACAACCGCCATGCTAAAGATCAATACCGCCAAAGCCACACTGAGGACGGTTAAGCCAAATACAATACGCTGATATGTCTCACGTTTTGCGGTGTAATGTGCAACCGCATCAACATCCGAATAAGTGAAACGGTCTACGTTAGCTGGATTAAATTTAAAGTGCTTGTCAAAAAATGAGTCCATAATCATCCTGATACGTGATTGGTTTTCGTTTCGGGTATCCTATTCACATCATTCGCCCTGTTTATCTGTCCCATCGTCAAATCGAATATAAAAGCACGTTTCGGATGCAACTGCCTCATACGCTGCTAAAACATCGGGTATAGTAAATTCGATGTCCTCATCATTTTCGGTATCACAGTAGAGATAAGCAAACTCAGTATCCGATTCTAAGCGCGACAAGATTGTTTCGGGAGTACGATTACCGTCCATGATCGTGGATGAATAAAATGCTAGCGGTTTTACGCCATAATCAAGGTTGGTATAGATGAAATCCCCTGCTTGAGATTGTTCAGCTAAAAGCGCTCGTGCTTCTTCCAATTGCGGACGGACAGCAGACTGATGGAATAAGCCAAATGAGAATCCTCCAGTGATAATACCTCCGAGGATAAAGCCACGCATCACCGCTGATGTAACCCGTTGTTTTCGTCCACGATAGGCTTGATGGGCGACCATCGCAAACGATGCACTCAAAGCAAGGAAGGGCGCGAGGTAAATTTTGTAATAATTATGGATATAGGTTGCGTTACGGAATACCAAAAAGTAGACGAGCGCAGACCCCAATAAAGCAATTATCATGCCATTGGTGCGACGAGTCCCACGCCCCCTCGCAAATATCCATCCAATCCCCATCAAGAACAATAGGCTAGGTGTGAATAGCAACAAGATATGGATAAAATTCTGCCACAGAAATTCAACGAAAGTAAAATTCGCTGACCCGCGCGATAATTCTTGATTACTAGTGCGATGTACAAATACTGACATTAAATCATTGATGGTATCGGGATATTGTGATTGATAATAAGTGATGAGCAATACAACCGATGCGATGGCAACCATCCCAAAGCCAAGGAACATCTTCCAATTACGTTTTGGATTCAGCCATAACAACCAGACCCCCGCCAGCCCAATAAATATCAACACTGCCCATGCTGTCCATGCGCATAAAAATATCAAAAGGGTACACGCCAGCAGGCGCGCACGGGTCACACGAATTGATAAATTGACCAGCACCGCAAATAACAGCAATACAAACGCCAGCGCAGGGGCTTCATGATCGGGCATCCGTCCATAAAAGAGCATCATCGGCGTAAACGCATATAACGCCATGCCCCATAGGGCTTGCGATTCATTGTGTGTTAACCGCCGAATCAGGACATACATCGCCACCGAACTGATTAAGGTCATGATGGCGGCTAAATACCGAAAACTCGCCTCATGGAACCCAAACAATTGGCGCGTGACATACGTTTGCCAGACGATCATCGGGGGATGGTGCATATAATATTCATAGGTATCAGGCGTGGCGGGCTCATAGTTGAGGATTTGCACGAAGCCGATATTTACTGCGCCATACCGATCATAATTGCGGACAACACCACTAATCCATGCGCCGTTATCGCTACCTTGTTCCCACCACGGCAACTCAATATTAATCAACATCAAGCCCCATGATGCCAGCAAAATGAGGAGAAACGCAATCGGAATATGAGGTTTACGGTGCATACGTGCTCGTCCTAGTGTTTAGGTCAGTATCTATTGGTTGCAGAATGTGGCTTCGTCATGACGCACTGTTCGATATATCATGAAATAGGATACGGCATGATCTAGCTTTCATTCTGGAATGTATACGTTTAGTATACCTGCGAAAATGGATATGCTGACGGGGTCATTTATTAAGATGTCGTATGGAAAGCGTCAGAATATCTCGCCCAAAATCTTGTACAATAAACAGCAAGACCTTGATGACATAGGATATGATTATGATGACCCATCGCAGAGTGTTACTGTTATTTGTTGTTTTATGGAGTATTTCAACGATTGGATGGGCGCAAGAGCCCGAAGCAACCGAAGACCCCGATGCCGTCCTCGGGGAAGACCTGATGATAGAGTATCTTCGCAATCTTGAAATTGAAGGCAGTGAGATTCAATTTCATCAAGAACTCGACAAGGGGAGCAACTACTCTCAATATATCATCAGCTATTTATCAGAAGGTTATCGGATTCGAGGCTTACTGACTGTGCCATTTGGGATCGCTCCCGAAGGTGGCTTTAAAGCGATTGTCTTTAATCATGGCTATATTCCGCCAAGTACCTACCGCACCACAGAACGCTATGTCGATTATGTGCGGGTATTAGCCGAAGCAGGATTTGTCGTCTTTAAGATTGATATGCGCGGACATGGCACATCCGAAGGTGAATCTGAAGGCACTTACTTTTCACCGGGGTACACCATTGATGCCATTTCAGCTGTAAAAAGCCTGCAAATGACCGACTTCATCGATCCTGATGGAATTGGGTTGTGGGGACATAGTATGTCTGGAAATTTGGTATTGCGTGCGATGCTGATTGAGCCTTCGATTAAAGCAGGTGTGATTTGGGCAGGGGCAGTCTATAGTTATGATGACTTCGCCAAGTATGCCATCAGCGACCCATCCTTTAATCCATCTGCATCAACATCGACCCGTCCCATTAGCCGAGGGCAACAAATGCGTGAAGTCTATGGTCCTCTGGATACCGAAACACCCTTCTGGCAAGCTGTATCCCTAACCGAGCATATCGAATATTTAGAAAGCCCGATTCAATTGCATCACGCGGTAGATGATCCCATTGTCAATATTGGGTACTCGTATGACTTAGCCAATGTGCTGGATGAAAACGATAAGCTATACGAAATATATGCTTATCAAGGTGGTGGACACAATATTAGCCCACCTTATTTTAATGAGGCAATGCGCCGCACCGTGATTTTCTTCCGTGAAAATTTGTAGGGGAAACAACAAAGCCAATAGTGACTTAAAATTATTGTTCCTCATCGGATGGATGTTCCCATTTTTGATACGGTTTGACCATCGCCTTACGTTTATCGCCTAAGATGGCTAACACTAACGGGGAATGTTTGAGCCGATCAGGAAGGATCTTCAGGAGTTGATCAAGTTCGGCATAATCTAAGGGACGCAAGAATACCAATCCAACCACATAAACGATTCCCCCAGCGATGAGCGACGGAAGGGGTTGTGCATCCCATAAAACCAAAATCAGAACCATCGCTATCACTGCCACGACAGGTCGCCATAACAAGCTAAATATGCTAAATTCGCCCAGTTTGCCTTTCAATAAATAGATGAAGGGGACAAATAATACAATTTCCGATGCGATAGTTGCAAGCGCCGCCGCTTGAAAATTATATTGTGGGATGAAGATGATATTCACGATGATATTAAATAGCACAGCAACGATAAACGCCCGTGTAATCATGCGCTGTAACCCAACCGCAATCAGTACATATTGCGTCAAGCTGTTCATCCAACCGATGGGGATGCTCCAGATCATGAGTTGTAAAGCAATTACGCCATTGGGTACATATTGCGCGCCCCCCAGAATCAGTGTCAATGGCTCGGCTAGCACCGTAAAGGCGACAGCCAGTGGCAGAGACATCGCAAATAACAATTTGATGCCAAACGTAAAGGTACGGGTCAAGGCTGGCACATCGTCTTTAGCTTGGCGTGACATGACAGGGAATAAGGCTTGTGTGAAAAATGCAGGCACAATGTTAATTGCCAATAGCCATTTGTAAGCGGTACTATATTGAGCAACGATGATCGGACCTTTAATCGCTTGTAAAATGACGATGTCAATTTGGAAAAATATCGTCGCCAAAAAGTGATTAAGCAACAAGGGGAAGCTCTCGGTGACCATATTCCGGATGAGTTTGCGATCAGGTAATTTATCGGTAATGTGTCCGATGAGTTTGCGCCCTGTCCACACCAGAACGATAAACGTCAAGATATTATTCAAGATGCTTACTGCCGCTATTCCGACGATGCCATAACCGAGCATCAACACAATTACCCCGAATACAGCTTTGTTCATAGTGGTGATAGTAGCGATTGCGGCAGGTTTTTCGGCTTGTTCATTGGCATAAAAAAGCGAGGTCATACCCTTTGATAAGCTGGCAGGGAATAGCCCCAAATAGAGTAAGCCAATCGCAATCAGCCCATCAGATGTGATTTCTTCCACACCAGAGCCTTGCCACAAGAACAAGAATCCCGCTAGCAACGGCACACCGATTAAGCTCAGGATAACACGGAACAACGATGTATTATAAAAATAGTGTCCTGCACGCTCTTTCTGCTGTGAGGTTTCGCGTATCAAAAAGAGATCAAGCCCGAAGTTGGTAAAGATGTCGAACCACACAAAAATCACCACCGCAACATTATAAATCCCGATGTCTAAGGGAATGAGCATCCGATACATGACAATTGCAAAGACAAAATCAATTCCACGATTAAATAAATTGAGGATAATCGGCGCGAGGCTGTTCCGTGCGACTTTTGCCACACCAGATGAATCTTCGGTATTGATGCCAACATAGGCTCGCCAAAACCATGTACCCAGCAAAAATACGATAAACGCCACACTCATTACAGAACCGAATAACCCCGCCTGCATACTCGCGGGACTATACACAAGGCGGACTGTCCAATTGCCTTTGGGGAGTTCTACACCTTGAAAATTCGCCATCACCAATTCAACGGCTGTTGCATATTCTTCGTCTTCGCCTGCACCAAAGGGACGGATAAACGCGCGCCACCCCTCCATATAGGTTTCGCTGACGACGAGCCACGTATCATTTTCGATACTAACATCAATGAATTTTTCGCGTTTTGTGTCACGGGTAATCGTCGCGGATTCGTAATTTGGGATATCCAGTAATTGAGATGGCGTTTGGAAGTCCCGATAGACAAATCCACCCGGACTTGGAAGCCACTTTTCATCCCAATCAGATTCGTCAACAAGGAAGGCACGAGGCATCACCGAATCGTTTTCCCAGATCGAAACAGCGACATCAGAATAGACTACTTTCCACTCTTTAAAGGGGATCACAACATCGGGATGGGTGATGACAAATTTTACATTCAGCAGATCAAATAAAGCCTCATCAAGCACCGATATATAACCGCCATGATGATTCCAATCGTCGCGAGTAAAAATCGGTGAAATGCGATTATAATCAAGTTGATGTTGTGGATATAATGCCTGCATTGTTTCAACGTATTGTTTGGGGATGATACTATCGTATCCGCGAATGTCATCTAGCCCGTAACTCATGCCCATATTGGCATTGAGGATGGTTGTCTTGTCGGAATCTTGCAAGGTCG
>Ga0209692_10005853_pt1 | contig 10363 bp, 6 predicted proteins | sample tdDd472_FD_187129 | JGI IMG/M metagenome (GOLD analysis project Ga0209692, IMG submission 187129) | Marine sediment microbial communities from the Atlantic coast under amendment with organic carbon and nitrate - tdDd47.2 (SPAdes)... | ecosystem: Environmental > Aquatic > Marine > Coastal >...
CCATATTAACGCGTTTAATTTTCCTGTTTGGGGAATGCTTGAGAAACTTGGACCCACATTGCTGGCAGGTATGCCGACTATTATTAAACCCGCATCATCAACAGCATTTCTTACAGAAGCATTTGTTAAAGCCATAATAGATTCCAATATCCTCCCCGAAGGTGCATTACAATTGATATGCGGTAGTGTTGGTGATACTTTTGAACATCTTACCGGGCAGGATGTCGTGACTTTTACCGGTTCTGCAGAAACCGGGAGAAAGCTAAAATCACATCCGGTAATTATTAAAAATTCTGTCCGATTTAACATGGAAGCGGATTCTCTGAATTGCTCAATTTTGGGTGATGACGTTACCCCTGAAATGGAAGAGTTTAAGCTTTTCATTAAAGAAGTTGTGAGTGAAATGACGGTAAAAGCCGGACAAAAATGTACGGCGATAAGACGTACAATTGTACCTTCATCACTTACCAATGACGTGATTAACGCGTTAAAAGAAAAACTTGAAAAAGTCCTGATTGGCGACCCGAATGATGAAACAATCAGGATGGGTTCTCTCGCGGATATAGCACAGGTTGGTGAAGTAAACAAAAATGTGGACCTGCTTAAAGAGGAAACTGAAGTTGTGTTTGAGGCAAATAGCGGAGCCGGTAAAAATTATACAAAAGGTGCATTCTATGATCCAATACTGTTATTGTCAAAAACACCCCTCGATGCTGTCATACCTCATGAAGTTGAAGCTTTTGGACCGGTAAATACAATAATGCCCTACGATTCCATAAATGATGCTATTTTAATAGCCAACAAGGGAGGCGGTAGTTTGGTGGCATCGATATTTACAGCCGATGATGCAATCGCTCGCGAGTTGACGCTTGGTATCGCTCCTTATCACGGCAGGATAATGATTATCAACAAAAATTCTGCTAAGGAATCCACTGGTCATGGCTCCCCTTTACCGCACCTTACTCATGGCGGACCAGGCAGAGCGGGCGGCGGCGAAGAAATGGGAGGTATCAGAGGAGTATTGAAGTACATGCAGAGAACAGCCTTGCAGGGACATCCAACTACACTGAGCAATGTTACAAATAAATGGCTTCACGGCGCGGAATTAAAAGAAGACCGTATCCACCCGTTCAGAAAATATTTTGATGAACTTGTAATCGGGGAAACTCTGGTTACTCATCGCCGCACTATTACCGAAGCCGATATTATAAATTTTGCCGGCATCTCGGGAGATTTTTTCTATGCCCACACTGACGATATGGGCGTAAAGGATTCATTTTTTGAAAGACGGGTTGCGCACGGGTATTTTATACTTTCTGCTGCCGCAGGTCTGTTTGTGCATCCGGCGCCGGGTCCGGTTCTGGCAAATTACGGGTTGGAGAATTTAAGGTTTACCAAACCTGTCTACCCTGGTGATACAATTTACGTGCGTTTAACGTGTAAACAAAAAACCGAAAAAGAACAGCGGGAAGATGAGCCGGCACAGGGTGTAGTTGAGTGGGATGTTGAGGTATTTAATCAGGAAAATGAAACAGTTGCTGTTTATTCCATACTCACACTTGTAAAAAAAAGTAATTAAAATTAAATATGATGAAATGGAAGAATAGTCTGGCAACTCAACATTGATGTAAAAATGATACTAACTGGTTTGTAAGGAAATTTTGCAACCAGGCAAATACTGGTTGCGCAATATCAGCTTCAATGTTTAATTGATTTACCTCTGGTGCTGTCATGCCGTTCATTGCATAACAGCACGCGTTTTTTTAATTATAAATGCTACTGACAACTTCAATTTAATTTGAGCAATATGCACTGAAAAAAACTCCAATAGTGGTCTTATCACTTTTCAGGCGTTACGACTAAAGAGGAGAGAGCACATCAATCTTTTAATAAATTTTGCATAACTTCTTCTAATTGAGAAACTGCAATTTTTTTAGAAAGAATCTTTTTATCCTTATCCAGCAGGTATAGTTGAGGTGAGAATTTTATATCATAAAGCTTCATTACCTCAACAATTTTATACGGGTCCGCAGTATTTGTCCAGGATGTTAAATTTTTTGCCTCAATAAATTCCCAGTTTTTTTTCACATCGTCCCCAAGCGCGGTACAAACGGTAAAAACTTTAAGCCCATCTTTAGCATATATATTCTGAATTAATTTCAATTCCGGAATTTGTTCAACACATTTCTTGCAATTTTCTCTCCAGAAGTATAAAACTGTATATTTTGCATCAAATTTATGCAGGTTTACATCTGCGCCAGATTGTCCTTGAAGGGTAAAATCGGGAGCTATTTTACCTACTAAAAGAGGCTCCAGCGTTTTCCCGTTATTAACTATTTTTTCAAGTTCATCTTTGTCTGACCAGGGAGCCAACCCCTTGGCATAATAGTTTAACGCAATATGGACGTAAACAGCATCCATTCCAATATATTTTGATTTTGCGTATTTGTTGAGGAAATGAATTAAATAATACTTAAACGTTTCTCCATCCGGATTTAGCAGGGACAGGAAATAGTCAATAGATTGAATTAATGAGTCTGGTTGCTGAACTGTTAACTTTTCTATATAATAATTAATCTTGTTGAAAAGAAAAGAGGTTCTCAGAAGTCCAGGATTGCTGAAATCTGTTTTATCAAAATAATGCTCACGATAATAGTAATATTGTTTTAGTTGTACTTCCGCCTCATCACCCTCAAACTTGGGTATGGTAATATTTTGTTGAGCCTTAAGTATTGATGACAAAAAAGATGTGGGATTTTCACTAATTAATTTGTCTAGTCTGGCGGTTACTTCATCATCTATTGCCATCAGATTTTGATCAATTTCCGCGGCTCTCTCCTGGTTAGCAGATTCTTTTTCCAGTTGCAGTTGTTCAACAATTTTTCTTTTTTCACCTAAAAATTGAATGTAAGAATAAAACAATCTGTTTTGCGGTGCTTCTCCAAATATTTCAACATTTCCCGCGAGGTCATCAATTTCAGTCCTAATTGAAAAATTCTGTTCATTTTTATCTATTAAAACTTCAAAATAGTTGTTATTGGGTGGAGTGACAATCATGTACATGCCAGCCGGAAGTGCCTCTTCACCCTTGAACACAAAATTTTTATCAGCGCCGGCATATACTGTATCTTTTACATATTGGTTATTCCCATAATGGTAAGCTAAATAAAGCTCATCCTGCTCAAATCCTTCAATTTTTACTTCTATCCTGTATCCGGAAGCAAATACTCCCGAACTAACACATATTAACACAAAAACAAAAAAAAGAAAATATTTTTGTCTTTCAGAATTCATTTAAAATTTCCTCAAATTGTTAGTAAAACATATAATATAAATATTTAGAATTAGAATATTCGTTATTTAAGGAAAAAAGGATTTGGAAACAAGTCATAAAATCCGAATTAAATTTAATACCTTAGAGTATCTGAACAATGGACTAAGTTACAACTTGAAATAGCGGTGCAATCCGATCAAAAAATCGAGAAAACATTCGGTTTTAAGTGGCTTGCATGTTGCTGCAGGAATTATGGCTGTATATATTTTTCTACTGATTTTTTTACAATATTGTAACCTGAGTAGGACACCGTCTGCCGGATATTATTCAGGGGAGCTGAACTCCCCTGTTTATTCTCAAAAATCTCGCCTCATTATTTCATTAGGATCATCTTCTTAACACTTACAAAATTGCCGGCTTGAATTTTATAAAAATATACCCCTGATGTAAGATTTTGTGCGTTAAAATCTACTTCATAATTACCGGCATTAATCTCCCTATCCAGCAATGTTATTATTTTTTCGCCTGTAATGCTGTAAATAGTAAGCTTAACATGATTTGATGAATTTATTGTGAACGATATTTTTGTAGAAGGGTTAAACGGATTAGGATAATTTTGACTAAGCTCAAAATTTTCCGGTGAACTATTTTTAACTTCCCTGAAACTCGTCACTTGAACCTGGGGGCGATACCAAGCCGCATCATTTCTGGTTGCTGCAAGAAGATACTTACCGCTTGACAAAATGCTGGTTGCATTCCTTTGACCGTAACCATCGTAAAACTGATTCCAGGTTTCGCCATCATCGTGAGAAATATAAAATCCAAATTTGGAAGCAGCAATTAGAGATTCCTGAATATGCAGAAATTGTTCAACCTGACCAATTACTTCCGCATCTTCTGAGTTAACCCAGTTTGCGCCCATATCATCGGTGTAATACATTTTCGAATCGTTAAAATCCCCTGCCCAGGCAACTACTCTGTCACCAATAGGGATAAACTCATAAAAGTTGGGGCTGGATATTAATCCATTATTCTGGTATGCAGTCCAGGAATCCCCTTCATCGGTCGATTCAAGCAGATTTGTGCCGGCAGCAATTACCAATTTTGCCGGAGTACCTCTTAACATCGCAATATAATCAGAACCGGCATTTTTCGCTGTCCAATTATCACCAAAATCATCAGAGATAAGGAGTTGTTGCTCACCTCCGCTGCTTCCGGTAATATATAATTTATTATCAACTCCAAGTATGTTACCCAAAGAAAAACCATTGGGAAGTTTGGATGAAATATTTTCCCAATTTGTACCGAGGTCGCTTGTCCGATAAAGATTTGAATAATCGTAAGCATAAAGATTAACACCAGCTGTATGGAGTTGTGAAATGGTACGGTCGGGATTAGGGCTGTTCATCTCCTCCCACTCAGAAGGATAAACAGTAGATTTTCCAAGTCCTGTGGCGGTACTTACGACCCAGTTACCCTGCACGAAAGCCTGTGCCTGGATATATCCATTGTACCTTAAACCTTCACTGGCGTCAGTCCACGTGTCACCATTATCAGTACTCTTGAAAATTCCGGAAGTTGTTCCCGCGATCATCATTCCGGAATTAACCGCAAAACCTTCTGATGTTTGCAGCATGGGGTAAGGGGTGTCATTCCCGATTTTTGCCCATGTTTCCCCAGCATCGGTTGAGTGGTAAATCCTCGGGAACTCTGCCGCAGCATCTTTTGCGGCGATAGCAAAAAACTCTCCGTTTAATTCGTCACAACTTTTCAGTACCCAATCCTGATCAATTCCACTCATTGCAACTTCAGTCCAATTTTCGCCATTATCGGTTGACTCAAGCAATTTGCTCTCGAGAAAGGAAAAATAAAATGCTCTGAGCGTGTTACCGCTGGTAAAAAAATAATCCAACATTTCAAACTGAGGCAGCCCGTTACCGGTTGCTTTAGTAAAATTCACACCAGAATCTGATGAGTAGTACAAGCCATCTGTAGTTGAGACAAATATTTTTCCGTCAAATTCTATCATGGCGCCGGTTTGACTTGCAGCATCAAGCCCGACGCAAGCGTCGAAATTTGCCCCCTGATTAGTTGAATAAAAGAGGGGTGGACCATTAAAATCAATTCCACTTGCAAACCAAACGTTCGAGACCACACTAATCGAATAAAAATTTATATCGGGTAAGTCCGGAACTTTTATCCATGAGCTCCCCCCATCCCTGCTGCGAAAAACCCCTTTTCCATCACCACCCGACTGTCCGGCGGCAAGTACCACAGCCTCAACAGCAAAAACATCTTCTATAATAACATCACCCGGAACACCGGTGTAAGTATACTCCCATTCTTCGTTTGTAGAATTCCATTTTGCAATTCGTGCTGAATCGGTTAGCGCGTATGCGTCAACTTCATCAAGATGCATAATTTTTGCTGTTCCCCTGGGTCCGTACATCTGCTCCCATTGTGCAAATACAGACCCGAATAAAACAATTGATAATATTAATAGAATAGATATCAACCTCATGACTTTTCCTTACGTTATTTGACTGTTTTATTTTAAACTTCAATAATTTGTTTCAATTTTAACTATACGATACTTAACTATACCTGAAGTCGCTATTCGGCATATGCCCTATTTTCTCATTCATATTGTTAAGATATTATCATAGTTGTTACGAAAAACCCGTTTTAAAAAAAGTGTATTTTATTGATGGGATAGCAACAACAAGGTACATCCTGACCAATATGTTAAATTGCAGAAATCATCGTAAAAATCTTTACTACAAATGTTGCGGAGGCGCTGCACGGGTAGTTGGCTTGCAGCAAAAATAAATTGTAGTTTCGCTATAATTGCCGTCCGAAAAAGATGGCTTTCCAAGATAAGGTTTTTAACAAAAAAGGCTAAGTCGAACTAAAAATCGCCTATTGAACTTTGCAATTTTTCACTCTATTTTGATTGTAGAATTGACATTTTTAATTAACTTATCAGCCTACTTAAACAAACTAATTTGCGGTCTTACTTAATTTTAACACAGAAGAAGTAAATGTTTGATAATACATCTTTCAAAAAATTATTTTAAGTGTTAGATTTTCGGAAAAATCCTCTTATGCATGATTGGTTTAGTGTTTAAAAAATGAAGGTATTATGAAGAAAACAATTTGTTATTTAGCATGGGCTTGTGTTGTAGCTTTCACTATTCCAAGTTTGATCATCGGGCAGGACGGTAATTTGAAAAGGCAAATTGAGTCCGTAATTGAAGGTGAAAATGCCAAAATCGGAGTTGCCATTCAGTTTTTTGAATCGGGAGAAATTATTACGGTCAATGACGAAAATTGTTATCCGATGCAAAGTGTTTATAAATTCCCTCTCGCATTGGCAGTACTTCACGAAGTAGATTCCGGGAATTATTCTCTTGAGCAAAAGCTTCATGTTACAAAAGAGGATTTACTTCCAAATACATGGAGCCCTTTACGAGATAAATATCCCGGGGGAAATGTAGACGTTTCATTACGAGAATTAATTAGTTATACAGTTGGACAAAGCGATAACAATGGTTGTGACATTTTATTCAGGTTGCTTGGAGGTCCTAATAAAGTTGATGAATATGTGAAAAATTTGGGGATTGAAAAAATCCATATTGTGGCCACCGAAGAAGAAATGCACGCAGACTGGGAAGTTCAGTATAAAAATTGTTCAACACCATCTGCCATGTTGCAGGTATTACAACAGTTCTACCAGGGAAATATCTTGAGTGAATCCTCCTATAAGTTTTTATGGGGTGTAATGACAGAGAGAAGATTTGGATTAAGAAGAATTATGGGTGTGCTTCCGGAGGATGTAACAGTTGCACATAAAACAGGAACTTCAGGCAGTAACGAATTTGGACTGGCTGCAGCCACTAATGATGTTGGAATTGTTGTTCCAACTGAAGGAAAAGATTTCGCGATAGTAGTATATGTAAGTGATTCAAAAGAAAATGAAATTGTAAGTGAAAAGATAATTTCAGAGATAGCGAAGTTGACATTTGATTATTCTAAAAACTAAAGGAACCACCTAACTACCGCGACAAGCGGCTGTGTTCGGGTAAATTCACCAATATGTTGTTCTAGTAGGTCCGGTTTACCCTCAAAATTAACTGAGTGAATACCGGGACTTGATTTACTACGATTTTGGTTCAACTATTTATTACAATTTTTGACATGTTAAAATTGTAATTTTACTTTTTTCCTGATTAATAATTGATATAGTGGGATTATTTGCTGAATGTTATACTGGCTATTTGACCCTTCTATTGCAAATCTAAAAATGTGTTTTTCAAGGGTGAAGCCGATGATAAAATTTATAAAAACAAACAATACCGACACCATCAACCGATTAAGGTCCGAACTTTATAAACAGCTAACAGCACCCACTGATGCAATGTGGGAACAGTTATATATTGCTTCATCTCAACATTACATAATTCAGGCTGGCGACAGTATTTTAGGCTTCTGTTGCATAAATGGCGAAGGTTGTTTGATGCAGATATTTCTTGAACAAAAATATTATGCGAAAATGATTGAGGTAGTTGAAGAGTTAATTAAATCTGAAATGATTAACTCGGCTAGCTTGAGTTCAAATGAACCAATTGGGTTTAATGCTTCTCTTTTCCATTCCAAATCAAATAAGCCAAATACTTTCTGTTTTGAGCATTTAAACACATTTATGGCTGTAAATTCAACAATTGATTTAGAACTTGCATCTGTTGATGATATTCCTGCCATTAAATCATTTTACAAGGAGCAGGTAGGAATGGATGATACTTTTGGCTACACGGAAAACCTGGTGAAAAGAAAAGAATTATTTATTGTCAGGGAATCAGGTATGATAATTTCTGTAAGTGAACGTAGGATGAGTGATTCACAACCCGATATTGCTGACTTAGGAATTATCGTGCACATGGACTATCAAGGTAGGAGTATCGCAACACAAGCAATGCAACTACAAGTAAATAATGTACTGAAATTAAATAGAAAACCAATCTGTTCAACTACTTGCGAAAATATTGCATCTAGAAAAGTAATTGAGAATTCTGGTTTTTATTGCTCAAATATTATTTTTGACTTTTGTTTTAATAACAGCTAAAAAATCATCAAAATTCATTAGCTCTAAGGTGCACGAGGCTCATGGAAATATCGCGAACCATAAAGTCATTCCTGATAACTTTTTGCATAAACAATTCGAACTAATAGATTTGTGAAATTTCAAAGCATATCACGTGGGTATCCTAAATACAGATTCCGGCTATTGATTGTTAGACACGGAAGTATTATTTTAAATATGGGTTTTTGATAAGGATTCGTGATTATTTATTGTGAAAATTTTGTATTTCCAAGAATTTAATACAACTGGTCATTAAGCTTGTAAACAAAATATTATTCGAAATCCTGGTGATCATGAGAATTATTCATTCCGATAAATAAGAAACTATTTTCTAACGGAATTGAGCGATTCGTGTCATCATTCTGGTTCATTAGTCAGAAGAATAAAGAGTTTACAGGAGTAAACTTCTGTAACATTAGCATTCTTGCTTACCCTCGAACCTTAATATAAGACATGGATGTCGCTTGATGCTGGAAAGTCTTAAAAATAAAATTGTTTAAAAAGGTGATAAAAATGAAAAAAACAGATGTTTTGATTATCGGTGGAAGTGCTGCCGGTATGGTGACCGCTGTGACAGGCAAATCTCATTGGCAAAAAAAGGAATTTATTCTTGTTAAAAAACAAAAGGAAATGATGGTCCCTTGTGGTATTCCTTACATATTTGGAACACTCGAAAGTACTGAAAAAAATCTGATGCCTGTTGATGCGGCACTCCAGAAATGCGGCGTAACATCGCTTGTTGATGAAGCAGTAGAAATAAAAACTGACAACAAGGAAGTTGTATTCGCCAGCGGCGAGAAAATCAGCTATGAAAAACTCGTGATTGCAACAGGTTCAACCCCAATGAAACCCAAATGGTTGAAAGGAGCTGATCTGGAAAACGTCTTTGTAGTACCCAAGGATAAAGTATATCTTGATGAAATGAGAATTAAGCTCGCTAAAGCTAAACGTATTGCCGTGATTGGTGCTGGCTTTATCGGAGTTGAGCTTTCTGATGAACTTGCCAAACATGGCTTCGAGGTGACCCTTATCGAGAAAATGCCCAGCATTCTAAACCTTGCTTTTGATGTTGAAGTTGCTGAAAATATTCATGAATTGCTCACAGGCAGAGGGATCAATGTTATCACGGGCAAGGGAATAAATAAAGTGATTGGAAGCAGTAAAGTGGAAGCTATCGAACTCGAAGATGGCACCCAGATGGACATGGATGCAGTTGTGTTATCAATTGGATATAAGCCGAATAGTGAACTGGCAAAAAAATCGGGAGTATATGTTGACGAAGGTGGTTTTATTGCAGTTGATGAGTACATGAGGACGCATACAAAGGATGTATTTGCGGTTGGAGATTGCGCTCAGAAGCGTGATTTTGTAACCAGGAGCAGGGTTGCAACGATGCTCGCATCTACAGCCTGTGCTGAAGCCAGAATTTGTGGAATGAATTTATTCAATTTGAATGTTGTAAAAACCTTTAGCGGAACTATCGCAATTTATTCAACTGCTATTGGTAATACTGGCTTTGGTACTGCCGGTGTCACTGAACAAAGGGCTGAAATGGAAGGGCTCGCCACTGTCACGGGAATATTTGAGGGGATGAATCGTCATCCGGGGAATTTACCCGATGCTCACAAGCAAATAGTAAAACTTGTAGCTGCTAAAAACTCCGGTGTCATAATTGGTGGAGAAGTAATAGGTGGCCTGGAAGCTGGAGAGTTAACGAATGTTATTGGATTGGCAATACAAAATCGCATGAATGTTAATTCATTTTTAACAATGCAAATTGGCACACACCCATGTTTGACAGCTTCTCCGGCAGCATATCCATTGATAAAAGCGGCTGAGATTATTGCAAAAAAAATATTGAATAATATGAGAGAAGTTTAGCACCAGAGCATGCCTTGACTGAACTGAGCTTTCAACAATAATACTGTTCACAAAGCCATGGCATGCTG
>Ga0209692_10005856_pt1 | contig 10360 bp, 5 predicted proteins | sample tdDd472_FD_187129 | JGI IMG/M metagenome (GOLD analysis project Ga0209692, IMG submission 187129) | Marine sediment microbial communities from the Atlantic coast under amendment with organic carbon and nitrate - tdDd47.2 (SPAdes)... | ecosystem: Environmental > Aquatic > Marine > Coastal >...
CAAGACCGGCAGCCAGCCGACCTCCAGTTCGAGGCCGTTGTAGCAGAGCAGGTCGGCCTTCCCGAGCTTGCGGGCCAGCGAGGGCTTGGCCGGCAGAAAATGAGGGTCGCGCTCGCCCGGGCAGAGCACCGAAACCTCCACACGGTCACCGCCCACCTCGGTGGCCAGCCAGCCGAGATCAGAGGTGGTGCAGACCACTTTCATGGGTCCGGCCCCGGCCCCGGCAACCAGCAACGTCGCCAGGAGACATCCTGTCAGCAGTAATCTCATGACCACCTCCTAGTAGCGATGGGCCGGATGGGACCCGATGGTGAAGTTGACCTGCAGGGAGTAGAGCCAATCGTCCTGGTCGCCGACCATATCATCATAGCGTGCCGCTTCCAGGCGCACCGCAGAGAACTCACTCGGCACCCAGGTGAGGTTGGCCTTGTACTCGGCCACTTCCTCCCATTGCCCAAAGCCTTCGTGGCCATGTTCTTCATCGGCCTCGTCCTCCTCGGCCGGCAGATCACGGTCGAGCCAGCCGGCCCCCAGGCCCAGCCACCAGGTCCGGGCGAAGCGATACTGAGCGATGGCATACCAGCCCAGGGGACTCCCGGCGCCCTCTTCAGGTCTCGGGATCACCACTTCACCGGTCAGGTTGAAAGCCGGGCCCTGACTGCTGGATGCTGATACCCACTTGTAGGTCACATCGGCGCCGTAGATGGAGAGGTCGCCCTTCAGGGGATCTTCATCCTCATGCAGCATGAGATAGGTCGGGGACAGGGGTCCGTAGAGCCATGAGCCCGAGATCTCCAGGGTCGAATTGTCGGAAAGGTCGACAATGTTCTCGAGGCGGGCACCGAAGGCGAGATCACGGGAGCTCCCGTCGAAGATCTCCGACGCGCCATCCACAGCGTAAGCCGACAGGTCCATGTACCAGGGGACCGGCAGAGCATGGGCGGCCCGCACTCCGACCTCGGACAACGAGTGATCCCCCAGGAAAGTACTCACCGCCACCGGAGCATCGACGAAGGCGTACTCATGGGTGTGAAGCGGAACGTGCTTGCCGTAGGGCAGGTAGTCCTTGCCCAGTCGCAGGGCCCAGCCTCCCGGGAGCGCCGTGCCGTCGACATAGGCTTGCTCGAGGTCGCCGGCGTAGCCACCGTGGCTGTCGCCACCTTCCTCCTCATGCTCGTGGTCATGCTCGGGATGAATGGCGAAGGTGAGGTTCGCCTTCCAGTAGGGATCGACGATGGAAGTGAAACGGACCTCCGCTTCCTGCAAATCAATCCCGTTGACCGAGGAGTCGGTGGACTGGTCGGCCACGCGGCCCAGCAGGAGGCCATTGACACTGATGGCCGGGTTGAACTTGTTGGACACGCCGGTGGCGGTACTGGACTGGGCGCTGGCCAAGGGGGCCACGAGAACGGTCAGCAGGGATGCGATGCAAAAACAACGAACGGGATGCATGGTTATTGCCTCCAGGTGGATATGTCATCTAGTCTAAGGAAGATGCAGCGTCAGGCGCTGGGTCCGGGAGGCGCTCGGCAGGCTGTTTGAGTGGGCGCAAGACTGCGAACGAGTGGATCGGCAGCCACCAACAAAGCTCGTTGGCTGACCAGGGTCGGCGCCGTCCAGACGTCCTCCAGGCTGGCCCATGCCGACATGAAATGCAGGCAGAGGAAGCAGTCGTCCATGAATCCGTGATCATGGTGGTCACAGACCAGGTGGGCATCGGTCAATAGACCGATCCCGATCAGGGCGATGGCCGCCAGTAGCAGGCCAACGCGACATCTCATGTCGACTCGAGTGCTCATGGCCCCACAGGCTAAGGGCATTCCCTATCAACGCAACACTGTTGCAGGAGATAACCATGCAAAGCTACCGCCAGGAACTCTGGTTCGACATCGCTACCCGCCGCGAGTTTCGCAACATCACGCCCCAGGTCGAGAACTGCCTGGCCGAGAGCGGGATCACCGAAGGCCTGGTGCTTGTGAACGCCATGCACATTACAGCCTCCGTCTTCATCAACGACGATGAATCCGGCCTGCACCACGACTACGAGCAATGGCTGGAAGGCCTGGCCCCCCACGCTCCCATCGACCGCTACCACCATAATCGCACCGGCGAGGATAACGGCGACGCCCACCTCAAGCGTCAGGTCATGGGTCGCGAGGTCGTGGTGGCCGTCACCAACGGACAGCTGGATTTCGGTCCCTGGGAACAGATTTTCTATGGGGAGTTCGACGGGCGGAGGCGCAAACGCGTGCTGGTGAAGATCATCGGTGAGTAGAAATAGAGGGCCCTGCTCAGGGAGCAGGGCCCTCATCTATTCCATCTCCGACTAGCGGAGAATTAACGCACCAGCACCATGGACTTCACACTCTGCAGGCCACCGGCCTCCAGGCGAGCGAAGTAGGTTCCGCTGGCCACCGACCGGCCACTGTGATCACGGCCGTCCCACAGCACCTGCTGCGGACCGGCACCGCGTACACCGTCGACCAGACTGCGAACCAGGCGGCCCTGGATGTCGTACAGACCCAGGCGTACATGCTCGCTAGCCGGCAAGCTGAAGTGCACCATGGTCTGGGGGTTGAATGGGTTGGGCACCGCACCATGCAGGGCGAAGGCGCTGGGCGTCTCCACCGCGGAAACCGTGCCCACCACCATCTGGACAAGCACCGGCACCGAAGGGCTGTTCGGGTCGTTGCTGTTCAGGGTCAGTTCGGTGGTGTGGCTACCCTCGGCCAGACCGCTGGCGTCGAAGGACAGGGTGACCTCGGCGAAGCCGGCCGGAACCAGGGTGCCGCTACCGGGCGCCAGGCTCAACCAGTTGGCCGTCTCGTCCAGGGACCAGTCGAGGTCCTCCACGCCCTGGTTCTGCACCAGGAGGGTGGCCTCGGCGGTGCCGTTGGTCGGCACGTCCACGGACATGGTCCAGGGGCAGGCCACGGCGCGGGGCGCCGCTTCCTCGCCACCAGGCAGAATCACGAGGTCCACCAGGCCGTGGTCACCGGAACCACCGCCACTTGCGGTGGAGAAGCGCCAGCGGAAGGCATGAGTACCAGCCGCAGCCTCGTAGACGTACTGGGTCCACTGGTTCACGTCTTCCCAGGTCTCGATGGTGGCGAAGCCATCCCAGAAGGCCATGGTGCCACCACTACCGGTGGTGCGGATCCAGAAACTCACCGGGCCGGCCTCAGCCAGCTCGACGTCGAGGATGAGCTGACTGGTCGACCCGCCACCCATGGCACCGCTCTTGGCGGCGAAACGACCCTCGTGGGGGTTATCCTCGGTGGTGGTCCAGTCGGCACCGGAGAAACGCCACTCCATGGAGTTGAAGTCGCCGGACTCGAAGCCGTCCTCGGGACTGTTGCGCAGGTAGAGATCGCAGTCCATGTCGGCCGTGGCCGGGAAGTTCTGGACCACCGAACCCACGGCGGAGACCGAGGCGCGGATGGTGTAGCTGTCGGCGCGGGGCGCACTGATGGCGAACCGGCCATCGGTCCCGGTGACCACCACATCCAGGGGTGTCCCATCGACGATGACGGTGGCGCCCTCGATGGGGTTCTCGCCGGGGACTGTGGTCCCGGGAGCGTGTACGGTTCCCGCCAGGATCACCTGGGGCAACAGCGTCATGCCCACCATGGGGTTGAGTTCCTCACCAGCAACTACCTCGTAGTTCTCCGACACGTCCCCGTAACCGAAGACCGAGAAATTCAAGGTCAGGGCACCGGCCGGAGCGTTCACCCGGAAGGCACCCATCTCATCGGTGGTCGTCCGCTGCTGCGAACCCTCGATGGCCACGTCGACACCCATGAGGGGATCGCCGCTATCATCATCGATCACGGTGCCGACCACGAGACCGTAGCCGGACATGGCGGCCAGAACGGCCTCGTAAGCATCGATGAAACCATGACCGTAGTTGTTGTCCTCACCGGCGGCGCCCAGATCGAGAGCGGTGTCCATGAGGATCTGCTTGATGGTGATCACGTCGAGGTCGGGGTTGGCCGAGCGCATGAGCGCCACCACGCCGGCCACATGGGGCGTGGCCATGCTGGTGCCGCCCATATAGGTGTATCCGCCACCGGGAATCGAGCTGTAGATGTTGCCGCCGGGGGCCACGACCTCAGGCTTGATGCGCAGTTCTTCCGGTCCACAGTTGGGGCCGGCGGGACCGCGGCTAGAGAAGGGGCTGATGTTGTAGGGCGGGTAGTAGTTGGTGCTGCCGACGCTGAAGCTATCGTAAGCCGTGGTCGCGCGGTCGGCAGGGGAGCGCACGGTGCTGCCGTACGGGCCCTCGTTACCAGTGGCCCAGACGTGGACCATGCCGGCGGCCTCGGCGGCGTCGATGGCCTCCCACCAGGCACTGTAGCAATCGGGGTAACCGAAGCTCTCGTTGACGCCCCAGCTGTGGTTCACCGCATCGGGCACGTCGTCGGTGGTCGAGGGGTCGCCGTCGGGATCCATCAGCCACTGCATGGCGGTCAGGAACTTGCCGCCCAGGTTGCCGCCGATAATGACATTGGACGCGATCCACTTGGCGCGGGGAGCCACGCCGATGGTGTCGTCGGGAGCCACACCGATCATGGTGCCCATGGTGTGGGTGCCGTGGTTGCTGCCATCGTAGGGGAAGCTGGTCGAACCGCTGAGGTCGAGCCAGCAGGCTTCGGCCGGCGCCGAGTGGCCACGCCAGGAGCCATAGAGGGCCGGGTGGTTGCCGTCGACACCGGTGTCGAAGTTACAAACCAATGCGCCTTCACCATTGACACCCAGGTCACTCCAGACCCGGCGGGCGCCCACGTTGACCACACCAGGCGTGATGCCGATGCCATTCGCGTCCTTGTTCTGGTCAGGCAGTTCACGGTTCACGGGTTCGATGAGTTCGATGGCGAGCGGAGCCTCGACCACATCGATGTCGTCCCGCAGCGCCAGGTCACGAATGGCCTCTTCACTACCAGTGACGAATACGCAGTTGACGACCCAGAAGGATTCGTATGAGTTGATTTCACCCAACTGCTGCCGGACCTCGAGGTCGGCCAGCAGGGAAGCCTGGGTGGCGTTGGCCCGGTCCATCAGTGAGTTCATCACCGTGGCATGGCGCGAGGCGCGGGTCGTGCCGGCCTCGTAGAGTTGGATATCCAGGGCCTTGATGGCGACGCGGTCCTTGAGGACCAGCATGGCCTCCACGGTGTCACCCGCCGACTTCATCGACAGGTACTCTTCCATGGTGGGCGTGAGATTTCCGGCAAAAACAGCGCTGCTCAGGATCATGATGAGCAGACAGGACAGAAGTATTGGGAGCTTGATTCGCATTGCATCCTCTTAACGGTGGGGGTCAGGGGCGACGATGCTGTCTTGGCATGAAGGTGTCAGTTGAACCGCAAAATCATACCAAAATTAAGGGTTTTCTGCAATATCAACTTTCCGCAAGTACGCCGGCGGCCCCATGAGGCCACCGGCGTACATGACGTAAGTCATTGCCGGCTCTAGCGAACCAGAACCATGGATTTGACTGTTGCGTCGCCACCACTGCGGAGACGCGCGAAATAGGTACCCGAGGCCACGGAGCGGCCGGCGTCGTCGCGACCATCCCAGCGGGCCTGGTTGGCTCCACTCGAACGGACGCCGTCGACCAGCGACCGGACCAGGCGACCCTGGATGTCGTACAGACGCAGATCCACGTGGCCACTCGCCGGCAACGAATAGTGGATCGTGGTCTGGGGATTGAACGGGTTGGGCACGGCACCCTGCAGGCCGAAGGCCACGGGCGTATCGCCCACTGACGTGGTGCCGTCACCCACGGTCAGGGAGACGGGAATCACCATCGAGGGCATGTCGCCGTCGTTGCTGCTGAAGGTCAGGGTGGCCAGGTAGGTGTCCAGAGCCAGACCGGTGCTGTCGAAGTAGACGTCGACGTTCACGGTCTCGTTGGCACCGACCACACCGGACAGGGGCGCGTAATCGAGCCACGGCACCTGGCTACCAGCGGAGATCTGGATGGCCATGTTCTCCTCGAGGTAAGCGCCGTTGTAGACAATCTGCAGACCGTCGGTACCGGTGGCGTTCTCGATGCCCACGGTGCAGTCCGTGACGTCGGACAGCTCCTGGTACTGCATGACGATCAGGCCGCTGGCGTAGACCATCACCTGGAAGGTGTAGTTCCCTTCATCATAGTAATGGGGCACGTTGTCCCACTGCACGATGTAGCGCGCGTTGGCGGCATCGTAGTAACGGTAGATGTCGCCGCCGGCGCTCGGGTTCAGGTCGTCCCACATGGGGCAGACCATGAGGTTGGGCTGATCGGTGTTGGGCAGCGGCTGGTTGGTGTAGGGGTCCTCGTTGGTGTCCTGGAAGGTGATGAAGCCGTTGGTGCAGATGCTCAACGCGCTGTAAACACCATCGTAGTAGGAGAACGGGAAGCCCATGTTGAACGGACCATAGGTCTCATCATCAGAGTTGCCCACGGTCTCGCCCAGGCCACTGATGTCGAACCAGTTGTACATCGGGCCACCGGGCTCGTTACTGTCGATCCACACATAGCCGAAGTTGTCCGGACCACCGTAACCGGTGACGGGCGACTGGCCAGCGCGCGGGTCGACTTCATCCTTGGCCAGTTCGATGGTTGGCTGCGGCGTCACGACCGGAGCCGTGCGCACCATGCTGCCCTCCTCGGCGGCCAGGCGCCACACCAGGGGATCGGCGCCGTGGTTGGTCACCACGAGCTGACGGGTGGTCTGCTGGTCGGCGGGCATGGTCACGTCGAAGGCCTCAGGGGAGACCTCGGCATGGGCGCCCAAGGGCAGCAGGTAGAAGTCGAGGGTCATGGCAGCCTGCATGTCCACGGTCTCGGTCACACGACCGACCATGTCGACACTCGCCTGCACGTCGTAGACCAGGCCCGTGGGCAGGTCCAGGGAGTAGTTGCCGTAGAGATCGGCGACGACCGCATCCACGGGCACGTCCAGGGCCTCGACCACGGCGCCGGCGGCGACTTCACCACTGGGCAGGTAGACGATACCGGACAGGGCCACCACGGGGGCGGGATCCAGGTAGAAGGTCTCGACGGTGGTCTCGTCCTCGACGATGGTCGCCGAGTAGTTGCCCTCGAGATAACCGAAACGCGTCACGACGAACTCGACCTCGCCCTCGGGCAGGGTCAGATCGAAGCGGCCATCGGCATCGGTAACGGAGGTCTGATAACCATCGACCACGGCGATCTGGGCACCCTCGACGGGCACGCCGGTGTCGGTGTTGACGAGGGTACCCTCGAGGTAGCCCAGGCCCTCGGCCACGGCCAGCACGGCCTCGTAGGCATCGAGGAAGCCATGGCCGTAATTGTTGTCCTCACCGGGCGACCCGAGATCGTCAGCGGTCTCCATGAGGATCTGCTTGATGGTAATCACGTCGAGGTTGGGATTGGCGGACCGCATGAGGGCCACCACTCCGGCCACGTGGGGTCCGGACATGGAAGTGCCGTCCCAGCCACCCTGATAGCCACCGTCTCTGGTGGAGCTGTAAATGTCGCTGCCGGGAGCGGAGATCTCGGGCTTGACGCGGTTTTCGGCCGGTCCACAGTTGGGACCCGCGGGTCCGCGGCTGGAGAAGCTGCTGATGGCGTAGGGAGCATAGTGCTGGGTCGAGCCCACGCTGAAGCAATTGTACAGGGTGGTGGCGCGGTCACCGGGCGACCGCAGGGACTGAGAGGTCGGGCCCTCGTTACCGGCGGACCAGCAGAGCACCACGCCCGCGGCCTCGCAGGCATCGATGGCGGCCCACCAGCGGCTGTCGCAATCGACGTAGCCGGAGAAGTTCTCGTTCACGCCCCAGGAGTTCTGCACCACGTCGGGCACGTCGTCCAGGGTCGAAGGATCGCCGTCGGGGTCGGTGAAGAACTCGAGGCAGTCGAGGATGTCGTTGTCGAAACCGGCGTTGGCACCCTGGTCGATGGCGTTGGCCGCGATCCAGAGGGAGCCGGGAGACACACCAACACTGTCGTCTTCGGCCAGGCCGGTCATGGTGCCGGTGGTATGCGTGCCGTGGCCGTGGTTATCCACGGGAGTCGTGGAGCCGTTGCCCAGGACGTCGAGCCAGCACTCTTCATGGGGCGCGAAGTTGCCGCGCCAGCGGTCGGCCAGGGCTTCATGGCTACCCATGACACCGGTGTCCAGCGAGCCGATGAGCGTGCCATCACCACGAATACCCAGTTCGTCCCACACGCGGCGAGCGCCGATGGCGACGATGCCGGGGGCGATGCCGATGCCACGATCACGGGACTTCACGGACTCGATCTTCTGGGGCTCGATGAGCTCGGGAACCAGGTCGATCTCGGCCAGAGACACGTCCTGGCGGGCGGCCAGGGCGCGAATGGCATCTTCCTCACCACGCACCATGACGGCGTTGATCAACCAGTAGGAGGTATAACCCTCGATCTGGCCCGCGTTCTTGCGAGCCTCGAGGTCGGCCAGCAGGGCACCCTGGGTGTCCTGGGCCTTCTCCTGCAGTGCGGTGACCACCTGGAAGTGGCGGCTGGCCAGGGTCGTCTGGGAGAAATGCATGTCGATGTCGAGTCCGACGATGTCGACCTGGTCATCGAGAATCAGCAGGGCCTTGTACTGGTTATCCGCAGACCGTTCGACCATCTGGGCCTCGAGTCCGGGAGAGATCTGACCAGCCTGGGCGAGGCCAGTCAGCAGCAAGGCAGACAGAATCAACAGCATCTTTATCATTCGCATGGACTTACCCTTTGGATAGGAGCGGACCATCAGCCACATGTAACCTGGTGGGGCACCAGGGGTCACCATGGGCACACGATTTCACGACTAATGATCTCATGAAGTTGTTACGTATTCATCACATGTGCGAAAAATTGACACTTAAAATCGTGTGATTCCTCCCATGACTGGAAGGGTCTGGCCACCATGATGACTCTCGTTGCCGGAGCCCCGAAACTCAGAGATCGACCGGATGAGGGGCGTAGACGACATCGGAGACCAGGAAATTCACCAGCACCTGCCGGGCCAGATCCTGGCTGATCCCTTCCTTGCCGAGGGCCTGGACGAATTCCTTGCCCTTGAAGGACTGGGCCTGACCCGCCAGCATCAGTCCTGCCCGCGCTTCAGGCCCGGGCTTGAGCGTGATGGGCTCACGGGCGCGAATGGTCAGGCGCAGACTCTCCACTCGTTGGGACCGACGCAGATTGCGGACCTCACGGGAGAAGGTCACATCCGGATTGACCACGAAGGCTGTCTGATTGAGGTCGGCCATGGCCAGGGGCGGCCTTGGAGCATTGTCCGCGTGGGCCAGGATGCATTCCAGCGAGGGGCGCGGGGCCAGCAACTCCACCAGGTGATGGCGGTCCATCTCGGGTAATTCCCGCACACGAGCCTGGAGTTCCGGCTGCCGGATGAGAGCCAGCGGATCCCAGTCGGCGGGTTCGGTCCAGGCGACGAAACGCAGCCCGGCCTGCCTGGCCAGAGCATGCAATCCCGGCACATCATAGGCCGTCTCGTTGACGTTGAGGAACCGATCGACGAACTCGGCATCCTGGGTGCCGATGCTCTTTTCCCAGCGAGTCCCGGGGAACAGATGATCTTCGGCGGTTTCCGCCAGCATGCGCGCCGGGTTCAAACGCTCGGCCAGGGGCATATCCTCGGGCAGCAGAACGCTGATGGCCTCGGCAAAGCGCGTCAGAGCTTGCCGCCCCAGGGTTCCGTAGACCATGAGCAGGATCACGCCATGGGGCGCCATGGCACCGGCCAGACCTCGAAGTCCGGCTTCCGGATCGGACAGGTGGTGGAGCACACCGCTGGAATAGATGACATCGAAACCACCCTCGGGAACTGTCAGTCCGTCGAGGGTCATCAGATCCCCGGTATCCAGGGTCACATTCTTCAGCTTGAGCTGCTCGACATGGGCTTGGGCGTGCTCCAGGGCGGTGCTGGAGATGTCGATTCCCGTGAACTGGACATCCGGCTGGATCGAAGCCGCCCCGGTGATCCCCAGCCCCCGGCCACACCCGGCATCGAGGGCCTGGATCTTGCGGCCCTTGGGACGGGCCAGAGCAACCCGGGAAAGCAAGTATCGGGCATCCCAACCGACACGGAGCACCGGAATCCCATCGGGGTAGGGAAAGCGATCGTACTGGTCGCGGACGGCAGCGGTGACGGGGTCCATGAATGTCTCCTCAGCTGATGGCCGGCGAGAATACGAGGCTCCGTATTGGCCCCCGAGTTTCCTCTATGTTAGGGTCCCATCGATCAATCCATTCCGCCACGACCAATCGGGAGGTCCCCCATGTTCAAGGACAAGCTCGTCTTCATCACCGGTGCCAGCAGCGGCATCGGGCGCGCCTGCGCCGAGGCCTTCGCCCGCCAGG
>Ga0209692_10005868_pt1 | contig 10345 bp, 5 predicted proteins | sample tdDd472_FD_187129 | JGI IMG/M metagenome (GOLD analysis project Ga0209692, IMG submission 187129) | Marine sediment microbial communities from the Atlantic coast under amendment with organic carbon and nitrate - tdDd47.2 (SPAdes)... | ecosystem: Environmental > Aquatic > Marine > Coastal >...
TGCACGAATGATACGATTTTGGAAACTAGCCATTCAATTCTCCCCAATGTCTTAGTTAATACTCGCGGAGCGTCCCACTGCCCATTAATTTCTATAGTCTTGCAGGGCTGTCTCAGTCAATCCGAAAAATAACCATTTTTGAGATTAACTGGCTGACTCAAAGGGAAAGGTACAGACTGTGGATTACATCCCTTAATTCACACTTTGCTGAAAATTATTCTGGCACAGCATATTGTTGGCTGTCAACTGCCAACCAGGGAGAAAGTGAGGTGAGGTAAAAAAATCCCCGCTCCCGAATGTTACGAGAGCGGGGAAGTGAGAGACGGCATGAAGAAGAAGAGAGCTTGTGACTCAAAACCATGCCGCTGAGCTGAAAGATAACTCCGAAAAAACGCAAAGACAAGAGGTCGAGAGTCGAATTTTTCGTTCATGTAAGGAAAAGGGGAGTTATTAAGATCGGCGGTGTGGCCAGACTAGGTCAAACAGAAGGCAGAGAAATTGATTCCGCCGGATAGCACCGTAGGTGTGCATAACCCGCTTTCTCGGTCCAGCGCAAAGTGTGGTAGCAGCTTCTTCAGGGGAAAGTGTGGATTAAAGTATGTAATCCACACTCCAGGGCACCAGCCTGGACTTCAGATGAATATGTTTACACTGAGCAGCGGCATTATGCAGGTATGGTGAGCATATCGAAAATTTTGACGCATAGTCTGAATTTAACATAAATAGCAATAATAGCGATTTATTGATCAGTATCGAAAACCACAGTATCTTGAAACTCACTCAAACTGAAAAAACTCAAGGCTGAATGGACAATCAGCCCTTTTCAATTATCCACTATCGCTCCACCACACTTCCCGGTATGAGCCTTTCTAAAGTCGACTTAGGACTGTAGTATTAACATTATCTCCTGCTTTGCTGAGGATGCCAAATGAATCATTGAGCATTGGAATCTATCGAGTCCACAGAAGGGACTTTTCAAATCAACTTCATTATCTTTCGCAAGTATGATAACGTTTCCTCTCCGTCAACAAGATCGGATCTTACCAAGATGAAATTGCTGCTTAATATCATCCTTATTTTAGTGACCTTTTTTTCCTGTTATATTGAAAATGTTTACCTTTCCCTTTTACCGCCTCGCCCGGGTGATGTGATTCCCTTTACGATTCGTTCCCAGCGGGATTTTAGCTTCGATCAGGAAAAGGCCCTTGGCGGCAAGCGAAAAATGGCTCTTTCGCAGTATGTTCCCTTGTATACCTATGTTCCAGATAGGATGGACGAAGCTAAAGAGAGAATAAGTTCTTTGATCAAGAAAGTATCCTCCCTGAAGCACAGGAAGTCTACTGCATGGAAAGAGCTTGCGAGATATCTACAAGATGAGTTTGGAGTGGAAGTTCACCGCAGAGATGCAGTCAAACTTTTACAGTACCGCAAGCTGGAGAGTACATTAGAAGGCATAATGACCGTCGAGGAATCGATTCTGCGCGGCAAAGTCGCAGAAGATTCAGAACCTTTTCAAGGAAAGAAAACTATCGAGGTTTTGTATCCTGAACCCACTGGCATTGTGGTCAATTCCACCAATGAGGTTATTACTCTAGAAACAGCGAAATTATTGCTGCAGGAGAAGGTCAATCAACTTTTCTGGCAGTTAAACAGTGATGTGTTGAATCTTCTTCTTGAAATATCTCTCACCACTCTTTTACCGAATTTGGAGTACGACCATACGGAAAATGACAAAAGAATTGAAAGTATCATTCAGCGATACCCTTTAAAGGTTATTACCTTCGGGCCCGGGGATACATTGGTGCCTTCACGTAAAGTTTTGGTTGAAGAAGATGTTCTTTTGCTCTCTGCCTATCAGGAAGTGGAGAAGAAAAACCTTTATGGAGAGGTACCTTGGATACTGACCGCTATACTCTTGATTGTGATATTCTATAACCTGTTACTCTCTAAGATCCTTGGTAGTGTCTGGCAGAAGAAGCCGCCTTACCATATACTCCTCGCATCGCTTATCATAACTATCTCTGTTTTGAAGGCGTGTCTTTTGTTAACCCCTCTTCCGATTGTTGTGGTTCCCTTTGCCTTTCTTCCTTTTCTTCTAATTCTTTTACAAAACGAGAGGACTTCTGCCGCCTGGACTACAGTGATAGGAGCAATGCTTGTATGTCTGTTTACCGGCCGCACCCTGGAGATCCTGCTCTTCTTCATTTTCGGTGGTTTGTCAGCAGTGCTGGTTACGTTCAAATTACGAAAGCGTATCCATATTCTTCTCCCTTCACTGGTTGTAGGGATTATCAATGCAGCAATTATTATGGCTTTCACAATGCACTGGGAATCCGTGGTTGGATTTTTTATGGGTTGGCAGAAAGTCGGAGCTGGCTCTCTAGAGGAAGTTCTTAACGCTACTTTACTGACTGGTATGGGATGGGCCTTTGTTGGAGGCATAGCAGCGGGCCCCTTTGCCCTCCTTGTTTTGCCACTCCTGGAATTGAGTTGGCATACTGCCTCAACATTTAGGCTTAATAAGTTTGCCGATCTGCAACACCCTTTATTGAGGGATCTTTTGACTAAGGCTCCAGCTACCTATCAACATACTATGGCGGTGGCATACCTCGCTCAGTCTGTTGGAGAAGCAATCGGGGCAAACACCCTTCTCCTAAGGATAGGAGCTTATTACCACGATATCGGGAAAATGGTAGATTCTAAGCTTTTTACGGAAAATCAATCCGACGGCGAGAACCCTCATGACGATCTAGGTTGGCAAGAGAGTGCCAACCTTATTATCAATCATGTGAAGTATGGCGAAAAGCTTGCTCGAGAGTTCGGAGTGCCAGATATTATTGTTGATTTTATTCCGCAGCATCACGGAACTCAGCTTGTGGAATATTTCTACAATAAGGCCGTCGAGAATAGTCAAGGGATAGAGTTTGACGAGGAGGATTTCCGATATCCGGGACCAAAGCCTCAAAGTATTGAAGCGGCAATATTGATGATCGTCGACGCAGTAGAGGCCGCCTCTAGGTCCATTAAAGAGCCCACACGTGAGAAAGTCGATGAAATGATTCGCCGCCTAATTGTAAAGCGGATTGATGACGGCCAGTTTGATGAATGTAATCTCTCGACACGCAATCTTGCTAAGATCGTCAAGACATTGCTAGATTCTTTAGAGGCCTCTCTTCACTCCCGTGTGACATACCCATGGCAAAATAAAGAAAAAAAATGACTCGAGATGGAAATTCAGTGCAAGGCTTCAAAACCAAGAATTATCAATGCTATCAGGTTTGCATTCTCCGGGTTAGTATGGAGTACTTTTTATGCCTTTAGATATCCTTTTTGCCTTCAAGTGGCATGATTTATTAGACATTCTCGTCATTAGCTTTATCCTCCACAGGCTTTTTCTTCTCTTTCGGGGTACCATTGCCCTTCAGATAATCTTGGGTCTTCTATTTCTCTGGGTGATACAGGGCATTGCTAAGGCTGCCGGACTTGTCCTCACCAGTTGGTTTTTCCAGGGCATTGGAGCGGTTGCTGTACTTGTCATTGTCGTTGTTTTCAGAAACGAAATCCGTGAGGTACTCATTCAAACCAACCCTATCCGGCTTCTATTTGGCCGTTCTCAAGAAACGCGAAGAATGAGTATTGAGTTAATAGTCCAGGCCGTCTTTCAGCTCACAAAGACAAAGACGGGGGCGTTAATAGTATTGCAAAACCGCGATAGTGTAGAGCCCTATTTACGTGAGGGTTTTGCTCTAGACGGAAGATTCAATCCACTGATCATAGAAAGTATCTTTGCCAAGCAAAGTCCTGTCCACGATGGGGCCATAGTTATTCGTAGAAATCGAATCTCGAAAGTTGGAACCTTTCTACCGCTCACGCAAAAGGAGGGTTTGTCACATCATTTTGGCAGCAGACATCGTGCCGCTATCGGCCTCAGCGAGGTAAGTGATGCAGTTATATTAGTGGTATCGGAAGAACGCGGTGAGGTTTCTTTGGTTTCCCGGGGCAAAGTAAGGTCTTTGAAGCAACCACAGGAACTGAAAGATGCATTGGGCAGGCTACTTGTGGGAGTTTTTCCCAAAAAACAACCAAAGAAGAGCCGACGACGTATTTGGCTTGTTCAGGCCGGTGGTCTATTATTGACCTTTTTGATGGTATCATTGGTGTGGGGAATCTATTCAGGAGGACAGTTTTCTCTTATCACTACCACTACCCCAATTGATTTTCGTAACATCCCAGACAGTCTGGAACTTATGAAAACATCGGCCGAGAAGGTTGAGGTACAAATTTCCGGCAAACGTCGATTGGTCAGTGCCCTTGAGCCCGAGCAGGTTGGAGCTTTTATAGATCTCGAGGGGAAAACTTATGGCGCTCATCAAGTAGTGTTGAATCAAAACAGCATTGAACTGCCTCTAGGCTTGGAGGTCGTGCGCGTGACACCAGCTACAATCAAAGTGGAGCTTGAGCAGCGCGTCGAGAAGAAACTCGCTGTCAAACCGCAGTTTATTGACGCTTCACCTGCTGGATATGAGATTAAAAAGGTTAAGGTAAAACCAAATTCTGTGAAGGTGAGTGGAGCGGTATCGGTACTCCATAAAACGAACAGTCTATCTACTGAACCCATCGACCTTGACCGGGTAGAACCAAAAGACGAAAAACACATAGTTGAAGTTCCCTTAGCTCTTCCTTCTAGTTCATTACGTCTTCTTCCGGGAGAAAGTAAGAAGGTTCGGGTGAGCTTTGAACTCCAGGCCAAGAGAGGCTTTGGGGATAATATGGAAGGGGGCAAGAGGCGGTATCATACGGTGCGTAGTGGTGAGACACTCTGGGGTATCAGCCGTCGTTATGGATTGACAGTTGAAGAATTGCGTAGCTTAAATAACCTTTCGCTTGGCGGAACTATCTACCCGGATAAGAGACTCTTAGTAGGCGCGGCTAATGGTAAATAATTAAGGAGACATTCTCCAATTAAAGCTTGAAGGAAAAAATAAGGCTTTCCTGCGATGGAAAGCCTTGCTTCTCTAATCTTGGCGCGGTAAGAATTTCCCCGTCTCTTGTGATAGGGCGATTAACCGGCCTGCGGAGTAGGGGAAATGACTACATCGATTCGTCTGTTAATAGCACGCCCCATTTCAGTTTCATTGGATGCCAAAGGACGTTTTGATCCGTATCCTATAGCAACTATCTTGTCTTCCGATAAAATCCCATTCGCTATCAAATAGTCACGAACTGAATCAGCCCGCTGTTGCGACAGATGTTCATTTAACTCTGGTGATCCTGTGCTATCGGTATGCCCTTCAATTACAACATCTGGCTCACCAAAAGTTCTTATGGATCGCTGAACTTTACTGACCAGCCCGTAGTTACTTGGCATAATGACGGCCTGACCAACCGGAAATTGCATTGCTCTCAGACGAATGATCAACCGATTACCTTGCTTGTAAATTTCTGCCTCATCTGAAGTGAAGTAACCTTTGACTTCTGTGTAAAGCTCATTGAATTGCTTTTCCGCCTCCAAACGCTCTTTTGCAGCCTGTTCCTCCTGAGTCTTTCCCTCCAGAAGAGCAACCTGTTGCTTCAAAGACTTGATTTCCTCTAAATGGACTTTCTCCTGGCTTGCAATGAATTGCCAATCCTCTTGAAGTGATTTAATTGATCCAAGAATATTTTCACGTTGCGTATCAAAAGATTCGTTACGCATGTCAGGCGCAGAAAGTTTGCTTGCCGTCTGGCTAAGGATTCCCTCCACCCAAAGTGTAAGCTGCTCGGGCTGCATTTCTCCAACCTGTTTGCTCTGCCTTGTCACTTGAACAAGACGCTGAGCTTGAAAAAGTGCTTCAGCGGATTTCTGCTGTATCTTTTCTTTTTCATAACGATGCTCAGAAATAAAAGCATCTGCGTCGTTCAACTTCTGCTGAGCAACTGCTAGTGTCTTTGGTGTAAGTTTCCGTGCCCCCTCCTCCTCAGCTTGTTTGATCAATTTACGAGCTTCGCCAAGAGTCTGATCCTTTATCGCTCGCACTTCGAGTTGATCAAAAGCAGCGGCAACTTTCTCCCTGTTATTTTGTGCATATCTCAAGTCGTTGTTCTCTATCGCTTTGGTCAATTTGAGAAACTGCTCTTCTGCCCTAACATAATCTTCACCCAAATTGGTTGCTCCTGCAGCGCGGGCTAGTTCACGAGCTTTAATTGCATTGGGTAATGTTGTTCTCGCTACCTGTGCCATCTCCTCGGCATGTTGGAGTTGCGCATGTCCGGAGGCGATCGGCTCTAGAATTTCTGAAAGTTCATCTCCACTCTTCAGGGCTTTCTTTGCATCATTGAGGTATGCCTCAGCCTTCGCAAAAGAGGTTGGTGCCAAGACATTGAGTTGGTTTTTTTGTGCATTGCTGATCTCGCTGTCGAAACGGTTCACTTCCTCTGCTGGATTCACCGTCGTGCCAACTTCTTCCATCTCTACCTGGCCACCCGCACAGGCGCTTAGGACCCATATAGTGGCAACGACCATGGCCACAATTCCGATATCTTTAATTCTTAACATGTCCTTACCCTCCCCCAAAAAAAAGCGTTTGTCCGATCCTGCCAACAAGACTAAAGATGAGAGATTTTGGAGCACATCTGTTAGTTTGTCAATATAAAACTTAACCCATCTTACTTACTTGAAAAAACTAGAAAAAGGCACAAGTGAGACATTCTTTTACTGATGGCTGGGATCGTACCGGAGTATTCTTTTTCTTATGCGCAAGGGTTTCGCTTGGGACCTTTCATCTAAAGCACAGTGCAGAGAATGATGAAAAGTGTAAACTCATATCGATTACCGGGAAAGTTTGTATTACATCCCTTAATTCACACTCTGCTGCATTTCACTCTGGCACAAGATGTAGGAGTCAGTCAACGCTTCTCAGGTTTGGGCAACGAACTCCCACAAACAGGACACACTTTTTCAGTTGGCCTAATCATCAGGTTGGCTTTGCACTTGGGGCATTTGGCGGAGTGGAGTTTTACTTGTTTGATTTCCGTAGGTGACCTATTCCTCAAAATGTTCTTTCGCCTACTTTTCGGTATGGGGTTTCTTGCGGTCAAAAGGGATTAACTTCGTGTCCGTGGATTCTAATTGGAAAACTTCAGCGTCTAATAGGCCGCCAAGTTCTACTGACAAAGCTCCGTATGCTACCCTTCCTTTCACTGTCCCCGTCTTGGCAATCGTTAGGAGACCGGAGCAGGCTAGTTCACCTTCAAAATGCCCAGCGATGGTGACATTTTCAGCTTCAATACTGCCGAAGGCTTTGCCATCTTTGAAGATTTCCAAGGTGCTAGAGATTATGCTTCCCTTGAAGGACCCCATGATCATCACATTTCCTGGCATTTCCAGTTTGCCTTCAAGGTTAGCCGTCTCTGCAATGATTGTAATATCTTCTGATTTAATTCGCATCTTTCCAAATTTTCGCATGGTGGATTATTTCTCTGACTCTTCCTCTCTCCGGTCGATGCTGTATTTTAGGTGTGATTTGAAATTTCACCGTGAAGAAACTCTCGGTCATGCAGCATCATTCGAGTGAAGCGTACTCCTATTCCAAGGAATTTTCTCTGGTCAGAAAGGTCGCGCTCATCTGACCAAACGACTTGGGCAGTACAGGCTATGAACCGTCCTTTGGCATTGAGCACTAACGGTATTTCGGCACTAGAGTTAAATTGCCTCGACAGGCGGATGAATGCACCGCTTAGACTGAGGTTTTCAGTTGTTCCGTCAACAATGCCAGTGGGAGCGTTGAATGAAACAGGCCATTTTACCTTGGCTCTGGTGTGGCGGCGGTTGTCGGTTCCCATAACAGCTTGTGAGATTATGTGTCGGAGGTTTCTTGCTGTACTTCTTCAGAAGGTCTTGAACTGGATTCAAATTACAGGAATAAGGGGTGCAGATGCAACAAAAAAAACCCCCACCGACCCTATGCCGATGGGGGCAATCCATGAAGAGAATTGGTATGAGTGAGTCCGCCAACTCACCCCACGGATTCACTAATGCAAACCCAATGCCAACAAAATAAGCGAAGCCGAATCTCCGTAGTAGGGTGTTTGCAAAATCGTTAGTTGGTCTGTTCAGTCTCAGGGTCTAAAGTGCCGAATAACCCATTGGAATCTACATTCATAGCAGCAGAACAGATAGAGCTGTCCACCTATGATGCGAGTTATGCTTCCATTTTCTGTCAGTTCTTTTCCGCACCGTGAGCAAATATGTTTCACTGTGGGTAAGCCTCCATTGGCAGAATGCAATGTCCTAAGACAATTACCGAAAGATAGGGTAGGGCTTGGGTAGAAGCCCCCACCAGACTCTATCGGAATCTGATGGGGGTTTAGAGCCATAAGGCCCGTAGCCCTAACGGTTGGGTCATAACAAAATATGTGCCAGCTAGGGCTTTTTCCAAAATTACTATAATTTTTCAATATTTATCTCACATTTCAAAGGTAGTCATCGTAGTAGTTGTTAGTAAATCAACTACATAATCTAGGAAAAAAAGTGCTACTTCTTATTAGAAGTTTATCTGGAGGTGGGCGGCATGGAGGGGTGGGAATGGACTTTATATTACATCCCTTAATTCACACTTCTGCTCCTAGTGAATCTGGCACAAATTATTGTAGTAGGTTCTTCAGGCGAAAAGTGTGGATTAAAGTATGTAATCTACACTTCCAGAGAAACCATGCTGACTTCAGATATAAACGCTTGACCGCGAGTTTGACTGAGTAGCCAACAAAGATCCGAAGCCGCCGAAAACTCTGTCGCTTTTTTGTAATCTCCCAGTAGTGCCCTACCCCTAACCTGTGGGAATCGTCACCACCGGAGCGTAGGCTTTCTCCGATTCAGTGAAGCTAAAGAGAAGCATCAGGAATGAAAACGTTCGCTTGGATTTTAGGTCACGATCATCTATCCAGAACCAGTGATTACGATAACGGATTGCAACAAATTCATCGTCCGGCTTACTACTATCGCTATCACTATAGATGGTAATCAGGGGTCCAAATTCCGCACTGACGTCCATCTGGCCAATGAAAGTCTCATATGTGCGGCCTTCAGCAATATGCTTATCTGGCACATCTATGTAGGAAGCCATTTCTACGATGATCTCGAGCATAGAGCGGCTGAGAACTGCGACTTCCGTATCGTCTCTGGGGATTGAGCCATAAACCACCTTGAACTCTCGCTCGTCAGGGTTCAGACCGAGTATCCTCTTGGCCGATCTGATTTTTGTTACCACCTCGGGTGAGATGTTCTTAGCGCGGAAGCTGAAGACAGTTGCCTTTTTTTTGTCTTTTCCCACCTCAATGCGCATGCCCACTGCGCCGGACTTCTGAACATCTGTGAGTAGGGAAATTAACCGGTAAAACTCAGGATCTGCTTCGCGCAAATTAATCTGTGCTCCTGAACGGTTATGAATATTGTTAATGGTCTGGACGCAAGTGCGGAAGACAAAATCAACTGGCCAGCCAGCCTGAATGAGAAAGAAAATCGCGGGAGGTGGAATGGGCGTCATCAAACTTTCGCTGAATTTCTTACCGATGAGCGGCGCGTAGGTAATGGTAGGTTGGTCGCGGTATTTGCCGGTACCACCCACATTTTGACCGTCTCCACTAATACCATCGCTCCAAGAAGCGCCAAGCCTGATCTCTCCTTCCAAAGAATACTGACTGATAACCGATGCAACGTCCACAAAGACCGGTGTATCAGCATAGCGGATCTTCACCATGTTGAGGAGCATCTGATTCTTCCAAGAATCGGAAATGGCCGTGGCATAATTAAACCGGTCTCGGGGGATCGTCTTTGGCCCAATGCCGGTGCAACCGGTCAGGAAAAAAATCGCCACGACCCCAAAAATGGTGCTGTATTTAGTTATTCTTGTCATTGTAGCTCCCTCCTGCACCTACTAGATTCACATACGAATGCTTCCAGTACTGTTAACTAGTTTCTAGGATTGCCCTTAATCATCATATATTTGGCCTATGACAGATTGGATCTACCATGGCAATTCGGTGAAAAACCATCATTCTCACCACGTCAAAGTGTGACTATGAATAAATTACCACGTCAGACGGAAATCCACCATAGGAGTCATTGGAGGAAGCTCTTGGGGATAGGTTCTAAAGTACAATTCTCTCCGAAGAAGCTTATTTTCACTTCCAAAATGAGAAGGGAGAAATGCAGATAATGATGAAAAATGCAAACTTAGCTCGGTCGCCAGCCAAAGTGGAGATTACATCCCTTAATCTACACTTCCACATAAAAAAACCCAACCCAAGACTTGGGGTTGGGTTTTCTTTTTAAGATCACTATTCTCCTTCAATCCCCGGAAAGATGTCA
>Ga0209692_10005874_pt1 | contig 10340 bp, 10 predicted proteins | sample tdDd472_FD_187129 | JGI IMG/M metagenome (GOLD analysis project Ga0209692, IMG submission 187129) | Marine sediment microbial communities from the Atlantic coast under amendment with organic carbon and nitrate - tdDd47.2 (SPAdes)... | ecosystem: Environmental > Aquatic > Marine > Coastal >...
CGCGATCGCTGTCTTCCCCACGCCGGGCTCACCGATCAGCACCGGGTTGTTCTTGGTGCGCCGGCTCAGCACCTGCATGCAGCGCCGGATCTCTTCATCTCGACCGATCACCGGATCGAGCTTGCCATCGCGTGCCCGATCGGTCAGGTCGATGCCGTACTTCTTGAGCGACTCGAACGATGCCTCCGTGTTCGGGTCGTTGATGTTCTGCACCCCCGACGCCTTGCGGATCTGCTCTATCGCCTGTTTGATCGATTTGGTATCCGCGTGGTGGGTCTTAAGAATTTCTGTGACCGTCCCGCCCAGTTCACTCAGCGCCAGCAGCAGATGCTCGCACGAGATGAACTGATCGCCCATCGACTCGGCGCCTTTGTCGGCCTTGCCAAGGATGTCCATGATCTCACGCCCGCTGCTGCCGGCCCCCGACGAAGTCGTCGGCAGGCGCCCGAGCTCGGATTTCACGATCTGCGTGAGTTGGGCCAGCGGTGTGCCGACCTTCTTCAGGATCGCCGAAACCGGGCCGTTCTGATCTTCGATCAACGCATCGAGCACATGCAGCGCCCCAACCTCGGGGTTGTTCTTGCCCATCGCAGACTGCTGCGCCTGCGCGAGTGCTTGCTGTGCGAGCGTTGTGAGTTTATCCATTCGCATGTCAGTTCCTCCTAACTGCCGCGTTGGGCACATCTTGTGCACCATCGCCGGAGAACTGAATGCAACTGGCGCGCCAGACTCGGAATGCTGATTCCAGCCCTGAGATCGGTCATGTGCGCCCGGAAATGGCACCCATCCGCGCCCCCACTGCCGCTCTGGCAGACAGGGCGGTCTAGATCAAGGCTCATCTTCAGCGCATGAGAAAACGCGGCGTATCGCAGTCGGTGTCAGTGTCCGAAACCCTGATGAACAGGGGGGTGCCCAGGTCCGGATCCCGACCTTCCACTCGTTGGAGGCCTGGTCTTCGCCCAGAATCGCTCGGCTCCCAATCAGAGACTCAAAGGGATCGAACTTGTCTGACCGACCGCGATACGCCGCGTCTTGTCACAACATACTCCGACAACACGCGAGTTGATCCCTCCATTTCGTCCACTCTGGCATAATTCGTCCAATTGTGGACAACCGCCCAAACCGAGACAATCGATAACCCCATACAATGAGAAGGGTTGCAATTCCCATATCACCCTTCGCAACCCTTCCGAACCTCGTGCGTATCGGACGAAGCTCATCACGCAGACACCCCCATGTCAGCGTGACAACGCGGTGTTTCTCCGCTATGCTCGTGACCTGAGAAAACATCACCTGATCACCCACGCACACGCATCGGGTGAATGACACTCAACTCAACGCCTGTGACATAAAGGTTTACACTCATGAAGACCCATCGCAACACCCGACGACTGACTGTCGCTGCACTCTTTGTTCTCCCCGCGACCCTCATCGGGTGCACCAGCTCGAACGGACCGCACCACGCCGGTGATATCGATTCGATCCGATGGGACCCGAGCCCCGCGATGCACACCACCGCGCAGCGTGCCCACGATCGTTACAACTCACACGCACGCATGAAGGACACAAACCTTCGCGCGCTCACCGAGGATTTCGATCACGCGTTCTTCCTCGATCGCCCGACACGCCTCTACCACGGCGTGAAGCCCTGAGCGGCGACCACAAACTGACAGAAAAGAACCCGCGTGTCCGATCGGACATGCGGGTTCTTTTTCAGCCTGATGTGCTTTGTTGATTAGCGTGCGGTGTAGCGGCCGCGCGAAACCTTCTTGAATCGCTTGTTCTCACGAATCAACGCCTGGTTCACGATTGTGCGGAAGTTCGCCGCGGTCGTCATGTAGCCGGCTTGCTGGACTGCCTGAGTCACCTCGGTGACGCTCATTTCCTTGCCCTTGAGGACATCAGCGAGCGAATCAACCAGGTTCTTCTCGTTGCGCGGACGGCGGCGGATGCCACCTGCAGCACTCAGAGCGCCCTCTTCCGCCAGCGCCTGCTCGACCGTAGACAAATCTTCAAGCAGCTTCTCGCGTCGACGCTCAAGCTTCCGCACATTGCGTTCGCGGCGTTGCAACTCCGCCTGGAGTTCCGCGGTCGACATGGCGCCAGCGCCAGACGGGGTGTTGGTGTTTGTGCTCGAACGACGACTTACTTTTTTCTTCTTAGCCATTGGTGGTACCGATTTCCAGTTCTTCTAGAGTGTTGTGTGATACACCGTGCCTCAGAACTGAGGCATTCTGAATCAAATTCCGTAGAGACACATCAAAGCTGTGCGAAATGATCGGAAAGGCACAGTTCATTGATACCATATAAGCGTTCTGCTCCAAAGGCAAAACATGAACACTAAAATACTTAATATTTTTGATTCCTAACATGCAATAAGCCGTGAAGACCCACCACTTTATGCATAATACCCTACTTTAGTAGGTAAATGTACTCACAGCAGCTCGCCCTGCACACCGAGCTTCGCAAGCAACCCATCGAACTGGTCAAGATCATAGAACTCAATCTGGACCCGTCCCTTTGTTCCCTGCTTGTTGGTTTTGAGTACCACCCGCGTCCCAAGATGCTCACTCAGTGAGCGCTCCAGGTCTCGGAGCACCGATCCGACGCGATCAGGATGCGTCGCAGCCGTTACACCCGGTGTTTCGGGCTGCTCATTGCCTGCACCCGCGCCCGATTCATCATGTGAACTATGAAGTGAATCAATCGCAGACTCGAGATCGCGTACGGTCCACCCTTGAGCAATCGTCCGACGAGCAAGCTCGGCCCGCATTGTATGATCCTCGCAGGAGAGCAAAACCTTGGCATGTCCAACGCTGATCGCACCCGATGCAATATGACCCCGCGTCTCTTCGTCCAGATCGAGTAAGCGTAACAGATTCGCTAACCCAGACCTGCTCATTCCCATCCGTTCGGAGAGTTGCTGCTGGGTGCTCCCGAATCGATCCATCAGTTGCCTCATTCCTGTGGCACGCTCGATGGGGTTCAGATCCGCACGCTGGATATTCTCAATCAGCGCGAGTTCGGCGGAGCGCTCGTCGTCCGCCTCATCGACAATCGCCCGGATCGTTCCCAGCCCAGCCAGCTTCGCCGCCCTCCAGCGCCGCTCGCCTGCGATCAACTCAAACTCATCAACACCCGCAACTGCCCGCACCACAATCGGTTGCATGAGCCCGTGTTCCTTGATCGAGCTCGCGAGTGTCTCGAGTGCCTCTGTTTCAAAGACACGACGGGGCTGATGCGGATTGGGACGGACCTTCTCGATCGAAAGCTCCATCACCTGCTCACGGCCGAATGTACGGTTTATGTTCGCATCGCCGGTTTCCGGTTGTGCTGCTTTCGATGTGTGGTTTGATTCAACCTGGATTGGTGCCGCATCGACTAATGAGCTCAACCCGCGTCCAAGCCGGGCGCGTTTGGTTTTCTTCGGCTGCTTCTTATCTGCTGAACTCATCGCGTACCTCCGTGCACAAATCAATCGTTCTGTGCCCTCATGCCTGCATGAGGGACTGATCAAGAATATCATCTTTCGATGCCTAAATCCCCCACCACTGAAATCATTGCACGCGGCGTACTCATCCAGCACGGATGCGTGCTGCTCTGCCAGAACCTCAAACATGGGTATACCTACCTGCCGGGTGGGCATGTGGAGTTCGCGGAGGCCGCCGCGGACGCCCTCAAGCGGGAGATGCTTGAGGAGTGCGGGGAAAAGATCCGCGTGGGCCCCCTGCTTCTCACACACGAGGAAGCCTTCGAGGGTCCCAAGCGCGTACACCACGAGGTCAACCTTGTGTTCCACATGGAACACGCAAAGCCCGTGCTTGAGGAACCTACACCCATCAAAAGCGTCGAAGACGATATTGGGTTCATCTGGGCCGACCTCGCTGAACTCATCGAGATGGATCTCCGACCGCACACGATGAAGGCCTGGCTGGCCAGTGGTGGGGGGATCGAAGAGCACAACGGCCCCCTGCTCTCCGCCTTCCCTGAGTCGCTCCGGTACGCACCCGCGGACCACGGCTGATCTGAGACCAGTTCGTCGATCACGCTTGATCGGGTCCGGAAACGATCCGATATCTCGTGCGATGCCCTCGCCCTCCAAATCCAACCCGCCTATATCAACACCTGCCCATCCAGGCGCAGGCGTTGATCGTGCTTCCGAGCTTGCTGAGCTCGGCGCGATGGCCCCGCTTTATGCACACGAGATCCACAACCTGATCACGAATCTCTCGGGCAGGGCCCAGCTCGCACTGATGCGCCCTCACGACCCGGACATTGTTCAATCCACCCTCCGCACTGTCGTCGAAGGGTGCGAGCGTGCATCGCGGCTCTCCCAGCTCTTCCTCTCGCAGTGCGGTCCCGAAGATCAGGAGCGGGGGGCCGACCTGGTTGGCGTTATGGAACGGCTCGAGCGCTCATTCCGATTCGATCCGACATCTGACGCATTGCTGCGATTTCCGACAGTACACGCCGACCTCCGCCCCGATGCACCGGCGATTGTCTTGGAGCAAGTCCTCGACAACCTGATCCGAAACGCACTCCGCGCGATTCACGAGCACCCATCTCCTGACGACCCCGAGCACGCGATCACGATTCAGATCAATCCCGCAATCGACAGTTGTTCCACATGGAACACCCCCACCACCAACGCGATCATGATCGTTGTTGAAGACACCGGCGTCGGCATGAGTGAGTCGCATATCGAATCACTGCTGACACCCGCAAACAGCCCTCGCGCCGCACGCATTCACAATGAAAGGTACCCACGCCACGGGCTGGGCATGCGCGTGTGCCAGATGCTGATCGAATCGGTAGGGGGGGGCATCCGGTGCGAGTCCGAACCGAACAAGGGCACACGAATGATCGTGATCGTGCCTTCGATCGAATCCGATTCCCAGGACTCAAAGCGAGCGGCCTGAAACCAAAACCAAAGATTCAGCGCTCAACCGGCACAACATCCGTTGGCATGAACTCCACCCAGACCGGATCGCCCGGCTCAGGATGCACCGCGCTGCTCGCGCTGTACGGGTTCATCTCCGCGATCTTAATCGGCGGACACCCCTGCACTTCCACAAGATGCTGCGCCGTCTCACCGAGGTAGGTGGTCTCAAGCAGCTTCCCCGGAAGCGTGTTCTCTGAATCCGGCTTTCGGAGACGGATGGCCTCGGGACGCACAGACAATAGTGTTTGTTCGGTATTTTGTAGGCCGTGCCCCTCACTCACCACAGCATCGAAAACCCCGGCTTCAACCTCGAACTGGACGCGATCATGTGCGATCTCGCCGGCTTTAGCCTCGATCAGGTTTGTTTCGCCAAGGAACTCGGCGACAAATCGATTTCGCGGCGATCGGTACAGCTCACGGGGCGTCCCGATTTGTTCGATGTGCCCACTCTTGAGCAGCGCGACACGATCCGCCATCGAGAGCGCTTCCTTCTGGTCGTGTGTCACATAGACCGTCGTGATCCCCGAGTCCTTACAGATCTTGCGAATCTGCAAACGAAGATCGTTGCGGAGCTTGGCATCGAGGTTCGACAGCGGTTCATCAAGGAGGAGCACATCGGGTTTGATCACGAGCGCTCGAGCGAGTGCGACACGCTGCTGCTGACCGCCGGAGAGTTGGTTGGGTTTGCGGGCCGCGTACTCTTCCATCTGCACCGCTGCGAGCGCGTCGAGGACGCGCTGGTCCTTCTCAGGGTTCGCGACCTTGCGGACATTGAGCCCGAACGCGACATTCTGCGCCACGGTCATATGCGGCCAGAGCGCGTAAGACTGGAACACCATCCCGGTGTTGCGTTTGTTGGGTGGATCGTGGGTGACATCCTTGCCGTCGAACGCGATCGTGCCGCTGGTCGGGTCGATGAACCCGGCGATCATGCGCAAGAGGGTGGTTTTTCCGCACCCGGACGGGCCGAGCAGGAAGAACAGCTCGCCCGGCTCGATCGTTAATGAGAGATGATCAACCGCGGTCGCGGCGGACTTGCCCGCCCCAAACACCTTGACGAGATTTTCGATCGTGATTCGTGTACCCATCGTCGGCAATGATAGCAACGAACCGGTGCGCGTCGTGATAGACTCAAGACATGGGCGCCCCCGATCCACGATCTTCACAAACACCCAGACGCGTCGATCCGCTCGATCGATTGCGTTCCTTGCGTGTGCGCCCCGACCGTGCCCGTGATCTCCATCATGACATGGCGGCGCACATGAAGACAATCCGCAAGGTCTCCCGCGCCGAGTCGGCGATCGCGCAGGCTTGGAGTGCCGCCGCGCCCGACGCGATCGCATCTCGATGTTCGCTGATCGGGATGAAGGCCGGGCATGTGGAAGTGGGGGTTCCGGACGCGTCGACGCGTTATCAGACGGACCGGTGGCTGCGAGGTGGGGGGCTCAAAGAGCTCTCAGCGCTGGCAAAGATCCCGATCCGAGGCGTCCGTTTCCAGATCATTTCCCGCCCCTGAATCGCTCTGGGTTGCACCAAGGTTCATTTTTTGGATCAGTTTCGTGTGAAATCCCTTTGACACCGAAGTCGATTTCGGAGATGCTGGTCCATCGGCGGCGTCGTGGTCGGTCGATGACAAATCATTCGTAGCGCGACCTGGAACGCGATTCGGCTTGCCGCACACACAAGCCGAACGCACCTGATGGGGTCTCTAAGGGAAAGAGCATCGCACTCTGCACACACTGCGATGCTCCTGAGTGCTACGAACTGTGTCTTGTTGCGAGGCTACTCCTCCTGGGCCGCACGAGCAACGAGACACAACGGGCGGTGTCTTCTCGTGGGGGATACCGCCTTTTTTATGCGCTTCTTTTTGCGTTGATGAAGATCAATGCAGGCGTTCAGGACTGCTGCGTCTGCAGGGTGTTCTCAAGCAGCCCGAGCATCTGCTTGGCGCTCTCGCGAGAGATATCGATGGCCGCGATCGTCGCGGATTCGAGGATCTGGGCCCGCACAAGCTTCGCGGTTTCCTTCGCGTAATCCGTGTCCTGGATCGATGAGAGCGACGCGTTGAGATTCACGAGGGTTTCGCCGATCACATTCTTCCGAGAATCGATCTCGTTGAGCGTGTTCCCGATCGCTCCACGGGTGGTCGATATCTTCTCACGGGCTCGCTCGGCGACCGCTTGCGCTTTTTCCGGGTCTTTGCGGAGGAGCTCCGCGATGTTGCCCAGGTCTTCATCGATGAAGTCACTCGTGTATTCCTGAAGGACGGACTCACCCTTAAACATCGTGGTCCGTGCGATCGAATCGATCCCGTTGATGATCGATTGGGCTTCCTGCGCCTTTGCGTCGATCTCCGACTGCGACAACCCACCGGTATTCGCGGCTTCCACGATCAACGACTCGAGGTCGATGATGAGATCGCTCAAGACGCTCAGCCCGCCCTCCTTGGCACCCAGGTAGGACTCCTGCTGGGTGATCGCGTCGAACTCCTTGTTCAGGGAATAAATCTCGGCTTCATGCGCGTTGATCGAGATCATCCCGCTCGGATCGTCCGACGCACGATTCACCTGCTTGCCCGTGGCAAGGCGCTCGAGCGCGGTGTTAAGTTCATCCTGATTCCGTTGGAGTTGGATCAGGCCGAACCCGAACATGCTGGAAATCCCGTTCGTGTACATGAAACGCGTATCGGGTCTTCAGCTGGCCCGCTGAATCCCAAAGCACGGAATCCCATTGCATACCATCACCCATGCGACGCGTTCGGCACGATTCAGGCGACGATCACCCCGAAGAGTGGGGGGGGAATGGCCCTGATCAGCCCGATCATCGCGATTGGGACCTGAGTGAGGGGCTCGATCCAGAAGGTCCCAGCGCCATGGATTTGGACCAGTTCGGTTCCGAGCTCGATAACTGCCCCAACTGCAACGCAACGATCTACGACCAGTCCGAGATGTGCCCGGAATGCGGCTGGTATCTCGGCGAGGTTGAGAAAAGCGTGTCGTTGTGGGTGTTTGTCGGGGTAGTGGGATTAATTGTGATCCTGTTGTTCTGGATGATCTGAGCATCCGTAACCCGATTTCTGTCGTATAGTTGCGGGTCGATGACACGCGAGCGCTGCCGGTATGGGGATATGCCGGACGCTATCTGACCCCCTGAACGGGGTCTCAACGGAGTTTGACCATGCTGAAGATGCCCGCAACCAACCAGACCCTTCGCGCCCGGACGCGTGCATTCACCCTCGTGGAGTTGCTCGTCGTGGTCGCGATCATCGCCGTCCTGATTGCCCTGCTCTTGCCGGCGCTTTCCGGTGTAAGCAAGGCCGGGAAGAAGAACTCGACCCAGAACATGATGAACGCGTTCACCAACGCCGTCGCATCGTTCAGCAACGACAACGGGTCCCGCATGCCCGGCTACTTCTCCGCATACGAGATGGGGCTGGAATCCAACGAGGATGCCGGCATGTCCGCCATGGAGAACATCCTCATCGAGCTCGGCGGCACCGATGTGGTGCTCGGCAGCTACGAGGACTACTCGGGCGATATCAACGAGGACGCGGGGATCATCTCCATCGCTCCGTATTCGAACTCCGACCCAGGCGCCGTTGTGATCAACACCAAGCTCATCGGTTCCAGCGGTGCATACTTCGCACCGGACACCAACTTCCTCAAGGTCCTCGACGCCGAGGCCCAGCAGCAGGTCGTTGGCAACGGGCTCGGTCAGGGGCTCATGCCCGATCTTGTCGACGCCTTTGGCAACCCGATCCTCGCGTGGGTCCAGGACACCAGCTCACGCGGATCGATCGATCCTGAGAATAATGATCCCGACGGGTTCGGGCAGTTCGCCTCCGTCAGTTCCGACGGCAACGGCGACTACGCCGGGCCGGCGTGGTTCTACCTCGCGAGCAACGACTGCTTCCTCGGTGATGATGCGAACAACATCGGGCTCGGTGGCGTGAACCAGAACGCGTACAGCGCCCTGAGCACGCAGCGCCTCAGCGGCGGCTCGGGCACACAACCGATCGATGACGAGGACCGTGTCCGCACGCTCGTGGCGCTCCTCGCCAGCCCCTCGTACTACGCGCTCCCGAGCAACCAAACACTCGAGGATATTGAGCCGCACGAGATCCTCCCTTCGCGTCCGCGCGGAAGCATGCTGATCCAGTCCGCGGGTGCGGATGGCTACTTCCTGGGCACGCGTGATCAAGGCTGGGGCGCCAACGCCGATACCGAAGACGGGTACCACCTCGGCTTTGGCTTTAACTTCAAGAACGAAAGCGGGCGTCATCAGGGTGATGATGGTGAGTACATCACATACGATGTCGTAGACGACTTCGACGACATCATCCAGGCCATTAACTGATCCGCATACAACATGAGCATCACAACCCCGTGCGAAAGCGCGGGGTTTTTTCGTGCCGAGTCATGTTCGATGTGGTACAACAAAATCGATGGGGTCAGGGGACGGAAGCGAAACGATACACCGAGCACGACGACGCGCGATCGCAGCGCTCACGATGTTCACGATCGGAACGCTCCTGGGCGTGCGTTTGATCCAAGCAGATCTACACTCGATGAGCACCGTCTCGCTCGCACTCGCGGGGCTGTGTGTCGCGCTCGGTGTCCTCCTTGGTGGCCGGGTATCCCGTGCGGTGTTTCTGGGCATCAGCGTGCTGCTGCTGGGAGCCGGGTGGACCATGCTCCGCGTGGATCCTGTCCACCCAGATCGGCTCGATGCGATGCTCGCGCGCCTCACCCCCACGATGATTGATGACGGTCGTGCGTTCCCGCTGGAGGTACGGGGCACAATCACCCAACCAAGCATGGTCGTTCATCGTGCGCAGGGGCTCGCGGACCCACCCATGTGGCCACACAGCAGCATCCGCGCTGAGCTTTCGCTCGCTTCAGTGCTCGTGCACAACGGCAACGGACGAACGGACTGGGTTGCGAGCGAGGGCACGATGCGCCTCGTCCTGCCAGAAGGGCAAGATTTGCACGCCGGCGATCGCGTCGAACTGTTGGGACGCTACAGCGCCCCAAGCGAACGGCGCAATCCCGGCAACCCCGATTGGGCACGGCTCGCTGCGCAGCGCGGCTTTGTTGGAACGCTTATCGTTGAGCACCCTTCGCACATGCGTCCAATGGAACCCGGCGGGCTGATCGCACGCGCGCGTTCCTCCGTCATGCGGATCCGGGCATTTATCCGCAGTCGCGCCATGCGCAGCGTGGGGATCGACGAGTCGCACCCAAGCGACGAGCGCGTCGCGATGCGGAGCGCTTTGCTGCTCGGCGAACGCGATCCGATGTTCAACGATGTGTTCGGTCGGTTTCAGCGCGTGGGCGTCGCGCATGTGCTCGCGATCTCCGGGTTCCACCTCGCGCTGGTCGTGTTCATATGCACACTC
>Ga0209692_10005875_pt1 | contig 10340 bp, 4 predicted proteins | sample tdDd472_FD_187129 | JGI IMG/M metagenome (GOLD analysis project Ga0209692, IMG submission 187129) | Marine sediment microbial communities from the Atlantic coast under amendment with organic carbon and nitrate - tdDd47.2 (SPAdes)... | ecosystem: Environmental > Aquatic > Marine > Coastal >...
AAGTAAAGCTTACAACGTTATTTTTTGATACAAAAACAGGTGTTTAAGCGATTAAATTGTTATCTTTTTTAATCAAAATACCGTATTTTCAATGGCTTACCAAGGTTCGAGCCCAAGTGGACACGCTATCAATTATCCCGAGCACAAGCCAAAAGAGGTTACCTATTAAAGACTTTAGCTAAACATGATTGGAGTTTAGATGAAGCCGCAGAATCATTAGAGTGTAGTAAGAATGAGCTGATTCTTAGATTAGAGAATGCAGGTTTCGGTTACTTTATAAAACCACATATATTAGAGAGCGCGAAAAAGAATTTATAAATTTAGTCTCTGCCAACGAGAGCAGTTGACTACCAAATTTATTGTTCACATTAAGTTGCTTTTCGTAAGATAGAAAGGAGGCTGGCTACAATGACAGCAGACAATAAAATGAAAATTCTTACAGAGTCAGTCTTTGTTGGAGAGGTTGCGATGCAAGCTAAAATTGCACTGCGTGCGGCGGAACGTCTCCTACCTATGATTGATGTTTCAGATCAAGTCGAAGCTTGGTGTTCGATTCAGTCAATACTAATTGCCGCGGGTAACGTGTCAAAAATTCTTTGGCCTTCTCGAGATTCATCAAAAGAAAGGGGAGAGGTTTTAAGGAATTTGCTCAACGCTGATGATTTTGAATTACTATCCAGTCGCAAGTTTCGAAATCACTTTGAGCATTATGATGAGCGAATCGAAGATTGGTTTAGTAAAAACAATTCTTCTGTATATATGGATTCGAGAATTGACCCATTTGGTTCTGTATGGGGTGACAACTTTTCTGGGTGCCATCGAGCATATAACCCTTTAACGAAGATTCTCTTCTTTCGCGGAGATTCGGTGAATGTAAGGGCATTGGTAGATGAACTCGAAATTATTCGTGATAAGTGCGGCCTGTTTGTTTTGGTGTAGTGAGTACATCGATTTTAAGTGTTTGTTAGTTTTGTGACCAGAGTCATCCAACGTATAATTATTACTTTCTTTTTGAAGGTGTTGACCAAGGATAAAGTTCCCTAACTATAGTTCTAGTAAGAAATTTGTTTTTCGCTCCATCAGTCTGCTTTTTTTCGGCGGACTCAATTTCACTGAATCGCATAAAGAAGTAAATTTCTCTCTCTCTTGAAAGTTTTACGGTATCTTTTTTGGCTTGTTCAACTAAGAGTCGCCAACGGAAGTCAACACATTGAAGAAAGAGTTCAAACGCTGAATATGCGACCACATCCGATTTGGCAGAGATATATTGATTAAACCAGTGCTTTTGCCATAGTGCTCTCGCGCCGATCGAAGAATACTGTTTTAATGCGAACTCATGATGAGTTAAAAGCTTCTTTTCATTGTTTAGCGCACTAAAGTCAACATTTGGATCTAATTTAAAGTTTTCAGCAGCGATTGCTCGAACTTTTCTGAGTGGCCTATTTGATTTTCTGTCCTCAAGGATTCGTTCATTAAGCCAGTCTGACATTCCACAATCTTGAATGGTCAGTATTAGGGAAGATAAAATAGCATCCGAATTTGCATAATTGTAAGACCAAAGCCAGTTTCGTATAGATTCGACGCTTTCACTATCTTTAGATTCAAAAGGAATTCTGATAAGCCAGTTGTTTCCAAGACTATCAAGGTATTTTTGAGGGTGGTCTAAGTTAAATAACAAGTCCCATAAAATAGCTCCCCTCTCGGGATCTGTATTAAGCAAGTACTTGCAATATTGTATGTAGAATCCAAATGCAGATTTCACCTTGGTTCTTAGTATGGACTGAGAAGAGGTAAGATCAAATAACCACATCTTTGCTTCTTGAGGGGCTGCATCTGCTAATAAAGAAATGTCTTCATAGCTATACCAAACACCATATAGCGGCAGTGAATAGAACTTGGTTTCTTCTAATTTTAACATTGCTTCATGCTTTGCTTTAGCTATTCTCTCACTATAGTCATTACTGGTAACTTCAAAGAAATCTGACTGATTGTCAATGAGATTAACGATTCTCAAGCTTTCATAGAAAGTGCGGGGTGAAGTCTCAATCGCTTCTTCAAATTGAGACTGTGTAACGACATGATCTGCATGTAATAGTGTTGTTAATTTTCTAGCCAATATAACTCGGTTTTCTCTTTGTACATTGCTTGCTAGCGAAAGGATGTAACCAGGCTGAATTTTCTCAATCAATTCATCGAAGTTTTGGTCATCACAGCATCGAACTAGAATTTTCGAGCCAATCATGTATATGATACTGTCACTGTGTTCCTTCCAGTTCCATTCTTTTTCTATTGATTTCTTTAGTTCGTCCTTAGAGGTACATTTTAATAAAACGTTGTACGCTACACGTACAGTTCCTTCTTCTTTTCTTCTAGTGAGTGATAGCACATAATCGATTAGAGGTTTAGAAAGTTCTGACTTACAGTGCAACAAAGCGTTAATAAAGAGCCAATCTGCATGTGGGGAGTTAATTTCAATTATTTTCCCTAATATGAATTCAGCTTCAGAGTTGTTTAGGCTTGGCAGCGTCTCCATAATAGCTTCGGTTATACTATTAAGATTATTTTCTATTAACCATAATAAGTAATCTTGGGAGGATAAGTACTTACCTGTTAGGGTAACCAAGTTTGCTATAGCAATGTCTTTTATTGAAGATTGAGATGCTGCAATGTCCTCTCTTGCCAATTGTTCTCGAAGAAGTGAAACCAAGTCTTCATTTACAATTAGCCACGACTTCAATAAACGATAAGCAGAGTAAAACCAACCATCATTAGAACGGTTATATAGCTCTTCAACTTGACTTCTAAAAATTGACTTTGTGCCTTCTGGGTAACATCTATATATTCCTGGAAGAATGCTCTTAAGATTATGGTCTGATAGGCTGGCAGATGGCCCGTTGTCCACATCAGATACATCGATTTCTGGTACAAGAGCTTTTACTTTCTCATGAAATGCAGCGGGAATTTCTAATAAAGGATCTGCCCACCAACTTTTAACTCTTTTAATTAATTGTTTAGTGCTTTGCTCTCTAACCTCGAGAGCTTGTTTAATTTGATGGCGATGCAAAAGAAAGAATGAAGTATTTGCGTCCAACTTCTCGAGCTCTTCGTAACCATCGGGTTTTGGAACTAATATTCGCGCTGCTTTTTCGTCTGAATCTTCTGCGGATAGCCAGTAAAGTTTAGCAGATGCTCGTTTTGCTAAATTAGAATGCGAGCTCTCAGTATTACTTAGCTCTTTTAACTCTACTGCTGCCCTGCGTATATCAATAATTAAATCTTCATAATCATCTGCTCTTAATCTAACAAACCACTTCGCAGTTTCTAGTAAATGATGTTCGAATGATAATGTTGTCGATATCGCTAACTTTTTCCAAAAACGATCGTAGGGAGGAGAGATAGCTTGAAGCATATTTAGGCATAAGATAGGCGCTTTAGAATGACGCTTCGAATCTATGAATTGAAATTGCTCACCTAAAACGTCAAACTTATCAACCTTCGGTATGTAGCCAAGCCATCTCGTCAGCTCTTTAGTATAAGTTCTTTGGCTTGCTTCCTTTTTAGCTTCATCCTGTATGTTTACGTGAACTTTACTAACTTCTTTGAGTGAATAATCAAGAATTGCATTACTTACTTTTTCATTCAATGCTGCCAGCTGCAAATTCTCTGATACAAAGAGAGCCTCATCTCCACGGAAACTTGAAAGTAATTCATCGACAGTTGATAAATAGGCTTTTGGAAACTCCTGAGTATAGGCTACAAAACTTGACGCGCGCTCATCGGTTAAATTATGCGACTTTAGACCATAAGTGATGATTGAACTTAATATTTCTTCGAAATTATTAGGCTTGTCACTGTCAATAATCAAAGCCGCAAGCAAGCTAGTCACAATAAGAGGTTTTTCATCTAAACCATCAAGAGGTTCTAGTTCTTTGGCTAAAAAGTTAAGAGTTTCTTCTTTGTTACTAATCTTACTGCGTTTCAATCTTTTCCACAGTGCAAGTCCGTTTGAGACATATACTAAATGAGGACTGATTTCGACATGACCTGCTTGAAAGTCAGATTTTTTAACCAATATACCGTCTTGTAAATCTGAAATAGCTGCATCAATTCTTTTGGAGTCACAATTGTCTATCCAATTCCTAATTTTCGACTTTCGAATTTCGATCAAGTCCGTATTGACTTCTTTCGCTACTTCCTGCAGGAACATATGCCATGACTCATCGTCCAATGAAATTCTATTATCGGGGTCAAACCTTTTTCCATACTCAAAAATCAAGTGTTCGATATTTAGGATATTAGTTTCCTTTAATTGACTACTCATTTTTACGACTAACCGGCAAACTCTAGGAACATTGCAAAGTTCGAGCACGCTCGCAGATAATAGTGAAGCGTCAACGCTATTAGAGTCTAAATATTTGAGTTTCTCTTCATGTGAGAAGTCAGGGACAATTATCTGAACTGGTTTCACAACCCAAGCTGCTTCATTGAATTTCCTTTCTCGAAAAAACTGAGTTCTAGAAGTGGTAATGAACTCTAAGATATTAAGCCACTTCTTTCTTTGAAATTCGGAAAATATACTTTCCCAGTCACAGCCGGGAGATTCGTTAATTCCATCAATAATCAAACAAATTCGAACTTCGCTTTCAGGTGATTTTATCAGTTGACGGATTCGGTGAAGCCAATAACCTTCATCTTGAATTTCTGTTCTCGATGATAGGGCTCGCGCGATGAGTTGTTCAAGACTAGAAGAACGTACTATGTTTAGTTCGCTGGCAGAACAATAAATAAAAATTTTATCTTGTGATAAATGACGCTCTAGCCAATCAGTTAATGCCCAGGATTTTCCTCGGCCTTCTTCTCCTAATATAAACTTTACAGCACCCTCTCCAGCACTGTTTATTTTACTGTCAATATTAGAAGCTACTTGACACCTTTTTATATAGCTACTTCCTTCTCGTTTTATAGATAAGTCTTGCCGGAATATTGCTCGGCTTTCGGCCTCGTATTGTAGGATTTCCTGAATGTTATTTTTGCAGAGTTTTGCGGTGATTGCCCAACCTATTGACCATTGGCAGAGATTGGACTTCAGATAATTAACAGCTTTACTGATATCTATCTCTTTGGCTATTTTTTGAGCTAGGCTTGCTGCTTTCTGTCCATAATAGAGTCGGACTAATTCGGGGAATGCCGCGCATAGATGACCAAGTATCGGCGTTTGAGTTGACCAATCTATAATTAACGTCGGTGCTCCGTATTGCAGCGAATAATCCATTAATGCTGATGAACATTGTTCGGGGACTTCTTTGGTAGTTACCAAAATCCACAACTCTAACTGTGGATCTCTAGCAATAGCCTGAGCTATTTCTCCTAATAACTCCCGTTCTCTAAGACTGGATCTTTCTGAGTACTTTTTGGCTTCGCACCTAACAATTTGATCTGGAACTTTTATACTTGCGTCACCGCCGCTTTGTTGGCCGCTCGCAGATACACGAACTATTTCTCCAGAAACTTCTTGGATAATTGCTGCTGCGAATTTCTCAAGAGCGTTTGGAGAATCATCTATTAAGATTTTTCTTAAAGATTCATAAAGTTTGTCCAGCTTCATTTCAACACTCTTCCTTTTATTAATAACTCGAGATTTTGCCTAACCATTTCTTAAGAATCAAACAGTTAGTGAAAAATAGAAGGACATCGCTTGAAAGTTATTGTTGTTGGAGGTGGATGAATTGTTTGGAAGATAGCCTTCATCCATAGAAGTCATCCACCTTATTCATCCATCTCAAATCTACTCACTTCATGAGTAGAGAGCAATTTGCTAGGGCATGTTAGCTCTCTGAGGCGCCTCCCTCTCCATTAATAACTAGGCTGGACGCCTTATCATTACTGGATTCACCCCACAACCACTCCTTGGACATACGTGGTCTTGGAAGGGCATAGCCCTCTGTTCAGCAATGATATTCTGGACGAATATCTCCGCTCAACATTCACCCGCCGTCGTCGTCGCTAGCGCTTGACTCCCGGCTCTGCCGGCTACTATCGCTACCACTGTCGTGGCAAGCAATATCCGCCCCTGCGGGCAACTCTGGACGAGTAGCGCCACAGCCGGGAGTCAAGCGCCTGCTAGGGCTGGCCCTGACGACGGCCGCTGAAAGCGTGCTGTAAACGCTGGGGCGTTAACAGCTCTAATTCGCCTTTGGAGGCGAATTTTTCAGCTTTGGTTATCAGCTTGAACAGCTGATAATTCTGAGCGCTTGAGGCGCACAGAACAAAACCGGTGTTGATTCGCTGGGGCTCTTCAAAACCTCTACCAGCTAGGGCTGATAGTTTTGCCTACTTCGCGACTAGGGTCGCTACGCAGCGAATCCTTGCCTGAACGGCGTTGGATTAGCTTTGCATGACCTGTAGCAATTTACATATACCAATCCAGCTGTTAGGCTCGTTTTCTTATAACCAAATCTACACCGATTTTCACTAGAATAATTGTGCATTTTTGAGCGAATACTCATGCTCTAATTTCGTTTTATTCCAAGGGATATGTTTTAGAAGGAGCGTTTTAGTGTACTTATCCAAATTAACAGTAACTAACTTTCGAAAACTAAAGCATTCCATCTTTGAGTTTGTGCCTGGATTGAATGTGATTGTTGGGGCCAATAATATTGGTAAAACTGCATTAGTAGATGCGTTGCGTGCTCTTCTAGCTGGTCATGAAGAAGCTTACCCAAGGTTTACAAGTGATGACGTACATCGACCAAACGATGGTTCGCCAGCGAAGGGGGACATCCTTTTTCAGTTCGTCTTTAGTGAATTGTCCGTCGATGATGAAGCTGATTTTTTACCTGCTTTGGTTCCTGATAATGATGGAAAGTTCGAAGCTCAAATATCCGTTAGTTATATTTCTTACGATGAAAGCGGACGACTTAGGCCAAGACGCTGGTGTGGAGAGCATGAAGAAGTAACTCTAACAATTGAAATGTTAGAAAATCTAAGAGGGGTCTATTTACAGCCATTAAGAGATGCATCTCAGGGATTAAGGCCGGGGCGAAATAGTCAACTGGCTCGATTACTAAGGCTCATGGGAGAAGATGACCAAGGTGGACGAGATAAAATAGAGAAAGCTCTCAAAAAGTTTGATGAATCGCTTCAGAAAGAATCTCCCATAAAAAGTACAAGTGTGGCAATAGTCGGGCGTCATGAATCAATGCTTAGCAAAAAATTAGCTCAAAATCTTGAATTAGGTATTAGTGGTACGGACTTTAATCGATTGTCATCAAGGTTATCCTTGGTTGCGGATAAATTAGAGATCGAACAAAACGGGTTGGGTTATAACAATTTAATTTTTATGGCTGTTGTTTTAAGTGAGATGATTAAAGACCCCACAGCAGCATACAGAGGTTTGATTGTAGAGGAGCCTGAAGCACATTTACATCCGCAACTACAATCAGTTTTGCTTGATTATCTTCAAAGTATAAGAGCTAAAGATAATGAAGGGGATATTCAAGTCTTTGTCACCAGCCACTCATCTAACTTCGCGAGTATTGCCGACTTAGATTCAATAACATGTTTGATTGAAAATGAATTAGGAGTAGAAACATTTTTTCCTAGATCAATTTGTTTCGATAAAAAACCTAAAGACCACAAAAGAAAGAGACAAAAATTAGAAAGGTACCTTGATATCACGCGAGCTGAATTGTTTTTTGCGCGGAGAGTTATTTTTGTTGAAGGTGCCGCAGAGTTGATGCTTATAAGTGTATTAGCAAAAATATTGGGAGCTGACTATGATCTTAGGTCACATGCAGTAAGCTTAATTAGCGTAGAAGGCTTAAATTTTGATTCATTCCTACCTCTTTTTGGCGAGCAGGCCATTCAAATACCAGTTTCTATAATTACAGATGCTGATCCTTTTGAAACTGAAGGAGAAGGAAACAAAGTTAAGAGTATACCTGTATATCCTCAATTAGATGAAGACTGTGGAGTATCTGACAATACCAAGAGCATGCTTGAGTTAGAAGACAAATTCATCAAGGTATTTCATGGTGTTAAAACTCTTGAATATGATTTGGCATTATATGCCGAGAATAGAAAAGTGATGCTAAGCGCATTAAAAGAACTTCACCCCCAAATAGCTAAGGAACTGGAGTTAGAAGTTGAGGCAGAGAAGGATAATAAAGGAAAAGCAAAAGCTCTTTTTTGTGGCATGTTCGAACGAGGAGAAGGAAAAACAAAAGTCCAAAAAGGCCGTTATGCGCAGGTATTGGCTCAAGAAATCATAGATGTGGGTGCTGAATTTAAAGTGCCAAATTATATAGAGAATGCTATCAAACATGTATGTGTAAGATAATGATTAAATTATCGCAAGAACAAGCAGAAATAGTTAATGCCCCGTTAGCTCCCATGTCAGTGGTTGCGTGTGCAGGTAGTGGAAAAACAAAGACTGCTGTTAGTAGGCTAGCCAAAATAAGAAAGGAGTTGGGTAGTTGCAGAGAACGAGTTGCTTTGCTTTCTTTTTCTAATATAGCAGTGAAGACATTTAGAAGTGACTATTCAAAATATGTTCAAGAAAGAGAGCACTGTGGAAGCTATGAAAAGGTAACTATTGAAACTCTCGATGGTTTTATTACTAGCAATATTCTTAGACCGCACGCGTATAGAACTATGGGTTGTTCTAATACGCCCTTTCTGCTTTCAGGGACTGAGAGCTTTTTGCAGAATGCTAAGTTTAAGTTTGAAAGACTAAAGGAGGACGGAACAAAGATTCCCGTTCAAGCTAAAGAAATAGCAAACATCACTTATAGGAAGATAAATGGTAAAAGTGATTTCTATTGCAACTCCAGAAATAATCTCTATAAAATTGTTAACGGTCTGAAAGTTACAAATGAGTTAGGCAAGATTGGGGCATATTCACATGAGCTAGGCAAGTTTTGGGCGTGCAAAACTCTTGTGGAGCAGAAGAATATTTTGAAAGTTTTAGCGAGTCGATATCCACATATAATTATAGATGAGGCTCAAGATATAGACTATTTGCACCAAGTATTTTTAGAGATGCTTGCTAAAGCAGGAGTGAAAATAACCCTTATAGGGGATCCTAGTCAGGCTATTTATGATTTCGCTGGTGCAGACGGCAGCTTCTTAAAAGAGTTTCACACTAACGATGAATATATAAGTAAGGAGTTGACTAAAAATTTTCGCTCTATCCCTAATATATTAAATATTGCTAACACTTTATCTAAGCGTGATGACAAAGCTGACAGAAAGCAAGTAAACGAGCAGTATGGTGCGTTTTATGCTGTTTACGAACCAAGTAAAACAAACCATTTGTTAGATATATTTCAAAAAGCTGTGGAGAACTCAGGACAAAATATTTCCGAAGCGGTTGTTCTATCTAGGAGTAACTCTATTGTTAATAGGATAAAAGGAACCGGAAGTAAAATAGGACAAGGTAAAACAGCACTCCTTGCTCAAGCAGCCATTTGTAGAGACCAAAATTCAGATTTTTTGAGAGCTTTTAAACTAGTAACGAACTGTGTCGTTGGTTTACTAGTAAATCCGCCAGATAATCTTGCTGTTATGATTTCTAATCCTGATTTCAATTCAGACTATAAAGAGTTGAAACGAGATATTTGGAAATTTGTTAGATCTGAGAAAACGGGACTCCCGTCTGCTCTACTTAATGCTAGAGAAGAATGGCATGGATTATTGAAGAAAAGAATGAATATACTTTTAAGATTGATTGAAAACAAGTATAGCTTCGAACCGCAAAAAGACTTAGGGAGAAAACTAAACTGTAAAGATCTACCTGCTAGTCAACTAGTTCGAGATCCGGAATTACTAGATGTTAAGGTTAGAGTCCGTGTTGATACTGTTCATCAAGCTAAAGGAGAGAGCCTAGATTCTGTATTATATGTTGCTACTAAAGAGCACATTAAGGCTATGCTTGAAGGTGTTGATTCTGAGCTAGGGCGGATCGGTTACGTAGCAGTTACCCGCGCAAGAAATTTGTTTGTATTAGGTGTCCCCAAAAATTCAGTAATTGAGCTTAAGGAAGGATTACATTCTATAGGTCTTAAGGAGCTTAAGAAGTGAAGCAGTGCAGCAAAACTAGAGTTTCAGAATATAATTTGCTAGAACTTTAGAATTTTAAAACAGAGAAATAATTCCTAGGACATACCTAGGACCAATAAAAAAGGCTAGTGGTCACTGACGCACTAGCCTTTTGTATATGGTAGCAAGGAGTGGATTTGAACCACCGACCCCATCATTATGAGTGATGTGCTCTAACCAACTGAGCTACCTTGCCATAAATCTATTCTTGAGGTCTCTAATAAGAGAACTGGTCAAGTCTC
>Ga0209692_10005876_pt1 | contig 10339 bp, 9 predicted proteins | sample tdDd472_FD_187129 | JGI IMG/M metagenome (GOLD analysis project Ga0209692, IMG submission 187129) | Marine sediment microbial communities from the Atlantic coast under amendment with organic carbon and nitrate - tdDd47.2 (SPAdes)... | ecosystem: Environmental > Aquatic > Marine > Coastal >...
AAGGTAGAACGGCATGTGGCGTTGACCGGTTCAAATATGCCCGTGGACGGTCTTTCCAAATCAAGAAAAAAAATCCTTGAGATGATCGAAGCGCAGGGTGAAATCTCGGCGAGAAAATTAAAGGCCGTAGTTCCGTCTGCCCCGAACTTAATCAAACATTTAGAAGCGGACGGTTATATTTCAATTTTTTATAAAAGGGTTTATCGCGATCCCTTTGGTGAAACCATCAACTCGGACATCCCGCACAATCTTACCCAAGAACAGACAACTGTGGTCTCCACCGTAATGGCATCTCTGGGTCGAAAATTTTCAACCTACCTTTTAACCGGCGTGACCGGCAGCGGCAAGACCGAAGTTTACATGCAACTTGCGGCAAAGGCCATCGACGGCGGTTATTCCGTTTTAGTTCTGGTTCCCGAAATCGCCCTTATATCACAGATGGAGCGGCGTTTCCGGGCACGATTTGGTGAGCGCGTCGCCGTTCTTCACAGCGCACTTTCTCCGGGAGAACGCTATGATCAGTGGACCCGAATTGTCCGGGGTGAGGTCGCCATCTCCATTGGCGCCAGATCTGCCGTTTTTGCACCGTTAAAAAATATCGGCATTATCATCGTCGATGAAGAACATGACACATCCTACAAACAGGACAGTCGTTTGCGATACAATGCCAGAGATCTTGCCGTCGTAAGGGCAAAGCTTCAAAACGGTGTTGCCCTTCTGGGATCCGCCACGCCGTCTCTACAGTCCTACTATAATGTTAAAACAAATAAATTTAAGGGGGTTACACTAAAGAAACGTGTTGAAAAACGACCGCTGCCCAAAATAACAATGATCGATCTGCGAAAAAATAGAGATGTCAGGGGAATCCAGCGTTTTATTACTTCCGAACTCCACGAGGCAATGAGAACAACTCTTGCGCGTGGTGAGCAGGTTCTCCTTTTTCTGAACCGGCGAGGCTTCGCCAGCTATCCGGTCTGCTCAGCCTGTGGTGAAGCCATACAATGTAAGAACTGTGACATTTCTCTGACACTGCACCAAACGGCCAATGCATATAAATGTCATTACTGTGGTTTTACACGGGCGGCGGTATCGAACTGCAAGACCTGCGGGTCCTCAAAGATCAGGCTGCTGGGACTCGGCACTGAAAAGATCGAATCTACGGTGAAGACCCTTTTTCCGGATGCCACCGTGGCCAGGATGGATCGTGATACCACCCGGAGGAAAGGATCGATTATCAAGATACTGAAAGGCCTGAGAAACCAAACCATCGATGTTCTGGTGGGAACTCAGATGGTGGCCAAAGGACATGACTATCCGAATATTACCCTGGTGGGTATTATCTGTGCAGATCTCTCTCTCAACTTTCCGGACTTTCGAGCCGCAGAACGAACCTTTCAGCTTCTGGCCCAGGTCGCCGGACGTGCCGGACGGGGGTCTGTGCCCGGCAATGTAATCCTTCAAACCTACAACCCAGATCACTTCAGCATCTTATCTGCGACAGCTCAGGACTTTCAGGCCTTTTACAACGATGAGATAGGGTTCCGCGAAAATCTGAATTATCCCCCATTTTCAAGAATGGTCCAACTTAAAATATCCGGGAAAAACAAGGAAAAAACCCGGGACCATGCCCAGGCGTTGGGAGATCTCTGCTTTGATTTAAAAAGAAACGATCGATCCTTTTTGAGATCTTTGGAGATTTTAGGCCCCATTGAAGCGCCGATCCCAAAGATTGCCAAACACTACCGTTGGCAAATATTATTAAAAGGCCGAAGCGTTAAACCGCTCCACGAGTTTCTTCACAAGGTGTGGTTTGAGAACAGGGCTGCCATCCAAAACCGGGATGTCAAGGTTGTTCTGGACGTGGACCCGTTTTTTATGACTTAAATCCTGTATTCAGATACGGGTTGCCTGGCGTTTGCCGTGTCGATCCTTGCACAGGCAAAACAAACGGAACAGCTTAAAACAAAAAGATGCAACTTGACATTACAAAGGATGCAACTTAAGTAGTCTGTTCATGCCCTGTCGAGCAACCGGATGATGGGGTCCAAGATCCGATTTCTCAAACCTAATTACCACATATTATATATAGGAATTTTTCAACATGAAATTTAAAATCTGTGCTGCTTTCTTTCTACTGTTCTGCTTGGTTTTTTCCCAAACCAGCGCTTTTGGCGCCTCGAAACAAACCCCTCAATCACCATCCGCCGTTGTACCGGAAAGCCGTTACACCTTTGCTCAGGTTACAGACGGCACTGAAGTAACCCATGGTTTTGTTATACAAAACAAAGGAACCGCTCTGCTGAAGATCGAGAGCGTCAAAACCGGGTGAGGGTGCACCGCTGTCTCATACCCGAGACAGATCCCTGCCGGCGGCGAGGGAAAGGTTGTCATCAAAGTCGATACATCGGGCTACGGTGGAAGAACGATGACCAAAACAATAACGGTCAAAACCAATGCACCCGACCAACCCGCACTTCATCTGATCGTTTCTGGTAATGTTGAAAACTTTGTTACCATCGTCCCGAAGCGGGCCACTCTCCGCGGTTTTCCCGGCGATAAAATAAAATCAACCGTAAAGATCATACCTGAAAAAAAGTATCCGTTCAGAATTTCCGACGTCACGGCAATTAATGGCAAATACATCCGTTATACACTGGAAAAAAATAAGTCTTCAGAAAATATGGAATATGTTCTGACGGTTGAAAACCTGAAAAATGATAAGGGCCGCTATTTTGATACCATCAAATTAACAACGGACAGCAAAATACGGCCGGAGATCAAAATCTATGTTTACGGTTACATCTCAGACCGGCCGACAAACCCCAAAAAATAAGATGAAAAATATCAAAGTTGTTGCTTTCGATTGTGACGGCGTTATGTTCGACACAACCAAGGCAAACATTGCTTACTATAATCAGATATTGGACCATCTCGGTCAGCCGCCATTGACCCCCGATCAATTTGCTTACTGTCACAGCCATACCGTAGACCAATCCATTGAATTCCTCTGTAATGACCCGGAAGATATCCAGGCGGCCCAGAGTTATCGGAAAAATATGAGCTATCTCCCGTTTTTAAAATATATGGTCATGGAACCCCATTTAAAACAGCTACTTAAAATGCTCAGGCCGACATATAAAACCGCAGTTGCAACCAACCGATCGGACACCATGGACCGGGTTCTCAAAGAATACGGCCTGGAAGGGTATTTTGACCTTGTGGTCAGTTCCATGGACGTGGAGCGTCCCAAGCCTCACCCAGACCCGCTGATCAAGATTCTGGACCATTTTGGAATAGAACCGAACCATGCGTTATATGTAGGGGATTCGAACCTCGACGAAATTGCGGCAAAAGCCGCGGGGATGCCGTTTGTGGCGTATCAAAACAGATCCCTTTCCGCTGAGTTTCATATACACAGCTTGAAAGAAATCACAAAGATCCTTGATTTAGAAATAGGGTGGCAAGAAGACGTCACATAAAAAACATTGGCTTCCATGGATTGAAGAAAATCTGCGCTGTAAATTTATTATATGGGTCGGTTATTGGTTGCCCAACCCATTGTTATCACCGCAGTCCGGGCATTCCCAGGTTATTCCGTTGCAAGACATCCCCCAGAAATTTTCCAACATGCATTCCTGACAAATAGCAAAGCCGCACCGGCATCTCCAGCAGAAAGGTGGTTTCTCCCTGCAGCAATGGCAGCCGCTTTGTCTGCCAATGCGGCGTCTTTCTCTATAAGGCGTTCTTTTTAAAGAGTTTTTCATGTTCGATCTTTATACATTTGTTCGTTACCACATCAACGCCTGCTTCTGTTAACAGTGCTGCGGCTTCCGGGTTTTCGATGTTCAGCTGCATCCAGAAGACCTTCGGCGACAGGCGGGCGGCTTCAAGGGCATGGGGCACAATCTGTGCGGAATTTCTGAATACGTCCACAATATCCACTTTTTCCTGGATATCATCGAGTGTGGCATGGGCTTTTTCTCCCAGAATTTCTTTTTGCCCGGGCCGGACCGGAATTATTCTGTATCCTTGATTTTTGAGATATTTTGCGACCTTATTGGAGTCCCTTTCGGGTTTGGGGCTTAAACCCACGATGGCAATGGTCTTTGCATTTTCGAGTGTTCTTTTGATTTCATCATCTTCGGTAATTATCTTGCCGGGTTTCATTTTATAATTCCTTAAGCGATCTTGCTGTTTTACTGAATTAATGATAGGAACAGAACGCTCAACAATATATTGTGGTTAAAGATTGATGGTCTCGTAAAAAGTCATGAATTCAACTACAGATGGTTAAGTAAAAAGGTTCATATCCAAGGCGTAGTATCTTTTCAGGAACGAGGCCATTCATGTAGTATGCCGAGTGTCTGAAAAAATACTACAACGCAGTAGATGGGACTTTTTACGACGCCATCAAAATTAATGCAACAAAGGAGCCGTGTCAACCGGCACCGAGCCGGAACGAACACAGCCCGCAACACCATCTGAAACCATATGAAAAATGACAGAACAGTATATCTTATAGACGGCAGTGCATATATTTACCGTGCCTACCACGCCATACGGGGGTTGAGCAATTCAAAGGGCCTTCCAACAAATGCAGCGTTCGGGTTCACCCGAATGTTAATAAAACTCATTGAAGATCGATCCCCGGAGTATGTGGTGATGTTTTTTGATGCCAAGGGACCGACTTTCCGGCACGAAATATACCCGGACTACAAAGCCAATCGTCCCCCCATGCCTGAAGACTTGTCGGTTCAAGTCCCCTATATAAAGAAAATCACCCATGGATTCAACATCCCGGTTATGGAAATGCAGGGTTTTGAGGCGGATGATCTTATCGGCACTTTCAGACGACGGGCTGAGGCAGCCGGATTTTCGGTTGTAATGGTCACCGGGGACAAAGATTTCGTGCAGCTGGTCACCGATACGACCATTATCTGGGATCCCATGAAAGAAAAAATCATCGATTTAGAAGGCGTTAGAAAATCTTTTGGTGTTGAGCCCGAACAAATGATCGATGTTATGGCGCTTTCCGGCGATTCGTCGGACAATATCCCCGGCGTTCCCGGCATCGGATCCAAAACCGCCCTGTCTTTGATTCAAACCTACGGAAACCTTGAGCATCTTTATGAACAAATCGAAACGATTACAAAGAAAAAACAGCATCAAAATCTTGTTCAATACAAAGACCAGGCCTTTTTGAGCAAAAAGCTGGTTAAAATCGATACGGATGCGCCGGTTCCATTCAATCCTGAAAACTTAAAATGCCAACCACCGGACAACAGCAAACTGTCTGGCCTTTTTAAAAAGTTGGAATTCAGGCAATTGCAGCGAGCCTTCCCTCAGAAGGCCGATCTTTCAAATAAAAATTACCGTCCGATATTTGACATGTCGGCTCTGTCGGATCTGCTCGTTCTTCTGGAAACAGCCGAAATATTCGCCGTCGACACCGAAACCACCTCCAAGAATCCCATGGAGGCACGGATCGTAGGTTTGTCCTTTTCCATTAAGCCTCATGAGGCGTTTTATATTCCCTGTGCCCATACGTATCCGGATGCTCCTGCACAGCTGGCGCTTAAAGAAGTATTGAAACAGTTGATACCGGTGCTGGAAAATCCCAAGATCAAAAAGGTCGGTCAAAATATAAAATATGACTGGATGGTTCTTAAGCGACACGGAATAAACCTGGCCGGCGTTATTTTCGACACCATGTTGGCATCCTATTTGATCGACCCTTCAAAACGTGCCCACAACCTGGACCAGATCGCCCTCGATTTTCTGGATCACAAAACAATTACCTACGAGGAAGTTGCAGGCAAAAAGAACATGAGTTTTGCAGACATTCCCATTGAAAAGGCCGCCCCCTATTCTTGCGAAGATGCAGATGTTACCTTAGCGGCCTATCATGTTCTGATGCCGAAAATCAAAGCCTCCGGTTTGATGGAACTGTTTGAAAAAGTCGAAATGCCCCTGGTGCCTGTTTTGATGAAGATGGAAATGACCGGGATATGTGTTGATCGGGAAAAGCTCCAGGATCTCTCAAAATCGTTTGAACACCAGCTCGAGTTGCTCGAAAAAATGATATATTCAATTGCCGGAGAAGAATTTAATATAAAATCGACCCAGCAGCTTGGAAAGATACTGTTTGAAAAACTCAAACTGCCGGTTCAAAAAAAGACCAAGAAAAAAACCGGATATTCAACGGATGTTAGCGTGTTGACATCCCTTGCAGACAAGCATGAACTCCCTGAACTAATTTTAAGACACAGAACCCTTGCCAAGCTGAAATCGACCTATACGGATGCCCTGCTCGATATCGTTCACCCGGAAACCGGAAGAATTCATACCTCCTACAACCAAACGGTGACCGCCACCGGAAGATTGAGCAGCTCTGATCCGAACTTGCAGAATATACCCATCCGAACCGAAGAGGGGATAGAAATTCGCAGAGCATTTATTCCCAGAAAAGGGTGGACGTTGGTTTCCGCAGATTATTCCCAGATAGAACTCCGTATCCTGGCCCATTATGCCGATGATGAAATTTTGATTCAAGCTTTCAAAGCTGATGAGGACATTCATACACGAACCGCAACAGAAGTGTTCCAGGTCTTTCCGTCGTTTATAACGTCGGAATTGCGACGGCAGGCCAAAGTGATCAATTTCGGTATTGTATATGGCATGAGTCCTTTCGGCCTTTCCAGAGAGCTGGGCATCAGCCGTAAAATGGCCAAAACCTATATCGACAATTATTTCTCCAGATATAAAGGTGTGAAAAGGTTTATCGACCAGGCCATCGAAGATGCCAGAAAGACCCAAAGAACCAGTACCCTTCTGGGGCGAATCAGACTTCTGCCGGACATCAACAGCCCCAACAAAATGGTCCGGGAGTTTGCAGAACGTACCGCCATCAATACACCGGTGCAGGGGACAGCCGCGGACCTTATCAAACTGGCCATGATTTATGTGAACACCGCCTTCGGAGAAAAAGGCTTTAAAAGTGCGATGCTCCTTTCAGTGCATGATGAAATCGTATTTGAAGTCCCGCCTGAAGAGCTCGAACCCGTTAAAAATCTTGTGAAAAAAACCATGGAAGGAATCTGGGATCTCAAGGTGCCCCTGAAGGTGAATGTGGTATCGGGCAGTAATTGGGCTGAAGCCCACTAACCCGGATTTCTCATTAAACACGTATTCGATTTTTCGAAACCGTCACCGCTTACGCTTCGGATTTCTCGGGAGTTTCTTCCAAACCTTTCACTGTTTCTTCCACAGTTTGGTAGATAGACTTGAATGTCTCGTGAAAACCGGCGGGGCCCAGCCTTCCGGTTTCGATGAATTTCACAACGATTTCTTTGGTGGATCTGAGAATCAGCTCATCGACAGAACTCATTTGCGGCACCTTTCGTTAGGAGTTTTTACAATAAAATTGATCTGTTAACAGAAAAAACCTTCGATGTCAAGATTCTCACGAACCGTTTTGTCCCCGGCAGTTAAAAAATAATAAGGGTTTATTTGACACCAAACGTTTTCTTAATTATTAAAAGAGTGGATAATACCGGCCCATTGAAAATTTTCAATATATTTTCAATTAAATTATAATGGAGCAAGGAAATGATACCACCTTTTGAAAAGCATATAAAATACAAGATTGAAAGTCCGGACATTGTAAAAACCGACGTTCTGACGCCCATCGAATATCAATATCGATCCCGAAGAGACGTTGATATCGTCATCCGACAACCGGAATACACATCGGTATGTCCCATGACCGGATTGCCCGACATAGGATGCATAACCATTAAGTACCGGCCGGACGAGAAACTCGTTGAACTGAAATCCTTGAAATTTTATCTGTTGCAGTACCGAAACGTCGGTATTTTTTATGAGCATGTGGCCAACCGGATTCTCGATGATCTTGTTGCCGTTCTGTCGCCCAAATTTATGGAGGTTACCGGGGATTTCACAGCCAGAGGCGGAATCACGGCCAGAGTTACGGCGGTCTTCGAGGGGAATACATAATGTCCAAGACAACCAAAACGCACGGTGCAAATCGGTATCACGTTGCTGCTATTTTATTCTTATTCCTAATTTTATCACTGATTGGAGGGTGTACAACCTACTCGTCCATGGAGAGAAAAACCAAGCGAATGGTCAGAGATCTTCGGGCTCCAGACAGTGATCTGAAAAAAAGGATTGGCATTACGCTTTTTGAAAACAAAACCGCTTTTTCTGATACGGAGATGCAACAAAGCTTTTTAATCGATCTGACGGAAAAGATAATGTCTTCATGTCCGGACGTCCTTTTGGAAAAACCGGGCGATTCCGGATATCCCGATTTTTTGGTAAAGTTACCCAGAAAGGCGTCCGGACGGATCGGCAACTACGATCTGGCCAAGTCCGGCAGACGGTCCGGTTTGAATTCAATTGTAACCGGAGCGTTAAATGATGTCAGAATCGATAAAAGGAAAAAGGGAATCTGGTGGTTTAAAGACATTCATCACTACGTCCAAGTGCAGATTGTAGCTGAAGTATACGATACCGAGACCGGCGCAAAGCTTCTCGACGAAAGTTTTATGCGCGAAATCGAAATCGATGAATCAGACTTGGAATCCACCGGTGCAGACGCTGAAATTAAGGCGTATATAAAAGATGATATTTTTAAGCAAATCGCCATTGATACGGGCGAAAAAATCTGCAATGCCGTGGTGTTAGATCCCTGGACAGGATACATTACTTCGACCGTTGACGATAAGATCATCCTATCCTCTGGAGAACGGGTGGGAATAAAGCCCGGGGACATATTTGAAGTTTATAACAGTACGGATACCTTCCAGGGCGTGGACGGTCACCGATTCTTTATACCCGGTCTTAAGACCGGAGAGATAGAAATAACTGCCGTCTATCCCGACACTGCTGAAGCTGTTCTTATTTCAGGCCAAGACATTCGGGCAGGCTTTACGGTTCGGCCAAAAGATTAATTCCACGGGCATAAAAAGTCTATCTTGCTCTTAAAAAACAAATGATCAATTAGGGTTCAACTTTGTAAGCGACAATCGATCGGTCAACCCCCTTTACGGTGACCGAAGGGAGGGTTTCAACTTTTATTTCGCCCGAAAATTTTTGAAACGTCGCATCGCTGATGAGGATTTCACCGCCCTTTGCCATGCTTTGCAGCCGTGCGGCGATATTGACCGGCATTCCTATGGACGTAAATTCTTTGATTCTCAATGAGCCCAAAATGCCGGAAAATACCTTTCCTGTTGATATGCCGATGCCGATTTTCAACCTCAATCCATTTTTTTTGTATAGTTTTTCATCGATTTTTTTTGCGCATCTCTGCATTTCCATGGCCGTTTCCACAGCACGGGTCGCATTGTCATCATCGGCCACCGGCGAGCCGAAAACCACCATAATACTGTCACCAATATGTTTGTCCACGGTTCCGTTATACCGATAAGCGATCTCACCCAGCGGCGTGAAATAGTCGTTGTTTAAAAAGTCGGCGATTTTGTCAGGTTGAACATGCTGAGACATCCGGGTGAAATCGCGAATATCGGAAAAAAGAATCGAAGCTTCATGGTACGTCGGCTTCAGAACCCCCGACGATTTTTCGATCTTTTGGTAAACCTGTTCGGACACAAACTGCTTGAGGCGCTTTCGAACGTGGATGGTGTGGATTTTGGCCCTGAGTTCCATATTGTCAAACGGTTTGGTTAGAAAACCGTCAATCCCGTCGTTGGTAGCCTGAATCGCCGCTTCCATGGTTGCGTATCCCGTAAGGACGATGCGGGTGATTTCAGGATTGATGGATCCGATGATGGCGAGGGTTTCGATGCCGTCCAATCCCGGCATTTTGTAATCGGAAATTACCGTTGTCGTGTCAGAAATGTTCTCTTTCACAAAGGCAATGCCGGTTTCACCGTTTTCGGCAGTATGGGTATTATACGGCTCCTGTTTAAGGGCACGGACCACCGAACGCCGGATGCCTTCTTCGTCATCGATGAAAAGCAGTTTGTCCATCGGTTCTCTCTTGAACTGCATCAGCTCGCCCAGTTGAATTTCAGGGATTCAACAAGGCAAGCGCATTCCCTGCAAGCGTGTTGAAGCGTAGCGGAAATCCCGCCTTACGGAGCTGCAGGGCGCTTCAAACTTTGGAAGTTGATGGAATTCGACCTCGAACTCTGTAAATCAATTTTTGTGCCAAAACCGGATTTCTTTTAAACCCATTGGAAACGTTGGGGTCGATTCAGCACCGTATGCTTGAAATTCTTTGTTTTAAAGACGGTTACGGTGGTTAAAATTTTCCATCTTAATGATTTTGGTTTGCGCATTTAATCGAACC